>JABAOD010034918.1_pt2 | contig 12394 bp, 12 predicted proteins | sample 7062151 | NCBI WGS metagenome assembly JABAOD01 (sample SAMN14538626, study PRJNA623070) | marine sediment metagenome | biome: marine biome [ENVO:00000428]; feature: marine pelagic biome [ENVO:01000023]; material: deep marine sediment [ENVO:00002113] | place: India: Gulf of Khambhat ...
CGTCTGCCGTCTGCCGTCTGCCGTCTGCCGGCGCTCAGCGTCGCTGGGCGCTTTCAGAACTCTTCGGGTCCCTCGAAACTCGGATGGAAGATCCTCATCTCACCCGAGACCGGATCAGGCCGAACCTCGGGCTGAATCCGTTCCGGGAATCGCTCCCGAGAGGACCCGACGATCGCTTCGGCAGAATCACCGTGGATGTCGAGCAGGTTGCGGCGGGTCGGGAGAATGATCACCACTTCTCCGGCCCTAGCTCTGCTGATGGCGTCGGAGGGCGTGATCCACATCGAGGCAGTGGTTTCGGCGCCATCGTGGCGGGCATCCTGTTCCGGAGGTGCCACTGCCGCGAAGAACTTCGTGTCGAAGCGGCGATGCACTCCTTCCGGAGTCACCCACCACGACCACGGCGCCAGTTTGCCCAGGTCGAGCTTGACGTGATGGTCACGAAGCCACGCTTCGAGAGAGTCGTCATGGCCGGGCCTGTCAGCCGGCATCGTCGCAGTCGTGCCGAGGAGCACCCCCGCCTCTTCCAATGTCTCGCGGGCAGCGGCCACGTAGAGGCCCAGCGCCACGGACGGATCCACCCCGAAGCGGGGAGCTTCCACCTCAGGATCGATCCCGAACCACAGATCGGGGGGAAGATGACAGTCCGTGTTGTCGACTTTCCCCCCTGGGAACACATAGGCCCCACCGACGAAGTCGGAGTCGAGGTGTCTCTCGAGCATGAAGGTCTCGACTCCGTCGGCCCCGTTGCGGAGCAGGATGACAGTGGAAGCTTGAACTGGCGTCACGGTTGCCAGATCGCTATGTCCTCGTCGAGGGCAATGGTGCCCCGTCCACGGGTCGAGACTGCCCAGTTGGGTCCCTCCCGCTCAGACAGCACCCAATGGCCATCGGGCGAGAAGGTCAGGGCCTCTCCGGGCACCAAGGGCCCCTGGCAGGCTCCCAACTGGACGCCACACACCGAACTGACGTCCACGTCCGGGTAGAAGAACACCTGTCCCTTCGCTTCCGGTATTGCCGGAAAGGAGGTGACCGCAAACGCATCCTGTTGCAGATTGCGGATCATCCTGAACTCATCTGCGGGCCGCCACACCACATTGAGAGGGAACGGGGACGCCGGCAGCGCGGCCCCCCGATTCGCCACGAACGGCATCGTGAGCGAGTCGCTCCAGCCTGGTATCTGCCAGAGCGTGGCGATGATGTTGTCGGCATCCTGGAACACGACAACCAGCGAGTCCCTCACCCCGACCACCGCTTTGAGCTCACCGTTGCCGATCTGGTCGGAGGTGAGCAGAGGATCAGGGAAGGATGCCTCCGAGTAGAGGTCGCCGCCGGCAACCCAGACGAACTGATCTGCCAACGTCGTGAGGCTCGACCCATCCACCAAGGCGTCTTCGGCATCGCTCGATGTCCACTCGGGACCGGTCTGGAAGGCAACCTGGCCCTCAGCAAACTCAACGCCCCAGCGCTGGGTTTCGCCCATCATCACCCTGGCTCCGCCTGACAGCGTCACCGACGAAGGCGCCTCGATGGTGTTCTGACCTGCCACCACTGACCCCCCGATTCGGGTCAGCACCACCCCATCCGCCATGACGCTGTGAGGTGCTGTAGGACGCTCGCGCAAGCTGCCCGCCGGAACCAGAGCGCTGTCGTACATTCGAATCCCGTTGATTCGGTCCGGAAACTCCGAGACGTCATCGCGTTCGGCGACCAGCACCGTCTGCCTCGTCGACGCCAGCCACGCCACCAACTGACGGCCATCCAGCCAGTAAAGGGCCTGCCCGGAACCCGACCATGCGAGGACCCGTTCGCTTCCGATTCCCGGCCGACTGCCCACCCGAAACTCGTTTCGACCGATCAGATCGAACACCCAGACACCCGGATCCTCTGGCCGGGCCGTTTGGATGGCGAGGTAGAGACCGTTGGGTGAGAACTCGCCGCGTACCACCAACACATCCCTCTCCACAGGGAGGATGTCCGGCCAGGTCCGCTCGATGGTGCCGTCCGGTGAGCGGAGGTCGATGTCATCCTCCACCTGAACGGCCAGCCGAGGGGAGGGGCTTCCGCCGACCGCAAGCAGCTTCCCGGTCCCTCGGGCTTCCGTCACGCCGGACGCAGCGTCGAACAGAACCCACTCGTCCTCGGTCGCTCCAGCCACCAGCCGTCCGTCCGGGGACCAGTGGACTGCCTCGATCTCGATATCCGAGACGGCCGAGACCGCAACCTGGGCGGGGTTGGTTCCAGGTGAAGCATCGTGGACGGCGTAGACGAAGATCGCCCTGTCGACCGGCACTGCCAGCAGCCGCCCGTCAGGCGACAGGACCGGAGTCGCCGTCACGTCGTTGGCCAGCTGTTGAGCCAGCCCGAGAGAAGGAGACCACAGACTCACGACTTCTCGCTCGTAGCTGACGGCCAGTCCATGCGGCGTCACGTCGACGATGTTGGGAACCTCAGCCTCGACCGGCTCCGCTCCCCGAACCGCGACTGACGATGCGTAGATGGGATCGAGTGGCCCATAGCGACGTATGGCCAAGAGCGAATTGTCGCCCTCGCCGAGGACAGCGACGGTCGTGTTGTCCGACGGCACCCAAACCAGGTTGTAGCTCTGGGGCTCAGGCAGAGGTGTCGCCGGTGCCGATAGCTCTCCAAGCGAATCGTCCTGGACGTCTTCTCTGCCGGAAGGAATCCGGATCGCCACCAGGACCAGTGCCAGAACGAGGACAGCGGCGAGCGGCCACCGGGGGAGGCTGGTGGTCCGCTCAACAGGCGTTCGGTCCACCAACTCCGGAACCGAGTCGAGGTGGAGAACACCTCCCGCCTGGGCTTCTTCAATCACCTGGGTGGGGGCATCCGCCGGCTGCGGTGGCGACTGCGGCTTTGTGACAGGCTCGTGGCTCGTGGCCGGGGGCAGGGCGGCCGGCTCACGAGCCGACCAGGTGTCGGTGCCGCAGGTCGGACAGACCTCCTCGTCGACCGGAGCATCGCAGACGAAGCAATACGCCATGACTTGAAGGTAGTGCTGCTCTGAGGGCTAGTCACCAGAGTCGCACGTCGGACGTCGGACGTCGGATGACGGATCGCTCGCTCCGCTCGCGGCGGGCGTTGGATCGCGTGACGAGGTGCGTTGTCCGGCTAGTCGAGGAATCGGAAGCTGTTCAGGAGCTGTTCGATGATTGGTAGCCAGCGATCGATCTCCTCCTCTGAGACGAAGAAGGAGTATTCGTAGGCAGCTCCGTCATGCAGGGTGATGGCCCGGACGACTCCGATCGCCACGCCGTCGACAATCGTTCGGAACCGGACGGTGGCGGCTTGTTCTCCTCCGAGCTGGATGAGACCGGAGTCGACGATCTCGATTCCGGTTGAAGCGGCGAGATTGCGTGCGTCGTTTTGCACGTATGTCTCGAAATCGAGGTCGGCGGGAACCTCGGTTCGGATCACGTTGAAGTTCTCCACGAACGGGTCGTCGGGCAGGGGTGGGCTGTAGAACGCAGCAACCCCGTTGTCGGCTTCGATCTGCGGAACCCAATCGACCGGTCGCAGCAGTGCAAACCCAAGGGGCTCGACCACCTCTTCTGTGAGGAGATCTGCCGGAATCGTCGGCGGAGTGGTTTGAGTCTCCGGAGCGGTCGTGGTCGTCGTCGTGGTGGCGGCGCTACCGCTGCAACTCGCCAAGAGCAACGCGATGAGAGCCAGAACTCGGCGCATGGGGTCCGGCACTGTAGCCCGGAATGCTCGACCAGCGGCGGTGGTTCAGATGCGCGTGGACTCTCCAAACCCCGTGCTGGTGGGCTGGTCGATGGTGCGATCGCTCATTCGAGTGGAACCTCCCCGGCCGGCTGGAACCGGATCGTGCGACCATTCGCTGCTGGGCAACGCCTTGTCGCGCCTCGCCACCGAGGGGACACACCGATTGCCGGACGTGGAACCCATGCTCGTCGGATACCTCGAGGACATGCGGACAGTCGATCCGGATGGGTTGACCCCCGACGAGGCGAAGGCGTTTTGGATCAACCTCTACAACGCCGGTGCTCTGCGTCTGGCTGCGTCAGCACAATCGGCGGGAGAGGACTCGGTTCTGCGCGTGCCAGGGGCTTTCCGATCTTCCTTCATCGTGATCGATGGCCAGGCCTTGTCGTTGGACGATGTCGAGCACGCCAAGGTGCGTCGTTTCGGCGACCCGCGGGTTCACGGAGCCCTCGTCTGCGGATCCGTCTCCTGTCCGACATTGCGCAAGATGCCATATGTGGGAGAGGACCTGGACGCCCAGCTCGACGACCAACTTCGGTCCTTTCTCGCCAATGGGGGTGCAGTTCCCGATTCCGCCAACAACACCATCAGCCTGTCCCGCGTCTTCAATTGGTTCGGGTCTGACTTCGTTCGTCCGCATCGCATGCCGACCTTCCTGCCGAGCTCCTCCCAGAAGGTCTTGCCGGCCATTGGGCCCTGGCTCTCCGCCGAGGCAGCCGAGCTGGCTGCGCGAGGGGCTCGGGTCGAGTATCAGACCTACGACTGGGGTTTGCGCTGCTCCGTCGCATGACGGGCTCCCAGCCACAGCAAGCTGACTGCGATCACCGCGGCTGCAACATCGAGCGGAAAGACGAGTCGGTTGAGGGCATCGGTATCGACCAGCCAACCTCCTGAATCCGTGAACCCCACGACGTTCAGATACCNNGAGGGCATCGGCATCGACCAGCCATCCTCCCGATTCCGTGAATCCGACTACCTGCAGATACCGCCAGATCGACCACACACACACGGCGGCCATGACCGTTCCTCCAACGAACCCCATGGTGGATCCCAACCGCCAGCGGAGACCGAGACACGTGCCCGCCACCACCCAGGCGATGTCGAGGGCGGACAGTACCAATAGAAACTGGAGTGACACCTCGTAACCCAGGGCAGACGACGATACGACCGTGACGACCAGCGCCAATCCGGTCGCAATGGCCACCACGGACGCCCCTCGTGCGAACCGGGTGCCGGTCGTGTCGGGTCTTCCGCGGGGAACAGCATCGGTTGCGGAAGCCACCGACATCGTGAAGGCAAACGCCAGCGCCACGATGACCGACAGGTGGACGACAGACACCACCAGGAGTCCGCTCGGCTCTTCCACGAGGAAGAGACTCGCTCCGATCACTGCTCCACCGCCAGCCCATCGAGCGGCCCGGCCCATGACTTGGTCGAGATCCATCGTGGCTCGAGCGTAGGACGAGGAGCTTGGCTGGGCGGCCAGAGTCAGATCGGGAAACCTATCCTTGCAGGTCGTGCACCGTGTGACCCCGGCTCGAGCGCGTCTTCCTCGATGGATCGTGACGTCGATGCTGGTGGGTGTGGGACTCGTCCTCATCGGAGTCGGTGTGGGAGTGGTGTGGCTCGATCGGTTCGTCGAGACAGTTGCTTCCGAGGAGTACTCACCGGTGGAGACTGCGGCGGTGCTGGAAGCCATACCCGACGATGTGCGGGAGGAACTCCGTCGGGAGTTGAGCGAAGCCGAACGCCAACGCCTTGCTGACGAATACGCGGCACTCTCCGATCGGCAGGAAGCCGAAGAGGAAGCGCTGGCCCGGGCCCAGGAGCTGCTGGACGCAATCGAGGTGCCGTCGTTTTCCATACCGACTGCTGAGAGCCCGGCCCTGCCCGATTCGATGTTCGATGCGTATCTCCTGATCGGCTCGGACGCATCGGGCTACCTGGCCGATGTGGTGCTGCTGGTCCTGTTTCCCACCGACGGTTCCGCTCCGATGATGGTGTCCATTCCCCGTGACCTGTATGTCGTCAATCCGTGCACCGAGTCGTACAACCGGGTCAATGCCATGTTGGGCGGCTGTCGCGGCTTCGCGGGCGGAACGACTCTGCTGTCGTTGGCAGTGCAGCGCTTCACGGGTGTAGAGGTCGACCACTTCGCACTGGTCAACTTCTCGGGCTTCGAACAGGTCATCGACGCTGTCGGAGGCGTGCCGCTGTGTTTCGACAACCCCACACGCGACGTCGAGTCGGAGCTGGAGGTCGAGGCCGGGTGCATTCAGGCGAGTGGAGAGACCACCCTGGCATGGGTGCGGTCGCGTCGCACGGAGGAGCTGCGGGACGGAGTCTGGGTCCCCACGGCGGGCAGCGACTTCGTCCGGCAGCGCCGCCAACAGGAGTTGCTGTTCAAGCTGGCCGGTCAACTGCGGAGCTTCGGCAGTTTCGCTGCCTTCGCTGACGTCGCCGAGTCAGTGGCGGGAGCCGTGCGCCTCGACTCCGGACTCAGTTTTGGTGACGCGGCGCTCGTTGCGTGGCGGAATCGCGAACTCACCTCCGCCTCCGTCACCCGGTTGACCATCTCGGTGCAGGACTACCGAACCCCCGGCGGAGCAGCAGTCTTGATTCCTGCCCAGACTTTCAACAATGTGCTGGCGGCCGCCTACCCGCCGGCCGCCCGGTGAGCGGCTTTCCATGAGGGTTGGTGTGAATCTCGGCGGCAGCAAGATCGAGCTGCTCGTGCTGGACGGCGATGCCGAGCTGCTCCAGGAGCGGGTGGCTACGCCCCATGGTGACTATCCGGGAACCCTCTCTGCGGTCGCAGAACTCGTACGAGGGGCTGAAGCGGTAGCCGGTCCCATCGACCGCGTCGGAGTAGGGCACCCGGGGGCGATCTCGCCGGCAACGGGTGTAGTCGAGAACTCGAACAGCACCTATCTCAATGGCCGGTCCCTCCATCGCGATCTCGAGTCGGCGTTGGACCGTCCTGTGCGTTTGGCCAACGACGCCGACTGCTTTGCGCTGTCCGAGGCAACCGATGGTGCTGCAACCGGCGCGGACATCGTCTTCGGAGTTGTCCTGGGAACCGGAGTGGGCGGAGGCATCGTGGTTCGGGGCCAGCTCGTTGTCGGCCCCAACGCCATCACCGGGGAATGGGGTCACAACCCGCTGCCGGCACCGTCTGCTGATGAGCTGAAGGCGGTCGAATGCTACTGCGGCCGATCCGGGTGCATCGAGACGTACCTCTCAGGCCGGGGTCTGACGCTCGAATACACGAAACGAATCGGTGAAGAGCATTCGGTTCCCGAGATCGTCGATCGAGCGAGAGCCGGCGATGACGGCGCCAAGGCCGCATTGGAGACGTATGCCGACCGCCTGGCCCGTGCGCTGGCCTCGGTGATCAACATCTTGGATCCTCATGTGGTGGTTCTGGGTGGTGGCCTCAGCAACCTCGAGTACCTCTATGACGCGGTACCCAGGTTGTGGGGAGACCATGTCCTCTCGGACACGATCGAAACGCGACTGGTGCGGAGCGCCCATGGCGCAGTCAGCCGAGTGCGCGGCGCCGCCTGGCTGTGGTGATCAGCTCGCCTGGCGCCTCCCGCCTGCCGCCTGCCGCTTCCCGCCTGCCGCCTCGTGCAGCAGTTCCGCGGGTTGCGGGCTGCGGCCCGCGGGTCGCGGGTCGCGGGCAGCGGCGAAGCTCGGCGTCCTCTAGAACCCCGATTGCTGGCCTTCCCACGGGGGTTTGACCCCGTTCGTGAACTCGTCGACTGACGGTCCTCCCAGGCCGGCGAGCATCCGGCGTCCGATGACGTAGCTCACGATGAGCAGCGTCACTGTCCCGGGCCACCCCGTAGCCAGGCGGGCTGCGGCCAACTCGACGAGTGCACCCTCAGCGGCGAGGGTCCACTGATACCACGCACGAAGGCCGAAGAACCCGACCCACAGCCAAGCCACTGTCGAATAGGCAGGACGCACCTGCGGGTGCCAGTACCAGTCGAGTGGCCAACCCCTTGCGAACCACGAGGTGATGGCAACGAGAGGCCGCCGTATGAGGATGGAGACCAGCACGGTTAGAGACGTCACCGCTCCACTGATGATGCCGGGCAAGAAGTAGTCCTCCGCCCGGCCGGAACGTAGAGCAAGCCCGACCGCGAGCGCCGTTCCGGCGAGGCCGCCGATGGCGAAGCGTGCCGTGTCTCGTCTGAGCACGCGCAAAACCAGGATCGACAGGGCAACGAGACCGGCCGCCACCGCAGCGGTGGTCAATCCTCCGAGCTGGTTCGCCGCCACGAAGACGATCGGCCCGACGATGGTGTCGACCGCCGGCCCTCCGATCGACTTGAGCTCGTCCCACACCTCGCGAAGCATCGAACCGAGAGTAAGCGGGGCTGGCCGCTCACCGCTGGACGCTGACCGTTCGCTGGGCGAATGGCCGATGATCGCCGGGGGTGCGATCCGTACGCCGTCAGCGAGACCGAAGGTCGAGCGTCCGTACGCCGTCAGCGACGCCGGAGGCGGAGCGTCCGCTACAGAATGGGTTCGCCTTCGATCGAGGCGGCGTCGGGATAGCGGTTCTTCCACTCCGACGCTTCCCGACAGAAGCGGGCCACCTGCTGTGACGCAGCGCCAACCAGGCTGAGTGGGTCGCCCAAGAGGTTCGTCACGTCATCGGTAGTCAGAGGGACGGTCTCATCCGCTCCGATGCGTTCTGCGAGTCGGGGGGCCTCACCCTCCCGCATCGCCATGGCGGCGGCCACCATGTGTCGTTTCACTGCTGCATGGGCCTGTTCCCGACCCATACCTCGTTCGACTGCGGCGAGCAGGATGCGGGACGAGGCGAGGAAGGGGGCAAAGCGGACCAACTCGGCAGCGATGGCGGCGGCGAAGATGCCGAATTCCCGGAGGATCGTGAGCGTCGTCTCCAGGATCCCGTCGATGGTGAAGAACGCGTCAGGGAGAAGGACCCGACGTGTCGCCGATCTGGAGACGTCGCCTTCGTTCCATTGCGATCCGAGCATTGCGGTCGCCATCGCAACGTGGCCGCCGAGCACGGCTTGCAGCGCATCGATTCTCTCCGACGAGCGGGTGTTCATCTTGTGCGGCATGGCTGACGACCCGACTTGGCCGTCCTGGTAGCCCTCCGTCACGAGCTCATCGCCGGCCATGAGTCGTATGGAGACTGCAAGGTTGGCGGGAGCCGAAGCGAGCTGAGCGAGTGCCGTCACCACATCGAAGTCGAGGGAACGTGGATAGACCTGGCCGACTGCATCGAAGCGGCGAGAGAAACCGAGGTCGTCGGCCACGCCTCGGTCGAGCTCATCGGCTGACTCGATCGACCCGAGTACCTCGACCATGTCCTGCTGGGTGCCGACCGGTCCCTTGATTCCCCGCACCGGGTATCGACCCAAGAGAGCTTCGAGCCTCTCCAGAGCCACGATCAGCTCTTCGCCTGCGTTGGCGAACCTCTTGCCCAGTGTCGTCACTTGGGCCGGCTGATGATGTGTCCGCCCGGTGATGGCGACGTCAGAATGGCGGGCCGCCAGATCGGCGATGCCATCGAGCACAGCAATCCCTTTCAACAAGACGAGGGAGAGGCTCTCCCGGATGAGCAGCTGCTCGACGTTCTCGGTGACGTCTCTCGATGTCAGGCCCCGATGGATGAGCTCGTGACCGGCCAGTGAGTTGAACTCCTCGATCCGAGCCTTCACGTCATGGCGGAGTGTTCGCTCTCGTCGTGCGATGGAGTCGAGATCCACGTCGGTGACCGCGGAGCGGTACGCGGCGATGGCCCCTTCCGACACCTCGAGGCCCAACGCCATCTGGCGCTCCAAGACGGCGATCCACAGTCGGCGCTCGAGGACGACGCGGCGCTCGGGCCCCCAGATCGCCGCCATGGCGCTCGAGGCATACCGCTCGGCGAGAAGATTGGGAACCATCGAGAGGATCGTAACCCTCGGCAAGACGGCGATAACATGATGACTCACCGCACCAGGGGAGTGTCGTTGCTGATCGTCAACACAGAGACGATTCCGGGGTACCGCATCGTCAAGATCAACGGACTCGTGCAGGGGAACACGATCCGGGCCAAGCACATCGGCCGAGACATCGGTGCCAGCTTGAAGAACCTGGTCGGGGGCGAGTTGACCGGCTACACCGAGTTGTTGACCGAGTCCCGCCGAGAAGCCCTCGAGCGGATGATGTCTCAGGCTCAACAGCTCGGCGCCAACGCCGTCGTCAACGTCCGATTCACGACGAGCAACGTGGCAGCCGGCGCAGCTGAGTTGTATGCCTACGGAACGGCAGTCACCGTCGAGCCGACCCAAGCCAGCGCCGGAACGACGCCGCCTTCACCGCCTGGAGCTTGACCCATGGAAGAAGGCTTCCAGTTCCTGGTCACGGTGGGGGCCTTTGTGGTGTTGATCGGCCTCGGATTCTTCATCGGTGGGGCCCGCGAGCGATCTCACTACAAACAGCTCGCCGAACGAGCCGAAGGATTGGCTGATGTCGTCGTCACCGACACGAGAGCCTTGCCGGCGGGTATGCGAGCTCGCGGAGCGCAGCTTGTGATGGGAGAGGCGGTCATCGCTTCGGACTATCTGAAGACCTTCCTCTTGGGCATACGCACCGTTTTCGGGGGCGAGGCGGTGTCGGTGGCCAAACTCGTCGAGCGAGCCCGAGAAGAAGCCAAACTCCGAATGCTCGAAGAAGCACGCGCTCTCGGTTCCGACCTCGTGATCAACGTTCGCTTCGAAACGTCGAGCGTGGCGGAGCTCACAGGCGGCCAGGGAGTGCCTTCGGCGGAGGTGTTCTGTTACGGAACCGCCATCTTCGCCGACTGACGGGCTCCCACCCCGTCAGCCTCAGTTCCGGTCCGAGCCGACGTCCCGTGTGCCGCGCCGAATTGGGGATGATCCAGCCGCCGAGCCGGCATTGCGAGGGACCAGCTCCACAGCCGGAGATCCGGTTGGAGACGAGCCCGGCCTGACGGGTACCGGCCTGGAGACCTCCCATGGGCGCTATCTGGCGCAGCGGCGGGCCACTCCTCACGCGAGTCGCTGGCTGGTGTTTGCGGTCGTACTGGTGTTGGCCGGCCCCATGGGCCTGGCGGCTGCCCTCATCGGCTCGCCCGGCGCCGCGCGGTCAGTCGCTTTCGCCGCTCTCGGTGCCATTCTCTTCATCCCGGTCATCGAAGAGATCGCCAAGGCGGCCGGGGCGTTGTATCTGGTCGAGAACCGGCCCTGGCTGGTGCCCAATGCGACCGCAGTCATCCTGTTGGTGGCGTTGTCGGGCTTGGTGTTTGCGTTCGCTGAGAACTGGTTGTACCTCAACGTGTATCTGGATGATCCATCCGAAACAGTCACCCGGGTGCGCCAGATCGGCGGACCGCTCCTTCACACCTCGGCGTCGTTGCTGGCGGGCATCGGTGTGAGCCGCCTGTGGCTGACGGTGCACGAGGGACGGACAGAGCGATGGGTCTTCCGGCCGGCGGTGCCTTGGATGGTGTCGGCCATGGTGCTGCACGGTGCCTACAACCTCGCCGCCACCCTCCTGGAGTTCACCGGGGTCATCCAGTGAAGATCTCCATCGGCGATGCACGGCGCATCGCGTTGGCCGCCCAGGGATTCGGAGCGTTCGACCGGCCGGTCGGCAAGGTCGACGTGCGTCACGTTCGCCGGGTGATCGATCGCGTACAGGCTCTCCAACTCGACTCTGTCAACGTGGTGGTCCGAGCCCACTACATGCCACTGTTCACCCGGCTGGGTCCATATCGCCGAAGCCTTCTGGACGAGGTGGCGTATCAGCGGCAGGAGATGTTCGAGTACTGGGGGCATCAGGCGTCGCTCAATGCGATGGGGACCTTTCCGCTGTTCGGCTTCCGCAAGGAGAACGCCCGACCCTGGGGAAGCATGAAGCGGATCCTGACCGAACATCCCGAGTATGTCGAGAACATCTTCCTGGAGATCGCCGAACGCGGACCGCTCAGCGTGGGTGATCTGACCGATGGTGGCGGGCGGACGGGCCCCTGGTGGGGCTACTCGGATGGCAAGCACGCCCTCGAGTGGCTGTTCGTGAAGGGCCGGGTGGCCATCGCCAAGCGAAACAACTTCACCCGCTACTACGACCTCACCGAGCGAGTCATCCCCGCCGATGTATTGGCAGCACCCGAGCCTGACGAGGAAGAGTCGCATCGATGGCTGCTCCGCCTCGCCGCCAGGGCGCTGGGCATCGCCACCGCCGATGATCTCGCCAAGTACTTCGAGATCAAGAACCCCGAGGCCCGGCCTCGACTGAAGGAACTCGTCGAGGAGGGCGACCTCATCGAGGTCGAGGTGGAGGGCTGGGACAGGCCGGGCTTCTTGGACGCGAATGCCGCCCGTCCCCGCCGCTCGAGGGCGACTGCGTTGATCAGTCCATTCGATTCCATGATGTGGTACCGGCCGCGGGTGGAGCGGTTGTGGGGTTTCCACTACCGCATCGAGATCTACGTTCCCGAGCAGAAGCGGGAGTATGGCTACTACGTGTATCCCTTCATGGTCGACAACGACATGGTGGGCAGAGTCGATCTCAAAGCCGATCGAAAGGGCGGGCGGCTGCTCGCTCAGGGGGTGTTCTGTGAGGACGGCGTCGATCAGGTGGCGGTGGCGGGCAA
>JABAOD010006104.1_pt1 | contig 12377 bp, 14 predicted proteins | sample 7062151 | NCBI WGS metagenome assembly JABAOD01 (sample SAMN14538626, study PRJNA623070) | marine sediment metagenome | biome: marine biome [ENVO:00000428]; feature: marine pelagic biome [ENVO:01000023]; material: deep marine sediment [ENVO:00002113] | place: India: Gulf of Khambhat ...
TCCGGCTTCAACAGGGTGTGATCGATGTACTTGGCCAGATCGCGCGGGACGTCGGACCCGTTGCCGTTGTAGCTGACCCGGGTGGCGCCGGTGGCGACGACACTGCGGACCCTCTCCGGGCTGTGCGCCGCACACGAGCCGTGACAATCGGCGCACGGATCGCTGTCCTGCAGCGCCGCGAGCACTTCCCTGGTGACCGCTTCGATGAGGGCTTCCTGGGTCACGATGCGCTCCTGAGGTAGCCGTNNGACTTCGGCCCCTTTGCCCGAGAACGTGACCCGGCTGGCGCCGTTGGCGACGATGGCACGCACCTTCTCCGATGAGTGGACGGCGCAGTCGTCCCCGGTGCACTCGTCGTCCACTCCGAGGGCGGCAATGACCTCGCGGGTCACGGCTTCGATGAGTGCCTCACGGTCCGTCATGCCGGCCCCTGTAGCCGCGGTCGATGTCGGTGATCTTGTCGACGCGGCGGGCGTGGCGGCCCTCGCCCCACGGGGTCGACAGCCAGGTGTCGGTGATCTGCCACGCTAGGCCATCGCCGATCAGCCCGGCGCCGAGCGTCAGCACGTTGGCGTGGTTGTGTTCCCGGCTGTTGCGTGCCGAGGAGAGGTCGTAACACGAGGCCGCCCGCACGCCGGGCACCTTGTTGGCGACCATGGCGGAGCCGATACCGGCTCCGTCGACGATGATCCCGTAGGTCGCCTCACCCGCGGCAACTGCGCGAGCCACCGCATGGGCGAAGTCCGGGTAGTCGACCGATGCCGTGCTGTCCGTCCCGCAGTCGATCACGGTGTGCCCGGCTTCCTTGAGGCGGAAGCCGATGCGCTCCTTGAGCGCGTATCCGCCGTGATCCGCCCCGACGGCGATGGTTGGAGTGCCCAGATCTGCAGATCGCGCAGAAGAAGGTGCAGATTCTGCAGATGTCGGCGCCAGCCCGGCGACGACACGGCTCACGACGGCGCGAACAGTTGCTTCGGATGCGGTCATCTCGACCTCGATCGTGACGAGGGCAGCGGGCGTCGGTTGGTCGGACGGTGCGATCGCTTCGTTGGGCCGTGCGAATCCTCGATCGCGACGTCTTCCGGCTCTCTGGCGAGCGCGATCAGCGTCCGGAGCGGGCCGGCCATGGGGCTCGACGGGTCGATCTCGATCGTGCGCGACCGTCCCACGCGTTCTTCAACGACCACACCGGTTTCCAGCAGGCGATTCACCTCGCGCATCACCGTCGTCTGGTCGACATCGATCGCCTCTGCGAGGTCGGTGAGGGTCCGGGGCGAATCCGTATGGAAGAACAACTCCATCAGCAGATCTTTCAGTGTCTCGGTCCGCAGGATCGGCTCGATGTTCTGCACTTGTCGCAGTATATTCTGCAAATCACGCAGAACAAGGACCTCAGTACACGTTGCGGGGCACAGAACGGAACGCCGGTCCGACGGGCGCGGTAGCATCCGGGATCCGCCGGGAGGGATGGCCGAGCGGACGAAGGCGACAGTCTTGAAAACTGTTGAACCCTTAGCGGGTTCCGTGGGTTCGAATCCCACTCCCTCCGCCGCAACGGCCGGCCGAATCACGAGAGAAGGACATGGCGCGACGACCAGAAGACGTGAGCCGGGTCCTGGTGTCCCTTCTTCGCGACGGCGACATCGACGGGTTGGAGGAGCTGTACGAACCCGGTGCCGTCTTCGCCGACGACGACGGTCTCGCCGTCGGGTGGCCGGCGATCGCCCGAGCCCACAGGGCCTTTCTCGAAAGCGGGGCGGTTCTCGGCCTCGGTGACCCACTGGTCATCGAAGCCGGTGATCTCGCCCTGGTGCAGTGGACGTGGACCGTCACCCGGGATGATGGGTCGGAGCTGTCGGGCGCCAGCGCCGAGGTGTTGCGCAGGCAGGCAGACGGAACCTGGCGATTCGTGATCGACAACTCCGATGGAGCGTCGCTCATCGGGCGAATCTGAGATCGACCCGACTGGTGTCGATCAGGTCAGGGCTCGAGAAACACCTTGCCGTTGGGGGTGGCGAGCTCTGCCGGAAGCCGGCTCATCGCCTCCTCGAGGGACAGTACGGCGGTGACGTCCGTCCTCCACTCCCCCGTAGCGAATCGGCTCTGCGCCGTCTGGATCGCGGCCGCCTTCTCCTCCATCGGCGTATCGCGCATCCAGCGCGTCAGCCAAAAGCCCTCGATGTGCTTGTTCATGAAGATGAGCTGACCCGGCTCGACCAACGTCGGGAGCTCGGCGTCGAGCTTGCCGTAGATCACCCAGCGGGCATGGCGACCCATGACGTGGAACACCCTGGCGCTCAGTTGGTTGGCGACCGCATCGAGGAAGACGCGCGGCTTCTCCTCACGCACCACGGCGCGCAGACGGGATGCGAAGTCCTCCCCCTCGATGTTGAGGACATGAGCCGCACCCAGTCCTTCGAGCAGCTCGATCTGGCTGTCCCGACGCACCAGTGCGATGGGCCGGAGCCCCTTCTCTGCCGCCAGCCCGATCATCAGCTTGCACAGCTGACTGGCCCCGGCGGAGACGATGAACGACGGCGCGCCCTCCCCCTGGACGATGTCGAGCATGGCCAGCGCCGTCAGCGGATTGACGATCATGGCGGCACCGTCCTCGTCGCGAACCCCGTCCACGAGCGGGATGCACAACGCCGCGTCGGCGATCGAGTACTCCGCCCACGTCCCGGGAACCCCGACGGCGGCGACGAAGGCCACCCGCCGACCCACGAGGCGATCGGCGAGGGATCCGCCGCCCGACGCCACGACCTCGCCCACGCCTTCGAAACCCGCGGCGTTGCCCTGGATCCTGGGCTGGCCGTACAACCCCTGGATGAACATCTCATCAGACGGGTTCACCGCAGCCAGCGCCACCCGGATCCGAACCTGGCCCTCGCCCGGTTCCGGCACGGGCAGTTCACCCAGCCGCACAAAGGGATCCATCTCCGTGAGCGTCGGGTCGTCGGGCATCTCGCGCTCGTAGCCATCGTGCTTCAGGATGAGCGCCCGCATCGTGTCCGCCATGGATCCATCGACTTTCTCGGGAGATCGCGGAGTGTATCAAGAGGCCCGGCGCCGTGACCGACGCTCACCCGCGCCACTCCCACCGCAGGAGACGGGCCATGATCGGGACGCCGGCACTGGTGAGCACGCCGCCCACGAGAAGGGCCGACCCGTAGGCCGCGGCCACGGCATCGGCAGCCACGAGTGCCTCGGACCCCGACTCGCCGGCGAGCAGCGAACGCACCAGCTCCACGTCGGGAATCCGGCTGCCGAGCACGATGAGGAGCACAGCGCCGCCGACTGCGACACCCAGCGTGAACCCGGCGTTGCGACCGAGGTCGTGCACGGTCGTCACCCGTCCGAGCTCGTCATCAGGCGTGACGTACCGCACCATCTGCAGCGACGTGTTGGTCGCGGTGCCGATGCCCACGCCGACGAGGGTGAGAGCCAGGAATACCGCCCAGAGCGGACCATCGACGAACACGACAGCGGCCGCGGCGAAGAGGGAGGACGCCGTCAGCGCCGGGCCCGCAGTCGCCAGGACCGGAGCATGACGCCGCTGCTTGAAGAGCGCCGCCCCATTGGCGCCGAAGGTCCAGCCGATCGTGACGAACAACACCGACCAGGCCACGAGAGCCTCGGAGCCGTCGCGGGCCGCCGCCACATACAGCGGCGTGTAGGTGTACGCACCGATGGCGCCGGCGAGCAGCAGTCCGATCCCCAGGTTCAGATAGCCGTAGGGCCGTCCCATGAGGTGCCGCAACAGCACGATCGGTTGGTCGGTCTGATCGTGATGCCGCCGGTAGGCGAACGCACCGACGACCGCCACCACTCCAGCCGCCAGCGACGACCAGCTCAGCCACCCGACCGCCATGACGAGCGCCACGAAGACCGTGGCCACGAGCGCCGTGCCCGGCACGTCGATCTGGACCTTGGACCCGGCGACCGGGCCCGGCAGCGTGTTCCATGCCAGGGCCGCTCCGACCAGACCGAGGGGAACGATGAGGAGGAAGATCCACTCCCACGACAGCACCGTGAGCACCACTGCGGCGATGCCCGGTCCTGCAACGCCGAGCACACCCCACACCGTCGCGTTGGCCGCATAGCCCCGACCCACGAGGTCGGCCGGGTACACGAGCGGGACGGCCGACAGCGAGCTGGCGAAGACGAGCCCACCGCCGATGCCATGGATGACACGAGCTGCGACGAGGAACTGCATCGTCGGTGCCGCCGCGGCGAGGAGCGACCCGAGGATGAACACGGACACGCCGACACGGAACACCGCGCGCACGCCGACGCCGTCGATGAACTTGCCGGACGTGACGGATGCCACGGCGTTTGCGGCCAGGTACCCCGTGACGATCCACGGCAAGAGCGCGACGTCCCCGAGGTCCTCCGCGATCTCGGGGGTCGCCGCCAGCACACCGAGGCTCTCGAACGCGGACAGCGCCACCATGGTGTAGATGGCGATGGAGAGCCGCCGGTAGCGGCGCGAGAGGAGGCCAGGTGTGGCCGACATCGTCGCAACCGTACTCCGATGCGCTGCCGATGAACCACCTCGATCGATCGCTAGCTTCACGCCATGCACCCGGGTCGCATCCGCACCTCCCTGATCACCATCTACCTCGCGAAGCTGTGGCTCAACACCGGAGCGCGGTTCGTCTATCCCTTCTTGCCTGCGATCGCCCGGGGTCTCGGCGTTCCGCTCGAAGCGGCCGGTCTCCTGCTGTCGGTGCGGTGGCTGTCGGGGCTGGCCACACCGGTCGTGGTGAAGGTCGTGTCACCGGCGGAGCAACGCCGCCGCCTCGCCCTGCTCGGTATCGGCCTCGGAGCGGCGGGGGCGGCGATCACGACGAGCGGCCTCTTCGCCCTCGCCCTCGTCGGATTCGTGCTGCTCGGCATCGGCAAGCCGACGGCGGACGTGGCGTTCCAGGCGTACCTCGCCGACGAGATCCCGTATCACGAGCGAGGTCGGGCGATCGCGTTCACCGAGTTGGCGTGGGGGTCATCCCTGCTCTTCGGTGCCCCCCTTGCCGGCTGGCTGCTCGCCACATGGGGCTGGCAGACACCCTTCGGAGTGATCGCCACGGCGCTCCTCGTCCTGATGGTCCCGGTCCACGGCCTCGTCGGCGCGAATCGCGCCGGCAGCGCCGCACCGCCACCGGCCACCCCGCTGCGGCTCGATCGTTCGATGGTTGCGTTTCTCCTCGCCGCCGGGCTCTTTGCGCTCTCGGCCGAGTTCGCCTTCGTCGTCTTCGGGGCGTGGCTGGAGAATGCCTTCGATGCGACGCTGGTCGGGCTGGGGACCACAGCCGTGTTCGTCGCTCTGGGCGAGCTGGTCGGCGAAGGCGTGAGCTTCGGCTTCGCGGACAGACTGGGCAAGCGCACGGTGATCGTGGCCGGACTGCTCGTTTCGATCGTCGGCTACGCAGTGGTGCCGCTCGCCGGCACGTTCCTCGTCGCGATCCTCGCCTTCACGATCGCGTTGGGTGGGTTCGAGGTGGCGATCGTGTCGTCGATCCCGCTGGCGACGGAGCTCGCCCCTGGGGCCAGGACGCGCTTCCTGGCGCTGATGATCGTGGCGCTCGGTGTTCTGCGGGCTGTCGGAACCGCTGCAGGCGTGCCCGTGTTCACCCGGTTCGGGATCACCGCCAACATGTGGGTCGCCATCGTCGCCAACATGATCGCCATCGTGCTCATCGTGCGTTTCGTCGAGGAGCGGGGTCACACCGACGCCAGATCGTCCCCACCCCGCATGGGGTAGCATTTCGAGGTGCTGAGCGGGGCGCTAGGGGTGCCCTGTACCCGAAATCCTCTTCATGCGGGGCTGATCCCCCGCCCGAGGACGAGCCGTGCGAGCGGTGGCCACGGGAAGCCGATGATGAAGGTCGGGTCCGCATACGGCGGGACGCCGTGAACCGGGTCAGGTCCGGAAGGAAGCAGCCCTAAGCGGTCTGTTCCCGGGTGTGTGCGGAGTGCCCACTGGAGTCGGTGACCCGGAAGGCGCCCCCGGACGACCATCCGACGGCGGGGTGCACATGAATCCGGCACCTAACCTCGTGACGATGGGCATCCCCGACTTCCTCGTCGAACTCCGCCGCAAGGTGGGTCACGATCTCATGCTCATGCCGGGGGTCTCCGCAATCGTCACGAACGACGACGACGAGCTCCTGGTGATGAAGCGGCGCGACGACGGACGCTGGAGCATCCCTGCGGGCATCCTCGAGCCGGGCGAGCACCCGGCAGCGGCCGTCGTTCGCGAGGTCCACGAAGAGACCGGCATGGTGGTGCGACCGGTGGGGATCGCCGCGGTGTTCGGCCGGCTCCGGGTGAGCCATCCGAACGGCGACGAATCCGAGTACCTCACCACCACGTTCCGATGTGAGATCGTCTCGGGGACTCCCCGGCCCCTCGATGACGAGGCAATCGATGCGGCCTTCAAGCCGTTCGACTCTCCCGAGGTGGCCCAGGCCATGGAGTGGTACGAGATGCGTCTCGAGGACTTCCTCTCGCCGGAACCCGCCTTCGTCTGGGACGAGAGCTGGCTCGCCGATCATCCCGCCGACTGATACGCCCGCCGCACCAGGTGCGGAGCCTCGCCATCGGCGAACCAATCACCCGCCCCTGGGCGCGGTCGAGGGCCACTGGCCCGAGTGGGCGGGGACCACCCCTCGCAAGAGAGCGGCAACTCACCCGACGCAGCCGCCACGCGCTCCCACTGTCATGGGCCGCCGTGGTCCACCTCCCCCGCCCGCTCCGCCGGCGGAGCGGAGATGAACGCGCCTCGCCGCGCCGAGTGGCGCCGGTTCAGGTCCGTTTGGCGAGCACCACGCCGTAGACGAAGCCGAACGGGCCCATCCTCTCGAGGTGTTCGAGGTCGAGCGGAGTGGCGGCGTACATCTCCTCGGGGGGTGGGAGCTTGTCGAGGCTCCGGTCGAGGTAGCGGTACTCGCCGAGCGATCGATACACAAGACCCACCGCGGTCAATGCGATCGCCGACCCGATCCGATGGACGGCACGCGGCACCGCGTTCCTGGGTCGTCCCAGATCGACGATGCCCGCCTTGCCTCCCGGCTTCAGCACCCGATCGATCTCGGCGAGCGTCGCATCGACCGAATCGAGATTGCGGACGACGAATGCCGAGAAGACGGCTTCGAACGATGCGTCCTCGAACGGCAACGCCTCACCCACCCCGACGTGCTTCTCCGGGGCCCGGTTCAACGACAGCATCGGCTCGGACGGGTCGAGGGCGACGATCTGGCGATCGCCCAGCAGATGATTGGCGGCGCCGGTCCCGGCGCCGATGTCGAGGACCCGGCCTTCGGGGAGGCGATCGATGACGCGACGTCTCCACGCATCGTCCTGACCGAACGACAGGATCTTGTTGATGCGGTCGTAGCGGCCCGCGATGTCGGCGAAGACCTCGCCGTTACTCACGGCGCCGCGATGACGTCGAACCCCGTGAACGGCTGCAGCACTTCGGGGATGTGGATCGAACCATCTCCCTGTTGATAATGCTCGACGAGCGCTATCAGAAGCCTCCCCGCCACCGCGGTGCCGTTGAGGGTGTGGACGAGCTGGTTGCCCGACTCGCTGCGGAATCTGATCTTGAGGCGACGCGACTGGAAGTCGGTGGTGTTCGAGGTCGACGTGATCTCCCGGTAGCGCCCCTGGCCGGGGAACCACGCCTCGATGTCGTACTTCTTGGCAGCCGACGCCCCGAGGTCACCGGCGGCGACGTTGACCACCCGGTACGGGATGCCGAGCGCCTGAACCAGTTCCTCCTCGCGGGCCAGCAGGAAGTCGTGCTCCTCGCGGCTGCGGTCGGGATGGACGAACGAGAACATCTCCAGCTTGTCGAACTGGTGCACCCGGAACAGCCCGCGCGTGTCCTTGCCGTACGTGCCCGCTTCACGGCGGAAGCACGGCGAGAAGCCGACGTACCGGATCGGCAACGCGTCCTCGTCGAGGATCTCGTCACCGTGGAAGGCCGCCAGCGAGACCTCCGAGGTCCCGACGAGGAAGAGATCGTCGTCGGGGAGCGAATAGACCTGCTCGCGATCGCCGGGGAAGAATCCCGTGCCGAAGAGTGCGTCCTCCTTGACGAGGACCGGGGGAATCACCGGCATGAACCCATGGCCCTCGAGCACGCCCATCGCCCAGTTGACCATCGCCAGCTCGAGCTTCACGAACGACCCGAGGAGATACCCGAATCGGCTGCCAGAGACCTTTGCGCCGCGCTCGACGTCGATGGTGCCGTGGAGCTCCCCGAGCTCGAGGTGATCCCGCGGCTCGGCGAGTTCGGGCAGCACACCCCAGGTGTGGAGCTCGACGTTGTCCTCGTCGGAGAGCCCGTCGGCCGCCGTGGGATCCGTCATGTTGGGGAGCGCCACCCAGATAGCGTCGAACTGCTCGTCGAGCGCATCCGCCTCGGCTAGAGACTCCTTATAGGCGGTCGACATCTCCGACGCCTTCTCGATGGCAGCCTGCTTCTCGTCGCCCTGGAGGGTTGCGATCTGCTTCGAGAACTCTCGTTGCTCGGCACGGATCTCCTCGGAACGGGCGCGCACCTGGCGTCGTCGGACATCGAGGTCGGCGAGGGCGTCGAGATCGACCTCGACCCCGCGTCGCTTCAGCGAGGCACGGAGGTCGTCGAGTCGGGTGCGGAGTACGGCGGTATCGATCATGTGCCTACGAGATTACCGGCCCATGGCCTTGGCGATTGCCTCGTGCTCCTCGGGAGAGAGCTGCTCCGTTCCCTTGCCGTTCTTGACCTGCTTCGTGTAGAAGAGCATCTCCGAACGGCCCACGAGCACGCTGAGCACGACTCCCGAGCCTCGCGAGTCGAGGAACGCGAGCGATCGTGACTGGTTGCCGGTGATGTCCCCGAACGCGTCGAAGTTGACGACCCCGATTCTGCTCACGGCGAACGGCAGAAAACGCTCGATCTTCTCGATGCGGGGATACAACTCGACGAGCTGTGACTCGACACTCGCCAGGTCACGGTCGAGACCCTGGACGAGACCCGTCATGTCGCCGTCCTCGCGCACGGGTGCCAGCTTGCGACGCAGCGGAGCGATCTGGACGAGGGCAACGGTGCCGATCGCGATGGCGACGACTGCGACGGCGAGGGCGATGGCTGCGAGGGTCATGTGTCTGCGTTGATGGCGAACGTGAGGCTCGCACTGTTGTTCTCGGGTGCGATGTCCTCCGGGACGCTAGCGGTGACGAGGAGGTCGTAGGCCACGCCGGCGACGATTTGGAGCTCGCGAAAGTCGACGGAGACCGACTCACCCGGCTCGAGTGCCGGGACGAGCTCGCTGACGGTGATCGGTTCGCCTCCGTCGGGGAGCAACTGGAGGAGCACCTCGATGCCCGCTTCCTGCACGTTGGAGTTGTTCGACACGACGACCAGGACCGAGAACGAGCCCGTGTTCGGGACGATCAGCGTCTCGCCGTCCTCGCCGGCGGGCTCGGGATCGAGTGCCACGGTCACCGCCACGTCGTGCGTCTCGACGAGCTCCGTGAGCGCCCTGAGCCGAGTGCCGATCAGCGCTGCGTCATAGAGGGTCGTCCGGTCGGACCCCACGTAGGCGAACTCGGGAAAGGCGTCGAACTCGACGTCGATCTCGCCCAATGTCGTCAGCAGATCGGCGTACGCCCGATCACCGACCAGGAGCTGAACGAAGGTCGCCTGCAGCTGCCGATCACCGTTGCGCTCGTCGTCGACGGCGTCGAGCACCTGGACGATGACCGGACCCGAACTGTCGATTGCCGCCTTCCACGCGCTGTGGGCAACGACGAGCCGGCCGTGCGCTTCCGCCACCAGGGGCGTCACCACGAGCTCGTCGACACGCCCGTCCACTCCCGCTGCCTGACGGGACAACCCGTCGAGCCTCGTCAGGATCTCCTCACGGTCCGACTCGCCCAGACTCTCGAACAGATTCGCCAGCAAGAGGGACATCTCCTCGTGCTCCTCGGCGATCGCGGAGGCGGCGTTCAGATACTCGATCGTCTGCCGTCGCTCGCTCTGATAGCGGAGCGCGAGCACGAACACGACGACGAGGAATCCAAGTGTCGAGAGCACCACGAGGCGGCGGCGACGCCGCGACCTCCTGACGATGACCGGGTCACGGAAAGCCATGAGAACGCGAGGCTAGACCCGTCCGGGAGACGTGGGGCAATCGAGCGACGATGGGCCTGGCTCCGGTACCCGGGCGACGTCGTACGATCACGGCGTGACCGCGCCACTGCCCGCCCCCGAGTCGGTTGCGACCGCGATCGATCTGTACTGGATCCCGCTCGGTTCCGGGGGCAATGGCTATGTCAGAGCCAACGGCCGGATCTACGAAGCGGTCGTGGCGCGTCGGGAACACCGGCGGCCGCTCGATCTGTATCACACGGCCCTCATCGTCTCCGCGGAGGGCCGGCGCCACGTCGTCGAGAACGCATGGCCCAGTCCCGATGCCGATGGCCGTTCCAGGGGCGTCGTCGTCGAGGGCCCGGTGTTCGGACGCCGCATCGCTCGCCTGCGGCCCTTCCGATACGAAGTCCGCTGCTGGCGAGACGGGACCATCCCCGACGTGGACGCCGCCGTCGACAGTCCGCAGCGCCTCAGCGTCGATCCCGGCGAGGCGGCCACCCTCCTCTCGCTGGTGCGGACCGTTCCGCCGATGGTGTGGGGACGAGACGAGTCGGGAACCGGCGAGATGTGGAACTCGAACTCGGTCGTCGCGTGGGTGCTGGCCCGTACCAACCCGGACCTCGCCGAGGTCGACCCGCCTGCGGGTGGTCGCGCCCCCGGCTGGAGAGCGGGTGTGATCACTGCGACCAGGGATCGCGTCTGAACGGTTCGCGTGCCCCCGGGCGCGGCGTGACCAGCAGGCGCTCCAGTTCGGCGAGCTTTGCCGGGTACGCCGTGGAGGGACTTTGAACCCCTCGTGGCGCAACCCACGACGCCGTCGAAATCGGCCACAGACGCACCACAGCAATGCGACGCGAGGCAAGAAGGGATCGGTGGGCAAGCCCGGGCAGATGAGCCATTGCGAGTGAGTTTGCGGAGCAAACTCCGTTAGNNNNCGCGTCTGCCAATTCCGCCACTCGCCCGGATCGGACTCCAAGGGTACTACCGGTGGCGTCCTGCGTGAAAGGCCGAGGCGACCTCGAGGTGGAGACGTCGACGGCGTCGCTTCTCTACTCCTCGCCCGGTGCTGCCCAGACCGCCCATCTCCCCGCTGCGGCCCGCACGCATCTCGCCCGCCGCTCATCACCCCTCCGCCGGCGGAGGGGTCGGCCGGCGCAGCCGGACGGGGGAGGCGGACCCCGGCGAACACGAGCCCATCGACGGGCACGAGTCCGACGATGACCACCGTCGTCAGACGGGGGTCGGTGGACCCTGGCTGATCGCGCTACGGAGCGGGACCATGGAACCGAACACCTGTCGACCGGCTCGGGCTGACGAGGAGGTGGAGTCCATGTCCGAGATCCTGGCGTACACCGCCGCAGGGATGGTGTTCCTGTGGGGAGTCAGCCACATCATGCCGACCCGCCAGGTCGTGGCCGGCTTCGGCGAAATCGGAGACGACAACCGGCACATCATCACGATGGAGTGGGTGGCCGAGGGACTGAGCTTCCTCTTCGTCGGAGTTCTCGTCGCGATCGTGACGTTGGCGAGCGCTGCGTCCGAGCCCGCCGAGGACCTCGTCTACCGGGTGGTCCCCGGATTCCTGCTCGCCATCGGAGTGTGGACGGCCATGACCGGGGCTCGCACCGGTGTGGTCTGGTTCAAGATGTGTCCGGTGGTGATGTCGGTTGCCTCGGCGTTGCTGATCTGGGCCAGCCTGATCTGAAGAGAGCACCGAGCCCGTCCCGCAGACTCCCAGGATCCGTACACTCCCGGCTCGTGGGAATCGCCCGGCGATTGGAAGAGCGGATCGAGCGTCTCGTGGACGGAGTGTCCGCCGCGTTCTTTCGCGGCTCGACCCGACCCGTCGACCTGGCCAACCGGCTCGTTCGCTATGCCGATCTCCATGTCGAGCGGGCCTGGGTGGGACCAACCATCCCGAACACGTATCGCCTCTTCGTCGTCGAGTCCGAGAGCGGCAACGCCCTTCGTGATCCTGCTGCGAAACAAGCCCTCGCAACCGAGCTCGCCGAAGTGATGCGCGTCACCGCCGCCGAATCCGGCTGGGCGACGAGAGGCCCGATCACGGTGGTGCTCGAACCGGGCAGGCCCGGCGCGCGAACCACGGAGGTCCAAGCGACGTCGCAACCGGGACCGATCCGCCCCTGGGCGCAGCTGGTGTCGGTGCGCAGCGCCGAGGTCCACGGCCTCGGCGACAACAGGGTGGGGATCGGACGCGGCGACGACGTCTCGGTGC
>JABAOD010023170.1_pt4 | contig 12357 bp, 13 predicted proteins | sample 7062151 | NCBI WGS metagenome assembly JABAOD01 (sample SAMN14538626, study PRJNA623070) | marine sediment metagenome | biome: marine biome [ENVO:00000428]; feature: marine pelagic biome [ENVO:01000023]; material: deep marine sediment [ENVO:00002113] | place: India: Gulf of Khambhat ...
ATCGTGTATTTCCGCTTGTTCGCAGGATTGACCAGCTTCAGCTCGAACCGTCGCTTATCCCACTTCTCCTGGATCGGACCCGAAGGAACTTTCGAATCGAGTTCCATGAGGAGCCCCTCCCACCTATGCAATGATCCCGGCCGCGATCGCGATCGGGACCGACACGAAGCCGATGAAGACGATGCCCGCGACGGCCACCGCCGCTGGACGCCGATACTTGTTGTAGCGTGGATGGTTCGCGCCGAGCGTCTGCAGGCTGCTCCACACCCCATGATAGAGATGGAGGCAGAGCGCACCCATCGCTACGAGATACGCGATCACCACCGGGACCGACTGGAATCCAATGACCAGATTCTCGTACGCGGCACCCGCCACGAAATCGGGGTGCGCCGTACCGGTCGTGAAGTGCAGCAGGTGATAGACGACGAAGGCCAGCAGGATGACCCCGCCCCACCGCATGGTCCGTGACGCGTACGTCGATTCCTCCGGCTTGAGCCCACGCGCGTACTTCACCGGCCGCGCCACCGCACTCATGCGCCACAGCTGGAACGCGGCGAGGGCGTGGATGACGACGGCCAGCAGCAGCACCACCCGGAACACCCAGAGGAGTTGGCCGTGCCCGAATGCGGGCGCACCGACCTCTCGCAGAAACTCCGCATAGTGATTGAACTTCTCGGGACCGTAGAACGCCTTCAGGTTCCCGAACATGTGTGCCAGCACGAAGAGAACGAAAATGACGCCCGTCACGGCCATCAGGATCTTCTTGCCGACAGACGAGCGGTAGAGGCTGAGAACCCGTCGCATCGTCACTCCCCTCCCCACGGGCGGGCCTGTAGAACGGTTCCATGATACCTTGCCGGCCCGAGGCGCAGCAAGTTGTTTAGCCGGGGAACGCAGCACAGGAGCGAGCCACCACCTACCGCGTCACGCTCCTCCGCGCCGCCCCAGGTGCACTCCTCGCGCTGCTCGACGTCGTTCAGCGGCACGCGACCGCGCTCGAAGCGCAAGGGGAAGCGCCGCCGGTAGTCCTTCGGCATCGTCAGGGCGACCAGTGGGACCTCTTCGTGATGTACCCGATCGGATCGATGACGTCGTACTATGATGGGGAGCGCGTGGCCCGACGGCGCCGCCGCGCCCACACCACGGCGATCACCGAGCCGGAGTTCGAAGACGCGCTTCGTCGGCTGGCGGCATGGCGTCAGGATCTGTTCGTGAGCGGTCCGGAAGAGGGCGTGTTGCGTGCGGCCTTGGAGGGCGGGGGATTCTTCCACATCGAGAGGTTCGTCGCGCTCCCGGGCAAGCACGAGGCACTGCTCGAGCAACGGCGCATGGAGAACGCCTACCTCGCCGCCCTCGGCCGTCCCCAGAACCTCATCTTCACCCGTGAGGTCGGTGCCGAGTGGGACCTGTTCACCCTCGGCGTGTATCGCAGTCTCACCCATTATGCCGAAAGCGATGCCATTCCGGTCGACCGGGCGGACGCTGCGGCACGCGCCGCGGGCTTCGACGGTGGCGATCGCATCGGCGCGTACATGCGATCCCTGATCGCGTACCACCATGACACGTTGCTGAGCAGGGTGAGATGAGCAAGCAGGAGGGAGGAAGGCAGACTTCCTCCTCCCTCCTAACTCCGTCGCTATCGACCGCGATAGTCCTCCCAGGAGCGGTCGGAACTCCGACACTCGGGCCATGTCATCTGCTCGCCCGATCGTGGGCTGACCGGAAGCACCCGCCGATCGAGGGGAATGCGTTCCGGCTCTTCCGAGGCGAGATACGCGAGCATCGCCGTGAGGGTGGCGTTGCTCTTGAGGTCGTCGAAGATCAGCTTGTCGAAGGTGTCGACCTGAGTGTGCCACGTGTATCGGAAGTAGCCCCAATCGAGCGAGCCGAGGCCGAATGCGGGCGCCGGGACGCAAATAAACGACGCGTGATCGGTGCCACCACCGCTCGGCGTTCCGGGGAAGTTCACGTCGATCTCGCTCGTGAGTTCCTGCGGGATCTTGGAGAACCACCGTCCGAAGAACTCGCCCGCCGCCAGGAGGCCCGAGCCCGATACGCGCACGATGCGGCCGGTTCCATTGTCCTGATTGAACAGCGCCTGAAGCCCGCCGACCACCTCGGGATGGTCCTGCACGAAGGCCCGGGAACCATTGAGCCCCTGTTCCTCGCTCGCCCACAACCCGATCATGATCGTGCGTTTCGGGTTGGGGTAGGCCGCCTTCAGGATCCGCATGGCCTCCAGCATCGTGATGCTGCCGGTCCCGTTGTCGGTCGCGCCCGACCCACCATCCCAGGAGTCGTAGTGCGCGGACAGCAGCACGTACTCGTCCGGCATCTCGGTGCCCCGAATGATCCCGATCGTGTTGAAGAGCGGCGCCGCGCCGGTGAACTCGGCGTCCGCTTCGGCCTGGAGCACGGGCCCCTGGCCATGCTCCGCGAGACGGAACACCAGACCGTAGTCCTCACAGCTCAGATCGAAGGTCGGGATGGTCTCCGTGCTGGCCGCGAAGATGCGGTTGGCTCCCCATCCGGTGGACCAGTTGGACGACAGGATGCCGATCGCGCCTGCCTGCTCCAGGCGCCGGGCGATCTCGGTGGCCGGCGTTCCCAGCCGCGTGGCCCGCTGCCTCCACGTCTGCTGCAAGGAATCCCGGTGTGCCCGCATCCGCTCGAAGGAGCCCCGAGCCGCGTACTCTTCCCAGTTGTCGTCCGGCCGGCAGGTGGGCTGTGCGTAGGTCGTCAGGACGAACTTGCCCTTGACCTGGGGGAGCCACGCCGCAAACTCGGCTTCATTGGCCACATCAGGGAGGATCACGGCGCCACCCGTCACCCGTTTGCCTCCGGTACCGGGGCTCCAGGCCAGCATGCGGCCGTCGAGGCTCCGCACGCGCGGCGCGATCAGGTCGATGTGGCTGATGCCGCGCCGCCAGCCCCTCCACGTGCCATACTGCTCGTTCCGGGCCTCGATTCCCCACTGCTCGAGCACCCGCACCGCCCAGTCGTTTGCCACGAGTTGACCTGGCGTGCCCGTGAGTCGCGGACCGATGGAATCCAGCAGCACCTGGGCCAGGTGGTACGCCTCGGACCGCACCATCCCCTGGTCCCAGATGGTTCTGATCACGGGATCGTCGGTCGGGTAGGTCTGTGTGTGTCCGGTCGCCGGCCACAGCACCAGGCCCATGGCCACTAACATCAACGGTCTACGTCTCATGTGGGATCTCCTGCCTCACGTGCGAAGCTGATGGTGAACGGTATCTTTTCGACGATCTCGGTCACGGTGATCGGGAGGACGCCGCGGATCGGCAGCGGAGTAGAATGACCACGATGCCATCCATCGACAAGGTCCGGCTCGATCGCTGGCTGTGGGCGGCGCGCTTCTACAAGACCCGCTCATTGGCGGCAGCGGCCATTGACGGCGGCAAGGTGCAGCACCGGGGGATGCGCGTGAAACGTTCGCAACTGGTGCAGGTGGGGGACGAAGTGCGCATCCGTAAGCCGCCGTACGAATTCCTCGTCGTGGTCGAAGCGCTGGCAGAGCACCGAGGCTCGGCCAGCGACGCTCAGCGGCTCTATCGGGAGACCGCTACCAGCATGGCGGCCCGAGAGAAGCTGCGAGAACAACTGCGTCATCAGCCCACCGCGGCCTACGAGGGCAAGGGCCGCCCCACCAAGAAAGACCGTCGCAAGATCGACCGCCTTCGCGGGGACCGGTGACCATGCGCGCGATGCTGCTGGAGACGGCAAACCGGCCACTCCGCGAGGCGGCGCTGGACCGCCCGGTCCCCACCACCGGCCAGGTGCTGATCCGTGTTCGTGCCTGCGCCGTGTGCCGCACCGACCTCCACGTGCGGGACGGCGAGCTGCCCAACCCCAAGCTCCCGCTCGTGCTGGGTCATGAGATCGTGGGCATCGTGGCGGCGCTCGGTGACGGGGTCGCCCGGCTCGCGGTAGGAGACCGCGTGGGCGTACCGTGGCTCGGATGGACCTGTGGTGCCTGCCGGTACTGCCGCAGCGGCCGGGAGAACCTCTGCGACCAGGCAAAGTTCACGGGCTACACGCTCGACGGCGGCTATGCCGAGTACACGGTCGCCGACGAACGGTTCTGCTTCCCCATCCCGGATGGCCTCGCGGACGCACAGGCGGCACCGCTGCTGTGCGCCGGCCTGATCGGCTATCGATCGTTGCGCGCCGCCGGCGACGCGGAGCGGCTGGGGCTGTACGGGTTCGGGGCCGCCGCCCACATCATTGCGCAGGTGGCGGCGCATCAGGGGCGGCGCCTCTTTGCCTTCACCAAGCCGGGCGATACGACGGGGCAAGCCTTCGCCCGCAGCCTCGGCGCCGAGTGGGCCGGCGACGCGACGCAGCCCGTTCCCGAGCCCCTCGATGCGGCGATCATCTTCGCCCCCGTGGGAGCACTCGTGCCTGCGGCGCTCCGGGCGGTCGTGAAGGGCGGCACGGTGGTGTGCGCCGGTATCCACATGAGCGACCTGCCGTCGATGCCGTACGACATCCTGTGGGGCGAGCGCTCGATCCGGTCGGTGGCCAACCTGACCCGCCGCGACGGCGAGGAGTTCTTCGCGATCGCCCCGCGTATTCCCGTGCGCACCCATGTCCAGCTCTACCCACTGGCCCAAGCCGAACGCGCCCTGGAGGATCTCCGCAGCGGTCGCGTGCGTGGCGCGGGCGTGCTCGAGATCGACGAAGAGGCGACCGGAAGGAAGAGCGGGTGACGGAATCACCGGAGGGCCACGATGCCACGGCGGGGGAGACGGAGGAGTTCGGCCAGCTCGTCCGTTACACGATCATCGGGTACGCGGGTGGCCTCGTCCTCGGCACCGTGCTCGATGCGCGCGGCCTCCAGCGGAGTGGGCTGGGGCAGTGGCTCGTCCGCACGGTGTCCGGTGAAGGAGAGAGCCTGCTCGAAGGCCTCTACGCCGCCCGGCAGCGCTTCAGCCGACGTGCCGCCGGTATGGCAGAGGCCTACGGCTGGGGCAAGCTGCTCGGGATGGCCGTGCCGTGGGTGATCGATTGGGGCAGTCGGCAGCTGGGGATCAATGTCTACGGGGTCGAGGGATTCTATCTCCCGTTCTTCTATGCCATGAGTGACCAGCTGGGCGCCAACGTTTCCGGCTTCGTCTTTCTCAGACGCCGCAGGCGCACGTGGGGGGAAGCGATCCGGGACTACCTTCGTCATCCGGTCATGCTCACGGGGCTTATCGTCGTCCTGGCGGTACCGGCGGGGCTCCTGGCCGCACGGATCGTCGGATTCAGTCCCACCACACAAACTCTCACCGCGCTCGAAACGATCGTGGCGAACCTGTGCTGGCTTCCGCCGGCAGTGGGGTGGTGGAGTGAGCGCCGGGCATCTCGTACGCCGCTTTGACAGGCCAAGCGCCCAGGGCTACCTTTGGCTCGAGGTTGCAGGAGTGCGAGGTTCCGCAGTGCAGGAAGAGGGATTGCAGGGCATGTGAGTTGGCACGGAGTCGGGGAACCGGTCGATCGGCCGGCCCCCTTTTTTGTGCCTCGGATCCTCGATCGCAGGAGTGCTCGTCGCCCGTGAAGCGCATCGTCCGGGACCCCCCGGACATCGTGAGGGCAGCCTGGCGCGGGGGCTCAACCGCGCACAACCAGTAGTCGGCAGTGCGGCGGTGCCGGACCCCGACCACACAAACGCGTGAGGGTGCTGGGAATGCGTACGACCGGAATAGTGAAGTGGTTCAACGATGGCAAGGGCTACGGCTTCATCACGCCCGACGACGGGGAGAAGGACTGTTTCGTCCACTACTCGGCCATCCAGGGAGGGGGGTTCCGGTCCCTCAAGGAGGGCGAGCGAGTCGAGTTCGACCTCGTGCTGGGCGATAAGGGGCCGGCGGCAGAGAACGTCGCCAAGCTGGTCGAGGCCTGAGCCCGGCATGCCTGAGGAGCCGACAAGGGGGTTCCACCACTCTCCGGGACCCCCTTTCGGCATGACCGGCCACCCGACTAGGATTAGGGCCGACTGAACGGCGAAGTTGGCATGGCCAAGAAAGACGCAATTGAGTTGCAGGGGACGGTGACGGAGGTCTTGCCGAACGCCACCTTCCGCGTATTGCTCGAGAACGGACACACGGTGCTGTCGACCATCGCGGGGCGGATGCGGCGCAACCGCATCCGGGTGCTTGCCGGCGATCGCGTGACCGTAGAGGTTTCGCCTTACGACCTGACGCGGGGCCGAATCACGTTTCGACACAAGAACTGACCCGCCGAGTCGCGACGGGTTGCGACGCGTCGCGCTGGCGGTACGTTCCTAGGGTATCATCCTTCCGGGGTACTCCCCCCCGGCTCCACACAGGCATCAGTACCCGTGTTGGACACGAGAACGACCCTCGTCCATTGACCCTTTACCTGCACCCAGCATTCGTGTGAGCGACAACTCCAGCCTTGGCGTCCTGGATGTCACCCCGAAAGGGGCCGGCTTCATTCGGCGCCGCGACAACAGCTATCTCCCCTCGCGGGGCGACATCCACGTCGGCCGCAAACTGATCCAGCAGTTCCGGCTCCGTACGGGCGACGAGTTGGCGGGTGACGTCGGCGAGCCGTCCGGACGGGGCAAGAGCCGCACGCTCCAGCGCCTCCACGTGGTGAACGGCACCGATGCCGCCAACATGCGTGGCGAGCGCCCCCGCTTCAACGACCTCACGGCGATCCATCCGAACACCCAGCTCCCGTTGGACTGCGGCTTGGTTCGGCTCGGTGCCCCCGACTACACGAACCGAGTGATCGATCTGGTGTGTCCGCTGGGGCTCGGTCAGCGAGCGATGATCGTGGCGCCCGCCAAGGCAGGCAAGACCATGGTGCTTCAGGCCCTCGCCGAGGGCATCGCGAAGAACCGCCCGGACGCCATGCTCCTGATCCTCCTCGTGGACGAGCGACCCGAGGAAGTCACCGAGATGGAGGCCTGTGGATACGGCGAAGTGGTGGCGTCGACCTTCGACTTCCCCGCCAGCCGTCACATCGCCGTCGCCGAGCTCACCCTGGAACGTGCCCGACGCCGCGTGGAGATCGGTCAGGATGTCGTGGTCATTCTGGATTCCATCACGCGCCTCGCCCGCGCGTACAACCGGGTCGAGAAGGGCAGTGGGCGCACCCTCTCAGGCGGTCTCGATGCCACCGCGATGGAGCGACCCAAGCGGTTCCTCGGTAGCGCCCGCAACATCGATCCCAAGCAGGGTGGCGGATCGCTCACCATCATCGGGACCGCCTTGATCGACACGGGATCCCGAATGGACCAGGTTATTTTCGAGGAATTCAAGGGTACCGGCAACAGCGAGCTGGTGCTGAGCCGGGAGCTGGCCGAGCGCCGCATCTTTCCGGCCATCGACCTGAACGCCAGCGCCACCCGCCGCGAAGAGCGGCTGCTCTCGCCGGAGACGCTGGAGGCCGTGCATTCGTTGCGGCACTGGCTGGCGAGCCTGCCTGCCCCCGATGCCATGAAGGAATTGCTCGACCTCCTCAGCCGCACCAAGACCAACGACGAGCTGGTCTCGCAGATCAACAATCAGGGGAAACAGAAGCTGGGAACGCGCTAGGGCTTCAGCGGCTGAACCACCGATGCCGTGTCGCCCGCGGTCCCGGCAGTCCGCGTCTCGGCCGCCGCGTGACGCGGCCGATGTCGGTCCCACCACTCCCGTGCCCGCTCGGCAGTCCACGGTTGTCCGACGGGGATCCGCTGCAGCGCCTCTGCGAGGGCGGCGGCCGACGTGGGACGCTCATCCGGGTTCTTCCGCAGGCAGGCGAGGATGACCTCGTCGAGCTCGGCCGGAACCGGCATTTCCGTGTGATGCGACGGCGCGACCGGTGCTTCATGGACGTGCTGCAGGAGCATCTGCATGGGGCTCGTGGCCCGGAACGGCGTAGCGCCCGTGAGCAACCAGAAGCCCACGCACCCCAGCGAGTAGAGATCGCTCCGCCCGTCCACGACATCGCTGTCCCCCATGGCCGTCTCCGGCGACCCGTAGGCCGGGGTGCCCGCAAACGCGCCGATGTCCGTCAACTTGGGATCCGTGGTACCGCCCGATCGCTTGACCAGCCCGAAATCCAGCACCTTCACCCAGTCGTGCTCCAAACCGTAGCGGCACAGAAACACATTGGCCGGCTTGATGTCCCGATGGACGAGCCCACTGGCGTGCGCCTCGGCGAGTGAATGGCAGGCCTGGATCAACACGTGAATCACGCGCTCGGCGCACAGCGGACCGTGCCGCTGCACCAGCTCCTCCAGGCTCAGACCGTCGAGCAACTCCATCACGTAGTAGAACTCGCGGTATTCCGTGAGCCCGTAGTCGTACACCTCCACCGTGTGCGGCGAGCGCAGCAGCGACGTGGCCTGCACCTCACGTTCGAACCGGTGGAGATGGCTGCTCGGCGTGCGGCCAGGACTGCTGCCCCCCGGATCGCTCCGGATCAGCTTGATGGCCGCCGGCCTGGCGAGCATGCGGTGCTCCGCCTTCCAGACCTCACCCATGCCCCCTTCACCCAGCTTCTCGACCAGGCGGTAGGCTCCCATGCGACGTGCCCGACTGATATCGGACCCGAGCCGGTACACGACGCGCGACCCGATGACGGCGATGGCGACACAGATGTAGTTGGGGAGAAAGACGAGAAACGTCACTTCGGGGGCAAACGGCGGCGCCCCCCGCGCCAGTCCCACCGCGTACATGAAGGGCCCCATGGTGGCGGCGCCGACCGCGGCCAGCAGGGTCTTCCCGGGGGTGCTGGGAACGATGAGCGGGAAGAACACGATCCAGACACAGGTCCACGACAGCCCGATGACCTCGGCCTCCGGACTCCAGTGGCCGAACGCCAAATGCACGTCGATACCCGCCGCGGCCACCACTTCGTACACGAGTCCGATATCGAGCAGGAGGTACGATTCGATCCAGCCGCTCCGGGCGATGAAGAACATCGCCACCGAAGCGACGATGAAGGCCAAGGAGATGACGTCGGCCATGGTGACGCCCGTGGTCCCCCAGTAGATCGCATAGGCCTGGGTGAACCGGCCGGAGCCGTACGACAGCGCATAGACCGACGCGTACGTGATCGCCGCCAATGCCAGTCGATTGCCGGCCTTCTCGACCAGATCGGGTGGGAGTCCCGCGGCGGCGCCACGGGAGGACGTCGAAAGGAGTCCACGGGAGTCGCGACGACGGACTTCGCCTTGCACCATGTGCCGCACCACCAGAAGAGACTACAGACGGTCCAAAGATATGCTGCAAGCGCGAGACGGAAACCTCTCCATGGGTGGCGCCGGCCCCACTCATCGCCTAGCCTTCCTGCATCATGACGCCCTGGGTGACCCGACTGCTCATCGCCAACGCCGCGATGTATCTGGTGATGCGCACGTTTCCAATGGTCGTCGGGACGCTGGTGCTGGTGCCGATCCTGCTGCCCAGTCGACCGTGGACGGTCATCACGTACATGTTTCTCCACGCCAACTTTATTCACATCCTCTTCAACATGCTGGTCCTGTATTTCTTCGGCCCCATGTTGGAGGTGCGACTCGGGAGTCGGCGTTTCCTCGTGCTCTACTTCATCAGTGGGATCATGGCCGCGCTGGTGTCCGTGTTCTTCACGCCGCGGGCGATGATCGTCGGCGCCTCGGGAGCGGTGTATGGCGTCATGCTCGGGTTCGCGCGGTTCTGGCCGCGGCAGCAGATCTTGATCTGGGGCGTGCTGCCGATTCAGGCCCGATGGCTGGTCGTGGTCATGACGGCACTGTCCCTGTATGCGGGCTTCAGCGGGTCCCGCGACGGCGTGGCCCACTTCGCGCACCTGGGCGGCTTTCTCGGGGGACTGCTCTATCTGGTGTGGATCGAATGGCGCTCACCGGCCCGGCGGTTCAAACGCCAGGCCCAGGCCGGCGCGCCGCCCGTGCGGGACGCCGACAGCGTGGCGACACGGTGGCAATCGATCCGGCGAGAAGACATCCATCCGCTCAACCGCGAGGAAGTCGACCGCATTCTCGAGAAGCTCAACCGTCTGGGGCCGTCGAGTCTCACCTTCGACGAACGCGCGACCCTCGAGCGCTTCGCGGGCGAGCAGCGCGCCGACAACTGACGGTCCTCACGCGAAACGCCTATGACAACGACCACCGTGGCGACACGTACCCAACCGGTTGGAGGCCACATGCCCACCCGTCTCGTCACCCTCGTGTGCACAACCTGGTTCATCCTCTGCCCGGCGTTGGTCGACGCACAGACGGATACGATGCCGTCGGCAAGTACCGACTGGTACACCGTCGGCGGCGAGCGCCATGGCGTGAGCTTCTTCCGGGTCCACCGGCACGAGGGGGTCGAGTATGCCATCGGTGATACGCTTCGGTTCGATCGCTACCACACCGGCGACGTGATGGACGCGTGGCTCCACCGGTGGGCCGATCGTTATCCAACGCTGGTCGAGCTGTACGAAGTGGGCCGAAGCTTCGAAGGGCGCCCCATCTATCAGGTGACGCTCACCAATACGGCGACGGGGAGTGCCTCCGACAAGCCGGCGGCGTACTTCGAGGGCGGACGACACAGCGGCGAGATCACGGGATCGGAGTCCGTGCTCTGGGTGATCCAGCACCTTCTTGCCGGATACGGTCGTGACCCGGACATCACACGACTGCTCGACACGAAGGCCGTTCATCTGCGACCCCAGAACAATCCCGACGGCTCCGGGCTGTACCTGCACACGGCGCAGGCCAATCGCAGCACCGTGCGGCCACACGACTCCGACCGAGACGGCCTGCTCGACGAGGACCCGCCGGAGGACCTCAACGACGATGGTGTCATCCACGATCTGCGGTGGCGCGCGCGCGATCACGAGCGCGATCGAGCCAGCTTCACACTGGATGAACGCGACCCGTCGGGCCGCCTCATGAAGCGGGTGCCGGAGGGCGAGGGCGACTGGATGGTGATCTCCGAGGGTATCGACAACGACGGCGACGATCGATTCAACGAAGACGGGATCGGTGGCCTCGACCTGCATCGTAACTACCCGGAGAACTGGCGCCCCGACCGCGGTGGTGATGCGACCGGACGCGGGTATACCCAGTTCGGTGCCGGGGCGTTTCCGTTGAGCGAGCCCGAGACGCGACTGACCGTGCTGTGGCTTCTCGCCCACCCCAACGTTTCGGTGGTCAATTCGATGGATACGCGGGTGCCCATGCACCTCCGGCCGCCGTCCACGTCGCGCAGCGCCGAGCGTATGTATCCCGAGGACCTCGCGTTCTACACGACGTTCGACTCCATCGGGCGCCGGATCACCGGCTACCCATGGGCCGGCGACGTGTACGAGCACTACATGACGCGTGTACCCGTCAGCACCGTCACCGGCGACTCGGCTCGGCCCTCTCCCCTCTTCGGACACGGGCCCGACTTCGGCTACTTCTACTATGGGGCCATCTGGTACGGGGACGAGCTCTGGAACTCGGGCCGCATGAGCGACTACAACGGCGACGGGCTGCTCGACGAGGTGGATGCGCTGACCTGGGACGACCGCGAGAACGGCGGACGCGGCTTCCGGGAGTGGGAGCCGTTCGAGCATCCGACGCTCGGCGCTGTGGAGATTGGCGGATTTCACCCCAAATTCTTCTCACAAAACCCACCACCGGAGGAGCTCGAGCCGTGGGCGCGGAATCAGGCCCTCTTCAATCTCGAGATGGCGCGGTGGTTGCCGCAGATCGACGACGTTCGGATCGACGAGGTGAGACGCACCCGAGCTTCGGGAGACAGTGCGCAGTACCGAGTTCGCGTGAGCTGGACAAACTCGGGTCGGCTCCCGACCGCGCTGCGGCAGGCCCAACTGGTGAAGATCGTCCAAGAGGACCGCGTCCGGCTGCGGTTCGATAGCACGCTCACCACAGGCAAGCCACCCGCGGTGCAGATCGTGCTGCCCGCGACGCGCGACAAGACGATCGAGGCCGGCTGGACCCTGCCTGGTCAACGCAAGTCGGTGACGTTTGAGATCCTGGTCCGGGGAACGGCAGGCGTCGAAGGAACGGTGGAGGTGTTATCGACGCGCGGGGGAAGAAAGGAGGCGCCCCTGGCGCTCGGGACGCCTCCCAACGACTGACCCGCCCGCAGGTCAGCCGAGCAGCATCTTCCCGATGGTCTGCAGCTGCATGTTGCTCGTGCCCTCGTAGATCGCGCCGATCTTGGCATCGCGATAGTACTTCTCGACGGGATACTCCTTGGTGTAGCCGTATCCGCCGAACAGCTCCACGCACAGACTGGTCACCCGTTCGGCCATTTGCGCCGCATAGAGCTTGGCCATCGCCGCTTCCATCATGTATGGCTGCTTCGCGTCGCGCAGTCGCGCGGCATTGTAGACGAGCAGCCG
>JABAOD010050993.1_pt2 | contig 12355 bp, 13 predicted proteins | sample 7062151 | NCBI WGS metagenome assembly JABAOD01 (sample SAMN14538626, study PRJNA623070) | marine sediment metagenome | biome: marine biome [ENVO:00000428]; feature: marine pelagic biome [ENVO:01000023]; material: deep marine sediment [ENVO:00002113] | place: India: Gulf of Khambhat ...
CCAGGTTGGGAAACTCAATCACATCTGAGTCCGGTTGAGCCGAAAAATGTGATTGAAATGGAATTGGATCCGATCGAAGTCGGGAAAGGGAAGCCGATTCTATGAGCACGAATTCCGCACCGCGTCCGCAAGTCTCGGTGGCAAGCGGAGGCAGTTCCCAGAAGAACGCTTCGAATTCGGAACTTGCGATTAGCTCGCTGTACCAGTGAGCGAAGTCCTCGCTTGTCTCAAGAAAGGCGAAAAACTCGCTAAACGACAGCTGAGCATTGTCTTCGAAGATTTCTATTCTCTCGCCGGACGGTATGGTCCGGGTGTGTGCCGCCCACATTTCTCCTTTGCACCGCCTGATTAAGTGTCCGCCCATGGGTCGTAGCTGCCAAAATTCCACAGGTATCCCTCTGGATCTCGACACGAGTAGTTCTTGCCACCATAGTCCTCCGCGGTTAGAGGCATGACGATTTTCGCTCCGGCTTTAACGGCGTCGCGATAGTGCTCGTCAATCCCCGGAACAATAATGTAGGGGCTCTGACATACAACTGCGTCGGACGAGCTTGGGGGCGCTTGTAGCTTGCCGAAATCGTCGTCTCGGGCGGAGCCAAGCATTATCATGCCATTGCCAAAGGTGAGCTGAGCGTGCTCGATCCGACCGTCGTCACCACGAACGACCAGATGCTCTTTGAAGCCAAACGCGTCGCACAGCCACTTGATGGCTGACCGGGCATCGTGATAACGGAGTGTCGGGATGATAGTTGGCTTCATAGTTTCGCTGAATTGTTCTTGTCGAGTGGCCGCTGTGGGCTGTGGATTCAATTGATCGTTCGTCATGCAAGCGCAGCTATCAGCATGAGCGCCGTTGCGACAAACCCAACGCTCCAGATCAGCGACCGGACGAGGAAGATCCCGGAAGCATAGGCGGGCACATACAGAACACGCGCCCCGAGGTACACCCACGCACAGTTTTCCGTCACCGGGCCGCTTGCCTTGCCAAGCACCACCACCAATACGGCGATCGTGAACAGGATCAGTCCTTCAAAGTGGTTGTCGAGCGCGCGCTTCAGTCTGCCCGGCACGCCGGTCGCCTGCTGTTGTTCATCGCGGTTGCCCCCCGTGTAGGCCACGCCGAGCTGCCGGTTCACGGGTACCGCCATGAGAATGAACTGTACGAACTGCAGCAGGGCTGCGTAACCGAGCACTTTGAGTTCGACGGGCATTTGATTGATCCTCCTCCAGACGCGATATGGACAGCCTGACTTTTGCGGCTGCGCTGGCGACTATCATACTTCGTTGAGCCATGGACGCCGCCCTATGCGTGCCGACGGGAAGCCAGGTGGCCCCCTGCATCGATTCAGTTGCCGCTCGCAGCCGCTCAGCGTTTCCTGGCGTTGCCCCGGGCCGCCTCTACCGAATAGCGGGCGGCATTCTTATCGATTTTTTGCGATATGGCCGCCTCCAGGTCTACCTCGAGCCTGTCCGCCAGGCGGAACGCATAAATCAGGATGTCAGCCAGTTCATCGGACACTTCACCCAGCTGCTCCGGCGTCAGAGATTCCTTCAATGATTGTTCCTCGGTCAACCACTGAAATACCTCGAGAAGCTCACCCGCTTCGCCCGCAAGCGCCATGCTGAGGTTTTTCGGGCTGTGGAACTGCTCCCAGTCGCGTTCCTCGGCGAATCGGGCGAGCCTTGCCTGTATTCCCTTTACGTCCATACTGTTCGATCATCGACCGGGCCTGGAATGCGATCGAAGGCATCGCTGACGCCTGACCGCGTCGGCTGTTTTACAGCAAGCGTCAAACGAGACCGGACTCGGCTGCGGTGAAATGGTGGGCNNAGCGCTCTCCCAACTGAGCTAATCGCCCGCACTTTTCCTTTAGTCTACTCCAAAGGCCGGTCTCGCCAAAACAGGACGCTCAGACTCCGGTCAGCCGGGCAATAAGCTGATTCAATCCGAAATCGATTTTCTCATCGATGCCCAACAGCAGAATCAGTGCGATCGCAACGGTTGCCAGGTAGCGGATCAGGACTCGCCAGAACTTGAAAAGCCCGTCACTGGTGCCGCTTAGTTCGTTACGCATGATTCTGCGCGGGACCACCCAGCCGGCGAGACAGGCGACCAGCAGTCCGCACAGCGGCAGCAGGACGCTGCCGCTGAGAAAATCGAACCAGCCCGAAAGCTCCGAGATCAGGACGTTTGCCGCTCCGACAGCCCAGGCGAGAGCGCCGACGGCAAACGCGGATTTTATCCGGTCGAGACCCAGTTCCTCGACGATCACCGCTGATACGGTAATAAGAATCGAGATCGACGTCGTGAGCGCCGCGATAAACGCGAGAAAGAAGAACACTGCTCCGATGATCGATCCGGCAGGCATACCCGCGAAAACCGCGGGCAATGCACCGAAAATCAGCCCCGGTCCTGCCGCCGGGTCCAGACCGTAGGCGAAGACAATCGGGAATATCATCAGGCCCGCCACGACGGCGACCATCGTATCCGAACCGGCGATGATCGCCGCGCTGCCGCCGATGTGCTCCTGCTTCGGGAGGAATGAGCCGTAAGTAATCATTATCGCGGCGCCGACACCGATCGAGAAAAACGCCTGGCCCAGGGCAGCCAGGACGATTGTCGGCGAGAGCGCGGAGAAATCTGGCGAAAAAAGGTAGCGGATTGCATCTTTCGCAGCGCCGGTGGTCAGCGCATAGACACACATTCCGGCGAGCATGACAAAGAATATCGGCATAAGAACCGTAACCACCCGTTCGATGCCGCCGTGTAAACCGGCTGACACAATCAATATGGTGACGATCATGAAGAACGTATGCCACAACAGGGCATGCATCGAGCCCGCGTAGAGCGACAGGCTTTGAACGGTGTCGTTGGGCGCATGCTGGGCGAATTCGCCGGCAACCGACATCACGGCGTAGGCAAGCACCTGGCCGGCGATAATGCTATACGTCGTCAGGATGAAGAACGATGCAATGACGCCGACCCAGCCGACGATCGCCCAGTTGCGGGACTTGCCGATATCGACTGCGAGCTGCCGTGTCGATCCGACCGCGGAGAGGCCCTTGTGGCGGCCTATCGCCAGTTCCGCGATTAGGATCGGGTACGCGACGATGATCACGCAGACCAGATAGATGATGACGAAAGCCGATCCCCCGTTCTGACCCGCCTGAAACGGGAAGCGCCAGAGATTGCCGAGACCGACCGCCGAGCCGATCGCCGCCATAAGGAACGCAAATCGTGATGCCCACTGTGGGGTTGCAACCGCCATTTCTTGTTCTCCTTGTGCCAGTTTGCTTTGGAGCTCTTCTATCTCTTATTCCGCGTCCCGTCGATCGTAACAGGCCGACCGACAGCCGTGGCACGAAGAAACGCCGGATGAGACCTGTATGCTGATCCGAATCGCAGCGTTAAAGCCCGGTTGATACAATGCTTTCAGGATAGCCTAGCTTATGCGTCTCGATCAGAAATTGCAGGTTTATCAGGTATAGCTTAGTACAAAGAATCCGCTTTTCAGGTATCCGGTCCGATGTCGCCGGCAAACCGAGGCGACATTGTTCACGGGCCGCAGCCCAGACTCCGCGAAATGACGGCCAACTACATTCTCGACATCGTGATCCTGCTGGCCGCAGCAGTGGTCGCGGTACCCGTGTTCCGGGCCGTCGGGTTCGGCGCGGTTCCCGGCTTTCTCGTCGCAGGTGTCGTGGTCGGGCCATCGGGTTTGGCACTGATCGACAATGTCACCGAGATTGGCCGGCTGTCGGAACTGGGCGTTGTGCTGTTGCTGTTCGTCATCGGCATCGAACTCAAGCCATCGAGACTCTGGCTGATGCGGCGACTGGTATTCGGGCTCGGCACTTTGCAGGTGTTAACGACGGGAGTTCTGATCACCGCGGCCGTTTACCTGCTGGGTGTTGCTTTTCCCGCGGCGGCCGTGGTCGGCCCAGCCCTGGCTTTGTCGTCAACCGCTTTCGTCTTGCAAATCCTCTCTGAGCACCGGTCATTGCACTCCGAGTATGGCCGTACATCGCTGTCTGTTCTGCTGCTACAGGACCTTGCCGTCGTGCCGCTGCTGGCGCTCGTTCCGCTGCTCGCGATGCGGCACTTCTCTATCGGCACGGATATCGCGATTGCCATGATCGAGGCCGTTGCGATTCTGTTGGCCGTCGTCATCGGTGGCCGCTACCTGTTGCAGCCGTTACTCCATCGTGTGGCCCACACCGGCAGCAAGGAAATATTCACGGCCGTGACGGTCTTGCTCGTACTGGGCAGCGCGGCGCTGACCGAGCACCTGGGGCTATCAATGGCGATGGGGGCGTTCATTGCCGGCCTGCTGATTTCGGACTCACCCTTTCGTCACGGCGTGGTCGCTGAGATAGAGCCTTTTCGGGGCCTCCTGCTGGGTTTGTTTTTCATGTCCATGGGCATGTCTCTCGAGGTCGGCCAGTTTGTCGCGGAACCGGTCCTGACGCTCGGCCTGGTTTGCGCCCTGATCATCATCAAGATTTGTGTCTTGTGGCCGCTGACCCTGGGTTTTGGTCTCGGTTTCCGGACCGGCGCCGCCGTCGCCATCTTGCTCGCCCAGAGTGGTGAATTCGGCCTCGTTCTCTTTGCCTACGCTTTTCAAATCGAACTGCTCGAGGCCGGCCTGTTCCAGCAGCTCATGCTCGTGGTCGTGCTGAGCATGCTCGCGACGCCACCACTTGCCTACCTGGCGCAGCGGCTGGCAGCCACGAGCAGTCGCACGGCGGCTGATCAACATGAAGATCCGGCCAAGGCGCCGGTGGTGCTGGCGGGATTTGGCCGCGTCGGGCGGCGCATCGGTGAGATCCTGACGTCGGCGGGCATACCGTACGTCGCCATTGATCAGGATTCATCGTTGGTCATGCGGGAACGCGCCAACGGACATCGGGTGTTCTACGGCGATAGTCGCAAGCCCGATGTGCTTCGCTCGGTGGGTGTGGCCGAGGCGAGTCTCGTCATCGTCACCGTCAACGACTTCGAAGCCACCGAAGACATCGTAGCAGCGCTGCACAAAGCATATCCCGACGTGACAATCCTGGCCCGGGGACGCACTGCGAGGCAATGCCAGGCGCTGCGGCAGCTGGGCGCCAGACTGGCCATATCCGAGAACCTGGAGGCAAGCCTGGATTTGGCGCGTGAGGCACTGACCCATTCACGCGTCGGTGTCGACCAGGCGGAGGCACTGCTGCGTCGCTTTCGCAAGGGTTATTACGCCAATTTCGACACCGCGTCTGCAGAAGAGTCGCCAGACCCGCGCCGATCGTGAAAAGTGTGCGTCCAATAACGGACTGGCGGACGGTGGAAGCATCCCGATCAGCAGAGTAAGGTCTGGCCGATGCAGCAAGGACATGACATGCCGATGCAACTTGATCCAGGGACTATCACGCCGAGGCCGCAACGTCGGATTGCTCGAATCTCCGTTGCCCTCCTGCTGTCCCTGTTTGTTACCGTCGCCAACGGAGCGGAAGCGTCGGCCGCGAATACGGCAGCGGAACAAATGCTCGAGGTGCTCGGTGGCAGGGACGCCTGGGCCGAGCTGACAAACACGATCAATGGTTCGGTTCAAAACCGTGTCAACGAGCCAACGGTTGTCTATGCGGTCATTACGATGGACTTCCAGAAGCCTCACTTTCGAATTGAAACGACTGCCCGCGATCTGCATCTTATTCGGGTCATCGATGGCGAGAAAAGCTGGCGATTGCGCCGATCAGGAAACATCGAAGACGTACCCGCGGAACTCATCGAGACTGAACTGCGCTGGTACGGCGCACACCTTGTATCGCACGATTCACCGGATTGCCGCACGCGATCCGGCAATCCGTGTCGGCCTGGACGAACACGGACGTCTCGAAATTATTGCGGGCGACGAACGCATCCTTTGGTTGCGGCTCGATGCAAAGGGCGAGCCGTACGCGTTCGGCTTTTACGATGATGAAGTTGGCAGCCTGTCAGGACCCTGGGATTTCCAGGCAGACGGAATCCGGCATCCGACATGGGTCTCCAGTGCCGACGGCACCTGGCGCGCGGCCGTCAAGACACTCAGCGTGAACGTTCCGCTGCAGGATCATATGTTTGCCCGGCCTGCATCGACCGACTAAGCGGCCTTCCGACTTTCTTACCGGCCCGCGGAGTTGCTTTCGATCCATGCCGCATACGGAGCGTATACATGCTCGAACGCGAACGCGTGGATCGCGGGCAGCTCGTAGGAATGCAGTTCTCTGATCGCGTCCTCGACCGACTGGTAGCGTTCGCTGGTCGTCTTGAACAGGACCCGAAACTCCTTGTCATTCTGTACCGCATCGTTCCATTCGTAGAAGCTCTGGATCTCGGAAATCTGCACGCAGGCAGCCAACTTGCGCTCCACCAGGGCCCGTGCCATCGACTGCGCCTCGGCGCGATCGCCGACGGTGGTAACAACGGCAATGGTTTTCATGTGTTCTCACCTTCCAGGCCGAGACGGCTGTGCCACTCGGCGATTGATTCATCCGGATAGGCATCGAACACCTTATCGTCGTCCCCTCGTCGAAGCTCGACCCATGATGCCTTGGAGCCGATCATGAGATGCGTATGCTGAGGCGGCACCGGCAGATCGCTATCTATTGCCGACGCGAAAGGATGAATCAGCTCGGGCCAGCGCGGATCCCAGACCCACAGCGCGCTGCCGCAGATCCGGCAGAAATTTCGCCGCGCCGGGCTTTCCACCATTCCTCCCGAATTCCGGTCCGTGATCCTGGCGCGGTATACCGTAATGTTTTCCTTGCCATGAACCTGGAGCGTCGCATGCTCTGCCCCCAGGTTGACTGCATATCCACCGCCACCAGCCGTCTTGCGACAGATGGAGCAATAGCAATAGTTGTATGGATACGGGTGCGCTGAACGAAGCGTAAAGCGCACGCCGCCACAGTGACACGATCCGTCGAGATTCATCGTCAGTCTCAGCTCCAGGACGCCAATATGGCAAGCATCTCCGTTGAGTCTTGCATGGGGTTCCGTCCAGTATAAAGCCGCATGCCCTCCTTTTGGTTCACGAAAGTAACCTTGATCCGAATCCGGCCGGACGTCGGAATACGAGCGCACGACGGACGCAGCCTGACCAGCCGGAGACGGCCGTTGCGCCCGTCTCTGGCAGATAGAGACTCGTCACCATGGAAGCAGATTTGATCCTTGCTCGGTGAAGCTGTCCCAGAAAGCCTCGAGCCTCTCTCGTTCGTCGGACGAAAGACGATAGTCGGTGGCCGCGAGATTGCTCTGGAGTTGTTCGAGGGTCCGAATCCCCGGTATGACGCAGCTGACCTCATCATAGGAAAGAAGATATCCGATTGCTTTGTGCGCAAGTTCAGAGCCATCGGCGACGAGCCATTGAATTCCGGATACGAGTTCGGCTCGCCGTTCGATTTCCTCCGCATTCCACCGTGCCCGGATTCCATCGAAACGACTGTTCACGTCAAATCGGCCAGTCAACCACCCACTGTCTAGCGGAACCTTGGCGATTATTCCAGCTTTTCGTTGTCGGACTGCGTCAAAGGAACGTCGAACATCCTGGTGAAACACGTTGAAAAGGACCTCCAGCACTTCGCTGTCAGTATTCGACAGGCACTCCTCCACCTCCGCCGCGAAGTCCAGGCTGGCACCGTAGTGCCTGACCTTCCCCTGCACACGTGCCTCCGCCATGGCAGCCCATACCGGATCCGTACCTTCATACATATCCCTCGGCGGGTTGTGCAAAAGAAAAACGTCCAGGTAGTCTGTCTGCAACCTGCCGAGGCTGGCTTCCAGGCTTCGCCAAAACCAATCTACCGAAAATTCCTTGGGGCCTTCGGGCGTGTGACCAAACTTGCTGACGAGCACGACGTTATCCCGCCTGCCTTTAAGCGCCTTACCGAGAATGCGCTCGCTTTTCCTATTGGCATAGTTTGGCGCGGTATCGAACAGGTTGATGCCGCCGTCTATGGCTTCGGCAACCAGGCGGTGAGCGGTTTGTTCATCCATTCCGCCCCACGAATCACTGTTGCACAGCTGCCAGGCCCCGAAGCCAATCTCCGACACCTCCAGTCCTGTTGATCCAAGCAGTCGTCTATTCATCCGCCTCCCCGCCAGTCAATCCGGCTTTTTCGATCGTGGCGATCCATCGTTGAATCGAGCATGGACTTTTGTTGTTTCAGATCATGCGACTCTGCCCGAAGCCGAGCACCTTCATGCAGTGTGGGCAGAAATAGATAATGTCTTTGCCCTCGACGAAGCCCGTGCCCTTCGTTCTCGTGTAGACCTCGGTCAGGTCCTTGTCGCAATGACAGCAGATGGGCGTGAGATCGTTTCGCTTGGTAATGTTCAGTGGTTTCGCTTCAGCTTTGCTCATGGCACTCGCCTGCATTGATCGCGAGAATAGGGCTCGGTCGGTATCGGATTGCGGAAGTAGATCCGGTTTGCCGCGTTAAGCCGTTGGTTTCGCGCGGGATTGTCAGCCCTGCATGGCGATCGTCTTGCGCAGCAAATCGCGGTTGTCGAGCATCCAGGGGTGAAAATCATCGCGAAAGAACAGTCGAAAATCCTTGGCGACCTCGCGAATGATGCCATCTCGACCGAACAGAAAATCGTAGCCCTCGCGCCAGAATGACGGCGATAGCGCGGGCCTGCCCTCCATCCTGCGCATTTGCACCATCGAGCGACAGACGTTGTACGGGAAACGGACACGCACGATGCGCATTACCTGGCGCAGGAGTTTTCGCTCGCCGCCGATCGCCAGATACACATCGTACGCCACCGACTTGTGCTCGGTCTCCTCGATAGCATGCCATTGCCAGAGCTCGGCCATCGCGGGATGCGCGCCGTCCATCCACCGCGGATTACGCATCGACCCGGCGGCGAACATCGCGGTGATGTGTTCGAGTACAACGGTCGACGCCAGGCGCACGATCGGCGGCTGCTCGTTGGCTCGCTGTATCTCACGCACATAACGTGTCTCGAGTTTTTGCAGATCGAAACCCCTCGCCTCAGCGAGCATCTCGTTGTAGCGCTGGTGCTCGCGGCGATGGATATACTCCTGCTGAACGAACACGGCGGCTTCGCTCTGCAGCTTTGGGTCATCGATGCGCGGCAGGTAATGCTTCACGCTGTCGACAAAGAATTTTTCGCCCGTGGGAAAGGACAGCGAAAGTGCATTAAAAAATGCCGTCTGGAACTCACGGCCTCCGTGCCAGTCGCCGGCAAGCGGCTCGCGGAGCGCGAAGTTGCGATTGCGCGCCTCGAGGCTGATATCGTTGGGCGTTGTACTCAGGACGTGCTCTGTCATCACTGCTTATTCGGAACGAATCAAGACGGGTCATTGTACCAAGCTATCGCGTTTCGGGCATGCGCATTCAGGAGCCTTCGTGGCAGGCTCGCATGTGACCGGAGGGCATGCAGACCGCGATTCACCGCCTTGCAGGAGGTGATACTTTCCACGATGGCCCCGGTGCCTCTCAGCGCCTTAAATAGACATCTCTAGATCGAGTAAACATGCCGTTTTGCGTGGGAGGCACGACAATGTCAGATAAGCGATCGGACCTGGCCGGACCAGGCATCAGTACCTATGAGAAAGTCGACGAGATCCTGCCCCGGAATTACGAGTCGCTGCTTGGCAGAAAGCGCACCCAGCAGGCCATTTACGATGTGAAGGAATACATCGAGAAGGGTCTCGCCCGGGAGCTGAACCTGATGCTCGTCCAGGTGCCGTTGATCGTCGAAGTGGCGTCCGGCATGAACGACATGCTCGATCGGGACGGCTCGAGGACGCCGGTCGAGTTCTATTGCGGCCTCGGAATCGAAGAACCCATACACGCGTCCATCGTGCAGGCCGCTACCAAGTGGAAACGGTGGGCGCTCAAGCAGTTCGAGTGTGAAGTTGGCGAGGGGATCAACACCGACATGCGGGCCGTCCGCAAAGACTACTTTCTGGACCACGACCACAGCGCGTACGTGGACCAGTGGGACTGGGAACGGGTCATAACCGCTGAAGACAGGAACCTCGAATACCTCACCGCGGTGGTCAAGAAGATATGGAAAGTCATCACCGGTGCCGAAAAAATGGTGATGGACAAGTACCCGGAACTCCAGGACCCGCGCTTCCCGCCACTCCCCGAGGAACTGCACTTCATGCACGCCGAGGAGATCCTGGCCCGATACCCGAGCCTGCCCAGGAAGCTGCGCGAGACCGAGATTATCCAGGAATACCGTGCCGTTTTCATCTACGGCATCGGCTGGGCGCTCGACGACGGCTATCCGCACGAGATGCGGGCCGCCGACTACGACGACTGGGTCACCCCGACGATCGAGAAAGACGGCAAGCTGATGCACGGCCTGAACGGCGACATCCTGGTCTACAACCATGTTACCCGGCGACGGCACGAGCTGTCCTCGATGGGCATCCGGGTCACGTCGGGAACGCTGGTCGAGCAGATGAAGATTGCCGATCGAGAGGATGAGCTGTCGCAGCCGTACCACCAGTTGATTCTGAACGATGAAATACCCCTGTCCATCGGTGGCGGTATTGGTCAGTCCAGAACACAGATGCTGCTCTTGAGGAAGGCCCATCTCGGCGAGGTGAGCACCACCGTTTGGCCAAAACAACTCCACGAGGTCTGCGAAAGGCACAACATCTTCGTATTGAAGTAAGCGACGGCTAAATTGGGGTCGCGGCTAAATTGGGGTCGAACCGAGGTTTTGGCAAAAACCTCGGTTCGACCCCGATTTTTTTGTCGCTCAGGATACGGGCGGCATTAACGGCGGCAACGCATCGCCGGCGTTCGAGCGAGATTCACCGGACAGTGCTTTTATGGACCGTAGCGCCCTGGCCAGCGCTTCTCCGTCCCAGTCGGCCTTGCCGGGGCCGTAGCTGGCTTTCGACAGCTTACGCAGTTCGTCTGCAAGCGGTGCAGCCAGCCGCTCTGCCAGCCCGCCCACGCTGCGCGGCGCGTTTTCCGGCCATTGCAGGCGCCCCCAGTCGAGCAGCGCAGAACGCAGCGCTGCGCTGTCCCCCGCCAGCGCCGCTTTACGCGCCGCCTTTACCAGCTTCGCCTGCTGTTTATAGATCGGCGGCGGCTCGGGCGCGCGCGGTTCCCGCTTGCCATTACGGGCGGACCACCACCATGCGAAAAGTGTCAGCAACCACGCCGCGCCGAGAAGCTGGCTCACCCGCAACCAGAATCCGTCCGGCACCAGCCTCTGCTCCGCGGGCTCGGCGGCTTCTGCCGCCGGCGTTTCTGGAACAGTCGGCGGTTCGACTGCCGGCTCGTCGACCGCTTCGATCGCGATCGTTCGCGACGGCAGTTCGGCCACGCGCCAGCTGCCGCGCTCAGTGTCCCACCACGGTACCTGGAGCTCGGGCAGTTCGATCGTGCCGCCGTTAACGCCGATCATTGCGTACTGTTCCTTGCGAATGCCGCGGATACCATCCGCCTCGTTGCGGCGGCTGAGTTCCGGTTTGTCGTCGTAGATATTCAGACCATCGATCTCCGGCGGCTCTATCGCGGGAATCTGTGTTTCGATCTGTCCAAGCGCACTGATCGTGACCCGTCTCGTCACCGGTTCGCCGGCATTGATCCGATCCGGCTCACGCGACCACTCTTCGCTCAGCTGCACATCGCGTGCGGGCAACCACGCCGCATTCGGAAATTCGTCCGGCGGCGCCGGAATTGGCAGCACCTTGATCGTATGCGCATCGGACTCAAACACCTTGCGCCCGGTGATTCGTCCACCACGAAGTACCCGCGCCTCGAATCGCGCCGGTGAAATCGATATCTCGCCGCTTTCCTGAGGATAGAGAGCGATGACACGCTCGACGACGTTGTAGGCTTTGCCGTTCAGAATCGACTCGTAGCTGCGCTCGTCGCCCGCCAGTTCGACAAGCACCTCGGCGCCGCTGATCGTCGGCTCGCGCAGGGCCGGCTGTCGGGTCGCGACAGCCCGGTACACCTTGATGCGATACAGGACCTGCGCCTGTACATAGCTTTCCGATTTATCGACCTCACTCGAGACGAACACGTCCGCCTCGCCCGGCGGCGCGTTGGACGGCTCATTGACGACGATCCGGACCGGCGCACTCTGCTCGCTGCCGATCTCTATCGGAGGAATCTCCTGCACCCCGGTACTCTTCGGCATCAGGGCGACCGTCCAGGTCCGGCTGCGCCGGATCTCGCCGTTGAAGATCGACGTATTGCTCAGCTGGCTGACCTGGCCGAGGTAGAACTCGTCTTCCAGCACCGACAGGTCCGGCTCCAGGTCGACGTTGGAGTCGACGACGATCTCGAGCATGAACGACTCGTTGAGGTCGACCGTCGGACGGTCCACCGTCGCCCG
>JABAOD010045481.1_pt2 | contig 12346 bp, 15 predicted proteins | sample 7062151 | NCBI WGS metagenome assembly JABAOD01 (sample SAMN14538626, study PRJNA623070) | marine sediment metagenome | biome: marine biome [ENVO:00000428]; feature: marine pelagic biome [ENVO:01000023]; material: deep marine sediment [ENVO:00002113] | place: India: Gulf of Khambhat ...
CATGGCGAAGACGCAGTACAGCTTCTCGACGGATCCCAACCTGCTGGGTGCGCCGTCCGGGCATCACGTCAAGATCCGGGAGATTCGGCTTTCCGCCGGTGCCGAGTTTATTGTCGTCGTCTGCGGCGCCATCATGACCATGCCGGGCTTGCCACGCGTACCGGCGGCAAACGCGATTCGCGTCACTGACGAGGGCCGGATAGAAGGGCTGTTTTAGGCTGGCAACCGGTCCGGGAGCAAGAACTGATTTCGCGCGGTCTCCGAGAATAGACGTGCCCTGCTGTAGTATCGATCCAGTGTCGTGTTGCTCTGCGAAATCAGATCCGGATTCCGCGCTCTGAAGGCAGGCCAAGCCTCGTCTTCCCGGGCTCGTTCGGCGATCAGCAGCATGAAAAACCAGGTTATCGTCGCATGGTACTTGTCCGGTGCGCCGAGCTTCGCGGTAAGACGGCGCAGGCCGCTCTCGAACCGTGAAACCGCCCCGGCCAGGTCGAATTCTCGAATGAAAAGCCAGGCAACGTAGACATGTGCCTCGTGATCGAACAGGTCTGCCTCGATGTCGCCGGATTCGAAGCGTTCGATCGTCAGCCTTTGTTCGAGTGAGGACATCATTCATTCTCCTCATACAGCTGGTGGCTGTCCGATGCCGTCAGTTTGCAGCCGTAGACCCGCTTCAGTTGCTCGATGACCTCCCGGGTCTCCGGTGAGAAGGGCGTCTTGCCCTCGAACGCGTGAAGCACGATGCCTTCGAGCAGGTCGCCCAGCGACAAGTCGGTGTATTCGGCGAGCCCTTTCAGCACCTTCAACAGTGTGGACTCAATCCGTACGCCTGTTTGCGTACGCTTCATCGGTTGTCTGGGCATGGCTCCGGTCTTATCGAGTTATTACCAAGGTAACAAATTAACAAGGTAGCAATCCTTTATCAAGCGCCGGATTCGGATAGAGTTGCCGCGATGCCAACCAAAGAAGATCTCTTCGAGGGATTCACACTGGGGGAGTGGGACGTCCTTCCCGGACACGGCGTCCTGCGCCGTGGCGACGAGGAAGAGCGCCCGGAGCCAAAGGTATTTGCGGTACTTCTCGCGCTCGCCAGCCGCGACGGGAATCTGGTCACCCGAGACGATCTGGTGAACGAAGTCTGGGATGGCCGCCCGACGAGCGACGAGCCGATCAACCGCTGTCTGTCGCAGCTTCGCGGGCATCTCGGCGATCGAGCCAGGCCACATCGTTACGTCGAGACATTGCAGCGACGCGGCTACCGCCTGATGCAGCCGGTTGAACTGCATGCGGAACGAAAAACCTTGCCGCCGCGAGACGGCGAGACGCCGACGTCCAGCGCGCGGCTTTGGCGAATCGTTGCCGCGATCATGGCGGCCGGTTTTCTGGTGACGATAGCGCTGACGATGCGGCCGCCGGATACGGAAACAGGCGCTCATGCGATCGCCGTTCTGCCGATCGAGAATCTCAGCGGCGACCCGGCCAACCAGTACATCGTCGACGGCGTAAAGAACGTGCTCGCCAGACGGCTGTCCGAGACTCCCGGCTTTGTCATCAAGAACACCCGTGTGAGATATGTCGAGGAGCCGTCGCAGATTGCCGAGCGTCTCGATGTGGACACTGTACTGTCGGGCGCAGTCCAGCTGCAGGATTCAACGCTGAAAATCACCTACCTGATTTCACGGGGTGCTGATAACGTCACGATCGGGTCCGGTGAGGTCGACGGCGACCTCGGCCGCATCTTCTCACTGCAAGAGCGGCTGGCGACCGAAGTGCTGCACGATTTGACCGGCGCACCGGTACCCGATCAGAAAGCTGCCTACACGCCGGATCCGGCCGCCTATAACCGCTACATGCGCGGCATGTATGCACTGGAGCACCGGGGCGAAACGGATAATCTCGAAAACGCGATCCGTCTTTTCCAGGAGTCGATAAGGCTGGATGAAACGTTTGGCCCTGCGTACCTGTCGCTGGCGACGGCGTATGCGCTCATGCCGTATTACCGTAACCTGCCAGTCGAGGAAACCGATCGAGCCGCGATACAGACCGTTGAAAAAGGCATCGCAGTCGATGATCGCATCGCGGACGCCGCCGGCGCGATATACGGGAGCGTGTATCACCAGCAGAAAGATTGGTCGGCGGCGGAGGCGGCGTACCGTCGGGCAATTTCGGCACGGCCGGTGGACTCGACGGCATTCAATTGGTACTCGCGAATGCTGAATAGCGTCGGTCGTCTCGACGACGCGCTGCTGCAGGCGCTGGCAGGCGAAGCCATTGATCCCGACAACGGGGTGATCAACAGCCGTGTCGCAATCGTGTATACCTGGCTTGGCGAGTCCGAGAAAGCGCACGAATTCTTCCGCCGCGCGGACGAGCTGGGCGGCAGTGGACCCATGCATCTGCTCGCGTACGCACTGCTCCTGATCCGCGAGAATCGAATCGAGGAGGCCCGGGAAGTAGCGCTTAAGAGTGCCCGAATGGCGCAGCTAAACGCTGACTGGATTCGGCCGGTATTCTCGGCCTTCAGCGACCCCGAACGGACGGAAGCAGCGCTAACGGCGCTGGACCGGGTCTCGGGCGACTCAACAATCGAACCGGAAATCCTGGTAACGGCAAGGACGCTGCTCGGGGATATCAACGGTGCGATGGCGGTCGCGCGCCGTCTCGAAGAACCCGGTGAGTGGTTCCAGATGGATCTGCTGTTCGCGCCGGAACTGCAGGCGCTGCGGGATCATCCGGAATTCATGCCGTTGCTCGGTCGACTTGGCGTTGTCGAGTACTGGGAGAAAGCTGGCTGCACGTTCGATGGCCGGAAGGCGAGCTGCGCGGCAGACCAGGGACGGGCAGGCGTTTACAGGCCCTGATCCTCGTCGGGTCGGCCGCGCGATTTCTTGATTGCGCTGCGGCGACTCTTGTCGTCAAGTCTTTTCTGGGTGGCTGCTCTTCCAGGGCGAGTGGGGATTCTCTTCTTGGATTTACCTGTGGCTGCTGCGAGCAGGGTAGTCAATCTTTGTAATGCCGCCTGCCGGTTTCTCTCCTGACTTCGAAATTGCTGCGCCTTGATGACAACGACCCCGTCCGAGTTGATGCGGCGGTCGCTGGTCGACAAGAGCCGCTCTTTCTGCACGTCGCTCAACGCGGCGCTGTTTCGAATATCGAAGCGCAAATGAATGGCCGTCGCCACCTTGTTGACGTTCTGGCCACCGGCGCCCTGCGAACGCACGGCAGACAGCTCGATCTCGGACATCGGAATACTGAGTTGATCTGAGATATTCAAGAGGTCCATCGTGCCCCCGGGTCGGCTCCCCGAGTACCGTCAGCGTGTCGGCCGGGAATGTGTGAGAATGCCGCCATCATCTTCCCCATCGATGCGCTTAATGCAACTTCGTAACCTGAGCATCCTGATAACATGCCAACTGATTTCGGCAACTGGCTCGATCGTCATGGTTACGCTGGGCGGGATCATCGGGTCCTCGCTGGCAACGAACAAAGCGCTTGCGACGCTGCCATTATCGATGATGGTGGTGGCAATTGCAGCCACGACGGTTCCCGCGACGATGCTGATGCGAAAGATCGGACGAAGCAAGAGCTTTGCGATGTCGTCCATTTGCGCCGCGGTTGCCGTGCTTGTGGCCGCGCTGGCATTACGGCAAGCCAGCTTCGCCCTGTTTACGTTGTCGACGATGCTGTTCGGCGTCAATATGGCATTCACACAGCAGTACCGTTATGCAGCGGCGGAAAGCGTGGCGCCGAGGTATGTTCCCCGCGCCGTCTCGTTCGTGTTGCTCGGTTCGATCGGCGGCGCTTTTGTCGGCCCGGTACTGGCGACCGAGGGCCAGAACTGGCTCGCCGTGACGCCGCACGCCGGCACGATGCTCGCTTTGTGCGTGCTTTTTCTCCTGCAGTCGCTGCTGTTACTGGGTCTCGATGCCGCGCATGAACAGCCCGGACACGAGAGCCTTGAGTCAGGACGACGGCTCGGTGAACTGGTGATGCAACCGCTGTTCATTATCGCGGTTCTTGGCGGCACGGTAGGCTACGGACTGATGACGCTGATCATGACCGCGACACCGCTGAGCATGCACATCAACGACGGCCATACGCTCGAGCAGACCGCGTCGGTCATTCGCGCTCATGTGCTCGGCATGTATGTTCCCTCGCTCGCGGCAGGTTTCCTGATTGAGAGAGTCGGCGTTACGCGCCTGATGTTTATCGGCGCACTTGGGCTGCTCGCGACCTCGCTAATCGGGCTGCAGGGTCACACATTTCTGCATTATTGGTGGGCGCTTGTGCTGCTGGGTATCGGCTGGAACTTCCTGTACGTGGGCGGTACCACGTTGTTGACGTATACGTATTCGATGGGCGAACGTTTTCGCGCGCAAGCCGTTAACGAATTCCTTGTATTCGGGACGTCGGCGACCGCGTCGTTGCTGGCGGGCACGGTAATGTACTACTTCGGTTGGGGAACGCTGATGCTGGTACCGATACCAATTCTGATTGCCATTTGCGCCGCGCTGCTGCTCGTTAGGAAAGACCCGGTGCTGCATGGTGCGGCGATCGAAAACAGGGGTTGAACGACAATGGTTAAAGCCAATTCGCTACGTAGTCTGCTGGAGGATGCGGCCGCGAGGAGCATTCGCTATCGTGAGCGAAGCGTTGGCCGATCTGTTGCGCCGTCACCCGAAGCGGTGGCGCGAGTTGAAGAACTCATCGAAACGATGCCCGCGACAGGCACACCTGACGAGGAGGTACTCGAACTGCTGGACGCCATCGGTTCCCCGGCCGCGATGGGGATGACCGGTCCGCGATTCTTCGGATTTGTCATTGGCGGCTCGATGCCGGTCACCGTTGCCAGCAACTGGCTTGCAACAGCGTGGGATCAGAACTCCGTCATGCATCAGGTCACCGCTGCAACGGCAACGCTCGAGCGCGTAGCATTGAACTGGCTGCTGGATTTATTCGGTCTGCCAGCCGATTCGGGCGCCGCCTTCGTGACCGGTGCGACCGTCGCCAACTTCACGGCTATCGCCGCAGCGCGAAACCGTGTGTATGCCGATGTCGGCTGGGACGTCGAGGCGAACGGCCTGATCGGAGCGCCTCCCGTGACCATTATCCTCGGCGAGGAGACGCATCCAACCGTCTTCAAGTCGCTTGCCATGCTCGGCTTTGGGCGTGGGACGGCCGTACGGGTGCCTGTCGACCGGCAGGGTCGAATGGATGCCACTCGGCTGCCGCGGATCGAGGGTCCCACGATCGTCTGCACCCAGGCCGGCAATATCAACACGGGTGCGTTCGACCCGGTCGCCGATATTTGTGATGCGGTCAAGCCGGCGGGCGCCTGGGTCCATGTCGACGGTGCTTTTGGACTCTGGGCGGCAGCATCGCCGCGCCTGCAGTTTCTTTGCGCCGGTGTGGAGGCGGCCGATTCGTGGGCGACGGACGCACACAAGTGGCTGAATGTCCCCTATGACAGCGGCGTTGCGTTCGTTCGTCATGCGCCCGCCCTGAAAGCGGCAATGTCGGTCACGGCTGCGTATCTCTTGACCGAGAGCGAACACAGAAATCCGTCGGATTACACGCCGGAGTTGTCGCGTCGCGCGCGCGGCGTCGACGTCTGGGCGGCGTTGAAGTCGCTCGGCCGAGAGGGAGTAGCCGCAATGATTGATCGCTGCTGCCATAATGCAAGGCGTTTCGCCGACCGGTTGCAGGCGGCGGGTTTCGAGGTGCTCAACGATGTCGAATTGAACCAGGTGCTGGTCTCGTTCGGCGATGATGCGGAAAACCGGAAGATCATCGAAGACATCCAGAACGAGGGGACCTGCTGGTGCGGGTCAACGGTCTGGCAGGGGCGTTCCGCAATGCGAATCAGCGTCTGCAACTGGTCGACGACGGAAGCGGATGTCGACAGGAGTCTCGATGCAATACTGGACATAGCGGCGAGGACGGTTTAATCAGATGCGGCCCGTGAAGCGAATTTACGACGATAACCTGTACCGGTTCGATACGCCGCAGCCAAGCTACTGGGAAGCCACGGCCGCCGACGTGACGGTAAACGCGGCGCCTTTGCGGGGTGTTGAACGCTGCGATGTCGCGATTATCGGTGGTGGCTATACTGGCCTGTCGGCTGCCCTGCACCTCGCGCGAGACTACGATGTCGATGTTCGGGTTCTGGATGCCGGTCATTTCGGCTGGGGTGCATCCGGGCGCAACGGCGGCTTTTGTTGCATTGGCGGAACGGGTGTCTCTTCCGCCGACCTGATCAGGCTTCACGGTCTGGACGACGCCAAAGAGTATTATCGCTCCCAGGTCTCGGCGATCGAGCTGGTTCGGCAGATTGCCAGCGATGAAGCCATCGACTACCAGGCTTTCGGTGCAGCCGAGGTAGAGGTCGCGCACACGCCGAGAGCGTTCGGCCGGCTGCAGCGAAAGCACGAATTGTTCTGCGGCACCCTGGGGATAGACTCACAGATCGTCTGCGCCGACGAGTCGCGCGAGCGCTACTACGATTCGCCGCAACAGTTCGGGGCGTTGCTGATGCGCCCGGCGTTCGGCCTGCATCCCCTCCGCTATTGCAAAGGGCTCGCGAACGCAGCCGCGTCCCGAGGTGCCGGCCTTCACGATCACAGCGAGGTACTCGAGTGGCTCAAGACCGATGACGGTTTTCATCAACTGCGAACAGCCGGTGGCTCGCTGAAAACACGCCGCGTTGTCTTCGCGACGAACGGGTTCATGCCGGAGCTGCTAAATCGCGAGTTCCATGCCCGCACGCTGCCCGTCATCAGCGCCATCATCGTCACGCGGCCCTTATCCGACGAGGAGAAAGCGGCGCAGGCGTGGCGTACGGAGCATCCTGCGATCAATTCCCGCCGCATCCTCAACTACTACCGGCTCCTGCCCGATAATCGCTTTCTGTTTGGTGGCAGAGGCCATACAAAGGGACACGCGATAGGCGAGCGGCAGACCTACAATGCTATTGCCGGCACCATGCATCGAATGCTTCCGGCATGGGCGAACGTGGAGATCGAATATCGCTGGCACGGCCTGATCTGCTACACGCGACGCCTGAGTCCGTGCATTGGACAACTTGACGAGGACCCCAGCGTCTATTTCGGTTTCGGCTACCACGGCAACGGTGTAAACACCGCGACATGGGCTGGCAAACAGCTTGCGGACTGGATTGGTAAAGGTCGGTCGCCGACGCTGCCGGCGATCGTGAAAGGATTGGGTGGCAGATTTCGGCCCGCGAGCTTGCGGCTCAAGTACCTGCAGACGGGGATCTGGCTGTCTGCCTTGCTCGATCGCCGATCCTGAGGCGCCGACAGCCAGCGTGTTGGTCTAGAAGTTGTAGACGAAACCCAGAGAGATGACCGGCCAGGCCTTGAAATCACTCATTTCGTCTTCGAGTTCAAGACGTTCGGCCTCCAGTTCGGCCGTCAGGGCGTTCTGAACAGCCGGCGGCGCCGTCTCGAGGCCCGTGGCCTCCAGCGTTACTGACGGCTCGCCCTGCCACAGCACGCCGAGATCGAGGTTGAGACCGACTTTGCCAAAGGCCTCGAAGTCAAAGCCGACGCCGAGGTAGGGTGCCGTGCTGTTGAATGACGTTACGCTTTGCAGTGTGCCGACGTCAGCCGGATCGAAAGAGCCGTTCCCGATCTCAAAGTCCAGTCCGCCGGTGTCCTGGCTGGCCATGATGAACTCGTTGCCGTTAGAGAACACGCCGGCCGTCACTCGAAAGGGGCTGAGCGGGAAATGCAGGTTGCCAGTCGCATAAACGGAATCAAGTGACAGAGTCGCATCGTAGTCGATTCCCGCCTGCGACCCGTTGTCGTCGTAATCGTATCCGTTGACGCCCAGTCGGACGTCCAGCCAAGGCAGCGCTTTCCAGCGGCCTTCAATGCCCAGGCCGAGCGTGCCGGCCTTGAGGCCCACGCCGACGTCCGCTGTCGCTGTGCCCGATGCGAGGAGCGTCATCGCGGCGATCGCCGCCATACAGATACGGATATTCATTGGTATTCCAGCCCATAGCAGTCTACTGGCCGGAAGGTTATACAGCCGTCACTGCTCTGGCTGTGCGACACATCACAGCGCGGCGATTTCTAAAAAATTATGTCAAATCTGGATGAAACCCTGCTTTTTGCAGGGCGCGCGTATGACGATGTCGCGCTAGTTTGAAGCTGTGCAGGACGCACGTTGCGACACTGAGTCAAAAGGAGTTTGAAAATGCGTGAACTAACAATGAGCGAATTGGAGTACGTATCCGGGGGAGCCGAAGAATGCACGTCGGAGGACGGCGGCAACGACCTCGGCGGCATCAAGGATTCGGAGAGTCTCGGGCAAGACCTCATCAACATCTATGAAGGAATCGTTGAAGCGGCCTCCCACATCATTGAGCGGGTTGCTAGCGCTCTGTGACCCGCTTAGCCGGGGCGGCCGGCCGCCCCGGCGTTTTCGCCAGCAGGAACAGAATTAGGCTGATCGCGGCAAGCAGCGCCACCAATGCCGGTACGCCCACATTGAGTATCGGCAAATCGGATGTCCGTGGATTCCAATGCACGTTGAGGCAGCGCCAGTCCCACTGAATCAAGGCATTTACCATTGCATGACTGATGAGCGAACTCCAGAGTGCCCCTGTTCGCCAATATTGAGTGCCCAGAACCAGCCCGGCGAAGAAGGCGAATCCCCAGCTCGACGGCCTGTGCCACAGCATGAAGAAAAGCGCAGAAGTGGCGATGGAGAAGAGCGCCCCACGGTGCGCGAGCCAGGACTGAATCAGGCCGCGATTGACGAGTTCCTCGACAATCGGTACCAATATCACCGTGACGACAAGACCCAGTGCTACCACGTGCGGGGCGGCACAATTGAACGCAATGGTGGGCCCGACCGTCGCGTTTGGATCCGGGTTCTGGTACCACCCGAAAGAGACGCCGGCTATGAGCTGCGACCAGCCTGCCAGGCGCAGCAAGCAGCCGACGGCTACGGCGTTCAAAATCAGCATCGGCGTCAGCACGTTGCGCCGAAATAGACTGATGATGAATGACAGGTGTCGGCGCCATATCGGGAACAAGAGAATGAGCAGTACGGGCGGCACGACCAGGTAGGAGAGGTCCGCGGCAAACTCTTTCTGAAAGCCGTCCGCGCGCAGCTCGACCTGCAGCCAGGCGCGCAACATCAATGCAGAGATCGTAGCGGCAATGACTGCGACAAAACTGTTTCGGGACGGCGGTGCAACTGTCATCGCAGCATGCTAGCCGCAGGGCGAAATTCTCTCCCTCATCGAATCTGCGTGATATTTCGAGAAACGTCGACCGGTGTCAGCGTGACGTCGGGGCCGTATTCGTGGATTCCGCCGTCTCCTGGCGGCCCCACTGACTAATGATCGATGCTCGTGCATCCGGATCGATGTTGACTTTGTCGAGATCGCCTCGGACGTGTGGCAACTCCATGAGTCGCTTGTCCATCACGCGGAACCACAGCCACGGTACGTAGGCCAGCAAGTACATACCGAAGTAGCCGTTCGGCAGCCTCGGCAGATTGTCGAAATGGCGCAGGGACTGATATCGCCGCTGTGGATGCGCGTGATGGTCGGAATGTCGCTCGAGGTGGAACAGAACAAGATTGCTGAGAATATGATTACTGTTCCAGGAGTGGTGGGGCTTGCAGCGAACATAACGGCCACTGGCGTTGCGCTCCCGCAAGAGACCGTAGTGTTCGATGTAGTTGGCACTGGTCAGCTGCCAGTAGGCTAGCAGGTTGTGAATGATAAGGAACGGTATGACCAGCCAGCCGAAAAACAGGACCAGGAGCAGGCTGAAGGTCAGGGTGATCGCATAGGATTGCAGGATCGGGTTGCTACGGTGCCAGACTGGCAGATTCCGCTGCGTCAGGCGTTCTTTCTCGTACTGCCAGGCGCGTCGCAAACCGCCCGGGATTTCGCGGAAGGCAAACCTATAGATGCTCTCTCCCATCCGGGAACTCGCCGAGTCCGACGGTGTTGAGACGTGTTTGTGGTGGCCACGGTTGTGTTCCACCGAAAAGTGGCCGTAGGCGGCAACCGCCAGGACAATCTTGGCGAGCCACTTTTCGATCCTCGTGTTCTTGTGGCCGAGCTCATGCCCCGTGTTAATCGCCAGTCCGGCAGTCATGCCCGCGATCACAGCGAGCAGCACGAAGGCCCAGGCGCTGAGCGATTGCGACGTGCCGTACCAGACGGTGCCGACCAGGGTTACGAAGTGCAGCGGCACGACGGCGTAGGTCAGACGCCGGTAATATGAATCCCGCTCGAGCTGCATGACGACCTCTTTCGGCGGGTTGTTGTAGTCTTCCCCGATGAGCCAGTCAGCCAGCGGTCCGACGACGTAGCTGGTGAAGAGTGGCAGCAGGAACCAAAGCTCGTTGCCGGTTTCGAAATGCAGCCAGATCGCGACAAACGGCTGCAGCGGATACGCAACCGAGAGTAACCAGAACCATCGTTTGCGATCCAAGTAGTGGACGGCTTCGCCGCTTGCCATTACACCGGTATAACCCTTCATAAGGCTTCCTTATCAGCTTCGATCTACCTGGTACAGGCCACCATTATCGCGCATTGGCTGGCCAGCAACAGGCAATCTGTGGTCCGGACAATCGAGCTTCTCGACATAATACCGACGATGGCCGCCGTTGACACGGAAAATCCCGCGCAATGTGAAAATGACAAGACGCCGGAGTACGACTTGATCTATATTGTGTGCACGTCCGGAAAAATAAGTCATCGCCGGCAGGGGGGAACACTTCTTGATGCAAGTCATTTCTGATAAGGGCGGACAATAGCAGTGGCGGACGCAGGGCAGGTGGACAGCCGTGCCGCAATCGCGGATTCGCGTCTGAGCGTCGAGCGGCGAAAGTTCAGCTGGCGCACTGTCGTATATGGATTCACCCTGTCGCGGCGCCACGCCCATCGTCGATTTGTCGACAGCGAGGTGGTGTTTCTCGACAGGCACCACCCATGGCTGTTCTTCCTCTCGGTGGGCACGATGCTGCTCTCTTGTGCAGATGCATTTCTGACATTGGAGCTGCTGCAGCGCGGCATGATCGAGGCCAACCCGGTCATGCTGACTGCTCTCGGCTATGGCACCAGTTTCTTTGTCATTACAAAGCTGCTGATGACCGCCTTCGGAATATTTGTACTGGTGTTCCTCGCGAAGGCACATTTCCTGAATCGTTTCAGGACCGGTTTGTTCCTGACCATTTTCTTTAGTGCCTATGCCTGCCTGGTCTGCTACGAGCTGGTCAATCTCTTCCGACTGATGTAGCCCGGGTCCCAATAAGATTCCCTACACGGATCGCTTGGGATAAACTAGCGCGCCTCGGCAAGCGCCACTATCTTATTCCCTAGAATATCGCGCAAGATTAATGCGTAAAGCGCTGAAAATATGGGTAATTATTTAAAGGAACAGCTAGCGTCGACGCCGCTCTTCGGCGGTAACGCGAGCGCGGTCGAACATCTCTACGAGCAATACCTCGACAATCCGGATTCGGTGCCGGGGGGATGGCGTGAGTATTTCGAAGCGATGGGCGACCCCGACGCCGAAGTCGTGCACTCGACCATTCGCGAAGAACTGCTGCTCGAGGCGCGGCAAGGGCGAAAAAGGGGAACGGCAAGAGTTCGACGACCTGCGGGTTCGGCATCGGGCGAGAAACAGGCAGCCGTCTCCCGCCTTATTCAGGTGTACAGTCTTCGCGGCCACCAGATTGCCGACATCGATCCCCTGGGCATCATGGAACGGCCTATGCCGGGCGTCCTCAAGCTCGACTATCTCGGCTTGTCCGAGGCCGATATGGACACCGAATTCGTTACCGGTGGTCTGGCGGGGACCGGCAACGTGCGCATGAAGCTGCGGGACATCCTGTCGCTGCTGAAACGCATTTACTGCGGCAAGATTGGTGCCGAAGTTGCACATATTTCGCGTGCACGCGAGCGATTGTGGTTGCGCAAACGCTTTGAGCAGGGCATGACAAACCACTGGCTGGGCGATGACGAGCGAATCTGGATTCTCGAACACTTAACGGCGGCAGAGGGCATCGAGCGCNNAACGATTCTCGCTCGAGGGCGGCGAAAGCCTGATCCCGCTGCTCGACGACCTGATTCAGCAAGGCGGTGCAAGCGGGATCCGGGAAATCGTCATCGGTATGGCGCATCGCGGCCGTATCAACGTTCTGGTGAACATCCTCGGGAAATCGCCCGAAGAACTCTTTGAAGAATTCGAGGGCAAGTATGACCCGGAGGAGTTCAAAGGCTCCGGAGACGTGAAGTATCACAAGGGCTTCTCCGCGGACATGAAGACCGCGGGCGGCAACGTGCACATTGCGCTCG
>JABAOD010012040.1_pt1 | contig 12345 bp, 9 predicted proteins | sample 7062151 | NCBI WGS metagenome assembly JABAOD01 (sample SAMN14538626, study PRJNA623070) | marine sediment metagenome | biome: marine biome [ENVO:00000428]; feature: marine pelagic biome [ENVO:01000023]; material: deep marine sediment [ENVO:00002113] | place: India: Gulf of Khambhat ...
AGTTCACCGGCATCTCGGATCCGTACGAGGAGCCGGCCGACGCCGACGTCACCATCGACACCTCGGAGCTGAGCCCCGACGAGGCGGCCCAGCAGGTCATCCTGCACCTCGAGCACGAGGGCTACATCGGTGCCCGCACCGACTGAGGCCCCGGCGGCCGGCCGCCGCGGTGACCTCGAGAGGATCGAGTCGGCGCTGCGCGAAGCGGCGGCGGCGATCGCCGACATCGTTCCCGGCGCCGTTGAAGCCGACTTCAAGACTCCCGGCGACCCGGTAACCGAGGCCGACCTCAGGATCGACCGGATCCTGCGGCGGCGCCTGCCGCAAGATGGCGAGGGCTGGCTTTCGGAAGAGACGGTGGACGACCCCTCGCGGCTCGACTGCCGGCGGGTCTGGGTCGTCGATCCGCTCGACGGCACCCGCGAGTTCGTCGAGGGGCTGCCCGAGTGGTGCATCTCGATCGGCCTGGTCGAGGACGGCCGGCCGGTGGCCGGCGGCATCTTCAACCCGGCGACCGGTCAACTGGTGCTGGGGTCGCTGGAGACCGGCGTCACGCTCAACGGCGAGGCCGCCGGCGTCACCGCCAGGACCTCGCTGGAAGGCGCTCACGTGCTGGCCAGTCGCAGCGAGGTACGGCGCGGCGAGTGGGAGCGGTTCCGCGACCGTGGATTCGAGATCGAGGCCTCCGGCTCGGTGGCCTTCAAGCTGGCGCTCGTGGCCGCCGGGCTGGCCGACGCCACCTGGACCCTGGTGCCCAAGCACGAGTGGGACGTGGCGGCCGGCGCGGCGCTGATCGTCGCCGCCGGCGGCGAGGTGCTGACCCTGGACCGCCGGGAGCCCGAGTTCAATCGCCCACGGCCGAAGTTCCGCGGCTTCATCGCCACGCCGAAGGGCCTCAGGCCGGCGATCGAGGCGCTGCTCGACTCGGCGTAGCTGCGGCCTGGACCGAGCCGGGCCCGAGCCACTGGCGCTCCTGGCGCCGTCGACCGCAGTCGGGATCGGAGACGCCGGTAGAGAGTCCCAACGACCGGCTTGCGCCCTGGCCGGCCAGAGAGCTCTCCCACCCCGGCGAGGATTCGCCCGGCCGTTACCGCGCGTACTGGCGTTTCATCCAGTCCCGGTAGGAATCGTCCATGACGGCGCGCCACCACGGCTCGTTGTCGAGGTACCAGCGCAGGGTCTTGCCGAGGCCCTCCGCGAAGCCGATCGCCGGCCGGAAGCCGAGCTCGTCGTGGATCTTGCGGGCGTCGATGGCGTAACGCCAGTCGTGTCCGGGCCGGTCACGGACGAACTCGATGCGGCTCTCGCTGGCCTCACCAAGCGCCGGCGGCGCATTCGGGAAGCGCTCGGCCAGCGAGCGGTCCTCGACAAAGGCGTCGTCCAGCAAGCGGCAGATCGCGCGCACGACCTCGATGTTCGGCAGCTCGCTGTCACCGCCGATGTTGTAGGTCTGGCCGGACTCGCCCTGTTCCACGACGACCTCGATGCCGCGGCAGTGATCCTCGACGTGCAGCCAGTCGCGGACGTTGAGCCCGTCGCCGTAGACCGGCAGGGGTCGGCCTTCCAGCAGGTTCACGATGCACAGGGGGATCAGCTTCTCCGGGAACTGGTACGGCCCGTAGTTGTTGGAGCAGTTGCTGATCGTGGTGTCCAGGCCGTAGGTGTGGTGGTAGGCCCGCACCAGATGGTCGGAGGCCGCCTTGGTGGCGGCGTAGGGCGAGTTGGGCGCGTAGGGGGTGGTCTCGGTGAAGGCCGGGTCGTCGGGTCCCAGGCTGCCGTAGACCTCGTCCGTCGAGACATGGTGGAAGCGGTGCCCGGCCGGCGGCCCTTGCCCCTCGAGCCAGACGGCGCGCGCGGCCTTGAGCAGGCTGTGAGTGCCGACGACGTTGACGTCGATGAACCGGTCCGGGCCGTCGATCGAGCGGTCGACGTGCGACTCGGCCGCGAGGTGGACGACGGTGTCGATCGCTTCGGCGCGCAGCAGCTCCTCGACGGCCGCCTGGTCGCGGATGTCCTGGTGGACAAAGCGGAAACCGGGATGGGAGTCGATCGCCTCCAGACTGGCGCGGTTGCCGGCGTAGGTCAGGGCGTCGAGCACCACCAGCCGGTCCTGCGGGTGGCGGTGCGACCAGTAGTGGACGAAGTTGGCGCCGATGAAGCCGGCGCCACCGGTGACCAGGAGCCTACGCATGGTGGCGGGTGGCGGCCCGCGACCAGGGGCCACCAGCGGCAGAGCCGCTCACCGGGGTCGCTACGGAGGCCGTCATCTGCCTTCCGACCCGTTGTCTTCGAGCATCTCCAGCAGGTAGCTTCCGTAGCCGTTCGACGCCAGCTCCCGGGCCAGAGCTTCGAGCTGGCTGCGCTCGATGAAGCCCATGCGGTAGGCGATCTCCTCGGGGCAGCAGATCTTCAGGCCCTGCCGCTCCTCGATGATGCGCACGAAGTTGGCGGCGTCGAGCAGCGACTCGTGGGTGCCGGTGTCGAGCCAGGCGGTGCCGCGCCCGAGAACCTCGACGTTGAGCTCCTGCCGCTCCAGGTAGATGCGGTTGAGATCGGTGATCTCGAGTTCGCCTCGCGCCGATGGCCGCAGCCGGTGGACGAACTGGACGACACGCTCGTCATAGAAGTAGAGACCGGTGACGGCGTAGTGGGACCTGGGTGCCCGCGGCTTCTCCTCGATGTCGATTACCCGGCCCTGCTGATCGAAACTGACGACGCCATAGCGTTCGGGGTCCTTGACGTAGTAACCGAATACGGTGGCGCCGGCGCTGTTCTCGGCCGCCAGCTGGAGCTTCGACGCCAGGCCGTGGCCGTAGAAGATGTTGTCGCCCAGGACCAGGCAGACCGGCTCGCCGGCGATGAACTCCTCGCCGATCAGCAGGGCCTGGGCGATACCCTCGGGCTGCGGCTGCTCGGCGTAGCTCAGCCTGACGCCCCAATGTGAGCCATCGCCCAGCAGCTCCCGGAAAGCGGACTGATCGCGCGGGGTGGTGATGATCAGGATCTCCCGGATCCCCGCCAGCATCAGGGTCGACAGCGGGTAGTAGATCATCGGCTTGTCGTAGACCGGCAGCAGCTGCTTCGCTACCGCCAGGGTCAGCGGCAGCAGCCGTTGGCCCGCCCCACCAGCCAGGAGAATGCCCTTGCGAACGCTCATCGTCGAGAACAGGGGGGAAGCGCTGAGGGTTTGCGGCGCAGGAGCCGATCCCTGAACCAGACCCGTATCTTCAGATCTCCGAGCCTGCTGCCGATCGCCCGGCATCCTACCTCAACGGGCTTGGGCGGCCGAGCCGGTGATCCGACTGCCGGCGTGGACCGCCGGAACGGCAGGCTGCGGCAGCGTTCGAGGGTCGGGCAGCGGCGCCGGAGCCCGGCGAGGGCCGGCGGCCGCGACCCCTCGAGCGACCGCAGCCAGGAAGCGGGCCGAAAGGTATCCTACCGCTCAGCCACTCCGCCGGGAAACATGGCCTCGCCGTAGCGCTCGACTACTTCGGGAGCCGCTCCCAGGGCCGCCACCCGCCCCTCTTCGAGCCACACCGCGCGCGAGCAGTACCGGCTCACCGTGTCGCTGCTGTGCGAGACCAGCACGACCGCCGTCCCAGCCGCCTGGAACGACCGGATTCGCGCCAGGCACTTCTCTTGGAAGGCCACGTCGCCCACCGCCAGGACTTCGTCGATGAGCAGCAGATCCGGCCGGAAGAGGGTGGCCACTGAAAAACCCAAACGGGCCATCATGCCGGTCGAATAGGTGCGCACCGGCGCGTCGATGAAATCCGGCAGCTCCGCGAAATCGACAACTTTGGCGAGGTGCGCTTGCACCGCGGCCCGCGGGTACCCCAGCATGGTGGCGTTGATGAAAACGTTCTCCTTGCCGGTCATGTCGGGGTGGAAGCCGGCGCCGAGCTCCAGCAGGGTCGCGACCCGGCCGCGCGTCACCACCCGGCCGGTGGTCGGCCGCAGGACCCGTGAGAGCACCTTGAGCAGCGTGCTCTTGCCGGCTCCGTTGCGGCCGATCACCCCGAAGACCTCTCCGGATCGGACCTCCAGGTCGACCGAGCGCAGAGCCCACAGCTCGTGGTAATCGAGGCGCCTGGTGAGGCGATGCAGCACGTACTCCTTGAAGCTGGCGATGCGCTGCTGCGGCAGGCGGAAGCGGAGGCCGAGGTCTCTCGCCTCGACGGCCGGGCTCGCGAGACTCATCGGCTCAGCCGCCTACAGGGCACCGAAGGCATCCCGCTTGCTCGTGAACACCCACCACCCCAGAAGCACCGAGGCGAGGCCGACGGCGGTTCCGGTGAGCCAGGCCTCGAGCGGCGGGATCCGGCCGCTGAAGATAGGCTCCCGGACCAGGATCAGGAGATGGAACAATGGATTCAGCTGCAGCAGGTCGCGCCACGGGTCGGGGACGATCTCCAGTGGATAGATGATCGGGGTGGCGTAGAAACAGGCCGTGACCAGCACCTGGTAGATGAGCTTCACGTCGTGGAAGTAGGCCGCCACCGTGGCGACCACGAGGCCGATGCCGACGGTGAACAGAGCGGTCAGCAGCATCGCGAAAGGCAGCACCAGCAGCGCCCAGGAGAAATCGGCCCCCAGAACGAGCATCAGCCCGAAGAGCGGGATCAGCGCCAGCAGCCAGTTGGCGAGCTGGCCGCAGGCTGCGGCCAGTGGGAAGGCGCTGCGGGCGGTGTAGATCTTCCCCGCCAGGTGCTGGCTGGTCACGATCTCGTCCGTCATCTGGACGGTCGCGCGGCCGAAGAAATCGAACAACAGGTACCCGGACAGGACGTAAATCGGGTAGTTGTCGATGGCAAACCGGAAGAGAGCGGTGAAGACGACCGAGAGGATGGCCATCATCAAGAGCGGCTCGAGCAGCGTCCAGACGACGCCCAGCGCCGAGCGCTTGTAGCGCAGCGTCAGGTTGCGCAGGCTCCACAGCCACAGCAGCTCCCGGAAACGGACCAGCTCGAGGAGCTCCTCGACGAAGGGGTGCGACCGGCGCGCCGAGTCGTAGACTGGAAGCGGGCCTTCTGGAGAGAGTGTCGAGGTCTGCATGTTGCGAGGGACTTCGCGCCACGAGGGTGCGAAGGGGGCGGTTCACTTGCGGCGAGTATACGAGTTCAACCTCCGCGGGCGGAATCGAGACTCGGAGGGTAGGCTGCCGGGCGCAGGGCTGACGGATGGGCAAGAACAGGGCGTGGAACCGACCCGAGGCTCTGGCGCGGCGCGCCAAGATGGCGATCGTCGACGCGCTGGACGCCTTGGTGCGGCAGGCGCGCGGCAAAGGACACCTGCCGCCGCTCTCCCTGCGCCAGCGGGTCGGTGGCGCGGCGGACTTCGAGGAGGTCGGGCCCTGGTTCCGCGCCGAGTTCGAGCGCCTCGGGTTCTGGACCCCTGGCTGCCGACTGCTCGACGTGGGTTGCGGCTGCGGCCGGCTGGCCTACACGTTCGCCACCGATCGCCGGCTGCGCGATCTGGGCCTCGAGTACACGGGCATGGACGCCGACCGCCGGGCAGTGCGTTGGTGCCGGCGGCACATCACGCCCCTGAACCTACGCTTCGGCTTCTACCACGCCGACCTGCGCAACGCCTACTACAACCCCGAGGGACAGCTCGAGCCGGCGACCTACCGCTTCCCGCACCCTGACGGGTCGTTCGATCTCATCCTGCTGACCTCGGTCTTCACCCATCTGCTCGAGGACGGCCTGCGCCGCTACCTCGCCGAGCTGCGCAGGATGCTCGCTCCGGGGGGCGTTGCCTACGCCTCCTTCTTCCTCTTCGCCGGCGGCGAGGAGGCCGCTTCCGGCGCGCAGCGTCATCCGCTCGACTTCCCCTCTCGGCAGGGTCACTTTGCCCTCCATCGGGAGGACTGTCCGGAGCGCGCCGTCGCCTATCGCGAGGATTTCGTGCGTGGCCTGGTGGACTCTGCCGGGCTGCGGGTGCTGGATACGATGTACGGCACTCAGGACGTCCTCCTGCTGCGCGCCGCAGCCGCAGGGCCCGACTGACCCGTTGGCGCCGGCTCAGCGTGGACCCGCGATGGCCCAGCGGCGGCACGCTCGAGGCGGGCTGCCAACGTCCGGCAGCAGGCCGCCGCTAGCTCGGTGGCCGAATCGGCCCGCAGGACAGGCCCGGCGACCGGGGGATCGGTCGCGAGAATCTCCCTGGTGGCGACCAGTGGCCGCCTGTCCGACACGAGATCTTTCACCGCGTCCAGGCAGCTGGAGTCCGATCGGGGCGGCGCCACGATGGCGACGCAGTCGTCGAGCAGGCCGGAGCGGCGCAGCTCATCAAGCGACGGCAGGACGGTCAGCGAATCGGGCATCGAGCTTTCGGCGGCGGCCAGCGACTCCGAGGCGCCGGCCACGACCAGCCGCACTGCGGCGTACCGCTGCTGGATCAGCGGCACGACCTTGTCGAGCAGGTAGAAGGCCGCCTCCGGTCGCTGGGAGGCATGGATCTCTCCGGCCAGGACGAGCGCCGGTCGCTCCTCCTGCGCCTCCCCGGCGGCGGGCCCGGTCGCCGAGGCCGCCGCCACGGCCGCGAGGGCCGTCCGGCCGCCGAGCAGCGACCTCCACCCGAGCCACTGCAGGTCGGGGTCCCCTCCCTGCTCGAGGAAGGCATCGAGCTGGCCCTGGTTGGCCAGGAAGCGCAGGCACCGGTAGTCGTAGCAGGGAACGCCGGCGGCCCGGAGCCGGGCCGAGAGCAGGTGCTCCCGGAGGATGGAGCCGACCTTGGCTTGGAAGAACGCCAGGGTCTCGCCGGTCAACTCGAACCGCGAGTGCCAGCGCTCGGCGAGCCGCGGCTGCGCCAGTTCGTGCGTGGTCAGCCACTCCAAGAGGAGCTGCCGGAGATTCTCGCTCACCCGGGCGTCCGGCAGGAAGGGCGCCTCGGGAGAGCCGCTGAACAGGTTCAGGGGCTCAAGGTCGGCAGCGAGCGGCCGAACCCTGGCCAGGGCCGCGGGTGGCAGGAAGACGAAGCTGGTGCGGATCCAGGTGTCGTAGGCGAGCTCGCCGATGCGGCACTCCTCGAACCCGAAGCTGTCCATCCAGCCGACGCAGGCGCCCAGGCGCGAGGCGCTCTCGACCACGCCATCGTCGATCAGGTCGACGTACTCCTCGCCGTAGGCCTGGAAGGCGTCGGTGACCAGCACCACCAGCTCGGTCTCGGGCCGCCATTCGGCGAGAACCTCGAGCCCCCGGTCGAAGGCGGAGAACTCCCAGGCAGAGTTGTCGCCGCCGATCTGCAGCACGTCGCCGGAGATCTCGTGCCGCCAGTCGCCCTCGCGCACGTTGTCGACCAGGAGCAGGCTCAGCTCCACCGAGCGGAGCCGGTCCAGAACCGCCAGCAGCCGGCGCAGCGCCCGCGGGTAGCGCCCCCCGGCCTCGTACTGCAACAGCACCACGGAGAGGCCGACCATCTTCTTGAGCCGTCCTAGCTCCCGCGCCGGAGGTCCCTAGGGTCGCAGGGCCGATCGCCCGTGCCGTTGTCCGCGGGGGTGCCCGATGGCGCTGAGAGACCCGTGGATCGCTGCCCGCGCCGCCTCGAAGGAGAAGCTTTTCCGGACGTTGGCCAGACCGCCCTCGGACAGGCGGAGCCAAAGCTCGGGATCGCGATAGGCCTCGAGCACGCAGCGTGCGAAGGCCTCGGTGCTGTCGCCGATCATCGCGTCTGCGCCGTGCACCAGACCCATCCCCTCGGCGGCGGCCGCGGTGACAACGCAGGGCACGCCATACGCCATGCTCTGGTTGACCTTGCCCTTGACTCCGGCGCCGTAACGCAGGGGCGCCACCGACAGCCGGCAGCTCGAGAAGTAGGGCTCCACATCCGGAACGTAACCGGTGACGGTCACATGCTCGGAGGCCAGTCGCAGCACGCCGTGGGTCGGCTTGCTTCCGACCAGGAAGAGTCTCAGGTCGGGGACTTCCTCGTGCAGCCGGGGCAGGATCTCGCCCACCAGCCAGTCGGCCGCGTCGATGTTCGGCGGGTGCTCGAAGCCGCCGATGAACAGGATGTCCCGGCGCTCTTCGAATCCGGTCTTGCGGCCGTGGATCACATGGATGTTGGAGACGATCTGGACCGCGACCTCCGGCGCCTCCCGCGCCAGCAGGTCGCGCTCGAAGGGGCTGACCACCCAGGTTGCGTCGGCGGCGCGGGCGGCGCCCAGCTCCTTGTCCTTCAACCGGCGCGCTTCGTCCATCAGGTTCAGGCTGCCCTCGAGCTTGGCCTGGCGCTCCTTGCGCAAGTACTGCAGGTCGACGGTGTCGAAGATCACCTTGGCCGTGGCGCAGAGGTCGCGGACCTGCGGCAGCCACTGGATCGCGACGTGGGCGCGGCTCACGATGACGAGATCGTATCTCGCGCCCCGGCTCTCGAGATGCTCGGTGACCGAGGAGACGTCGGAGTCCGTCACCACCTCGACGCCCTGCTCGCGGAGCTGAACCGCGTAGGGCATCCGGGCGAGCAGGTCGCAGGGCAGGAAGGTGATCTCGAACCCCAGCTCCTGGAGCACCGTCATCAGGTTCCACATGCGAAGGGAGCCCGAGTCCTTGTCGGGCGTCGGCAGCCGGTGATCGACGATCAGGAGCCGGTAGCTGCAGACCCGCGGCTCCGGCGAGCGGACCTCGGTCCGGGAAACCGCCACGGCCGGCGCGGCGGGGCGGCTCGCGCGGCGACGTGGCCGCAGGTAGGCGCCGGCCAGGCGCAGCCGGCGGGCGAGGGCGTGCGACAGCCGGCCGAACCAGAGGTAGAGGCGCCATGGCTTGCTGTCCCACATCATCTCGGCGAGGCTGACCGCCCGGAGGCGAGACTCGAGAGTGTTCTCGAGCTTGCCAGTGAGCCTGCTCAACCGCTGCAGCTCGGCTCCGACGGCCGCCGGATCCCCGACCGGCAGCCCCTCCAGATCCCGTCGCAGCGCGACCAGGCTCTCGCCCTGCCATTCGAGGCGGTGCTGCAGCTCTTCGCCGGACTGCCGCTGCTTGTCGAGCGCAACGCGCAGCGTCTCGAGGCGATCCTGCCAGTGTTGCTGGAGCTCCGCCGTGCGCTCGTCGAGCGCCCGCTGCAGGGCGGCGAGTTGGTCCTCATTCGCGAGCTCCGCCTTCCGGACCTCATCGAGGGTCGCGGCCTGTGACTCGAGACGGGTGGCGCTCTCGGATAGCAGGCCGCGGAACTCTTCCAATCGTGCCTCATGCGAGCGTTTGACCCTCTCGAGGCTGTCGTGGAGGGCGCCGAGAATCTCGGCCTGGGAGTCGAGGCCGGTGGCGGCCTCGGCGACCATGCCGCCGAGCTCCTCGAGCCGGGCCGCGGTCGAGCTTTCGACGCTCTGCAGGCTGTCGCTGAGCATGCCGCCGAGCTCCTCGAGCCGGGCCTCGGTCGAGCCCTCGACGCTTTGCAGGCTGTCGCTGAGGGTCGTGAGGACCGCGGTCTGGGAATCGAGGCCGGTGGCTGCTTCGGCGACCATGCCGCCGAGCTCCTCGAGCCGGGCCTCGGTCGAGCCCTCGATGCTCCGCAGGCTGTCGCGGACGGCGGCGAGGCGCTCGGCGGCTTGCTGGTGTCGCGACTCCAGCTTCGCGATCTGCTCGCTCAGTTCGGAGGCCTCGGCAAGCCGCGTCTGGCTCTCCTCGAGCCCCGACTCCAGCTCCGCGGTGCGTGCGCTCAGCTTCTCGACCTCGCTCCTCAGACCGCCGAGCTCGGAGACCAGCTCGCGCCGGCCCTCCCGCGAGGGCTGCCGCACGCCGGCCCCGGACCCTAGGCGCTCGATCAGCTCGCCGAGGCGGCGCTCGTGCTCATCTATCTGCCCCCACTGCCGGCGTATGTCTTCGGCCTGGATGCCGAGCCAGGTGGTGTGCTCGTCGAGGACCCGCTCGTGCTCCAGGAGCCCGGCCGGCCCGGTCAAGAGGGGCTCCAGCTCGCCGAAGACCTTGGCGTAGTCTTTGCGGGCCCGCTCGAAGCGGGACTTCTGGGCGGCGCCGTCTGCCAGGTCCGCCTCGCACAGCGCCCGGTGGAGCCCACGGGCCACGCTCGCCAGACGGCCGAGGGCGTAGGCCTCGGCGCCCTTTGCGGCACGGTGGTGGCGCAGCCTGTCGCTCAGGAAGTCGCGCAACTGGGCCTCCGCCTGCGGGGGAGCCACCGGCCAGGACAGGCCCAGCAGCTTGCCGACGGTCTCGAGGCTGCCGACCGGATCCGCCAGCAACGAGCCGTAGCTGATGAACGCCCGGGGCAGGTCGCGGGACTCGAGCTCGGCGGTGAGATTGTGGTCAGACCACAGGAAGGTCGATCTCTCTGCCGAGAAGCCGTCGCGCGCAGCGAGGGAATCGGCGACCTCCCGCGGATGGCGGGAGATGATGAGGCAGTAAGGGCGGCGTCCCAGCTCGCCCAGCACATCTCGCCACATCGGTAGAAGGCGGCAGAGGCGCGGGTCCTTGACGCACCATAGCGGCGCATCGCCCAGGTCGGAGGCGAGCAGCTCCCTCAGGTCTCCCCGGACGGCCTCGGCTCGCCGCCCCTGGAGCCGCTCCCGGGGGATGCCGCGCAGATCGTGCCAGGTGCGGCCCAGGCCGATGAGAAGCAGCCGGTGGAGGCGGTTGATCTCCAGGTGCTCGAAAAAGCCCTTGTCGTTCTCGCCCTCGCGCCCCGGAATCAGGCGAGAGCCCAGATCGGCGCCCAGCAGGCGGAGAGCCCCCGCCAGCGCCGAGGTGCCGCTCCGGTGCATGCCGAGGATCAGGACACAGGGCCGCATAGCCCAGGAATCCTATCTTCCCGGCCTTGTGACAGCCAGGACCGCCGGTATCCGAGAAGGTGCCACGTGCTAGCCTTGGTGCCTTCACCGGCGCTCGCGCCCACCCGAATGAAGCACGGACGCTGGATCCTCGTACTGCTTGCCGCAACGGTGGCGCTGGCCTGTCCGGGTGCGCCGGAGCGGAGCGACTCCCGGCCGTTCGGGGCCCCCGAGCTGGGGCTCGATCTGGAGCCGCTCCGGGTAGGCAGCCGCCGGAGGCCTGCCCTCTGGGTGGGTGCCCGCCAGCTCCACGACCGGCTGGGCCCCACGCGCCCCTTCGAGCTGGATCGGGATTACGTTCTCGAGTTCGTGCCGCTGGCGCTCCCCGGCCATGCGGGCCCGGGTGCCATCGAGACCTGGCTGAGTCTCGACGGAAAAGAGACGTTACTGTCCACGGATCCGCTCCGACCGGTCGATGCGAGGGCCTCCCTCGACTCCGCAGTGGCAGTCTTGGGGCGGCCGGTTCAGGTCCGGCTCGAGGCCCGGCCCGGACGCGTCGGCGAGCTCCTCTGGAAGCTCGCCGGCACGGCCGGAGCGGGCCGGGCCGCCGTCGCCAACCCCGAGCTCCACCTCGCCGAAGCCCCAGCCGAACTTCCACCGGACGTGCTCTTCATCTGCTCGGACACCCACCGCCACGACTACGCGCTGGGACCGCGCAGCGACGAGCTGATGCCGGAGCTTCGGCAGCTGCAGCGTCAGGCCGTGACCTACCGGCAAGCCTTCAGCACGGCGAGCTGGACGATGCCATCCCTCGCCTCGCTACTGACCGGCCTTTTCGCGCGCCAGCACCTGACCGGCCGCCGCACCGGTACCGTGCCCTCGGCGGATTTCCGGCCCGAGGATCTGCCCACCGGGTACTTCGGCTTCGACGTCGAACCCACGACCCGCATCCTGAGCGGCTTCCCGAGGCAGCTCGAGACCCTCCCCGAGCGCCTGCGCGCCGCCGGCTACGAGACCGCGATGGTGGTCAGCAACCCGCTCTACACCCTTTCGGGCGTCGCCTACGATGGCGTCGACATCGCCATCGACGTCGGCGTCGCGCCGGTCGACAAGGTGCAGCGGGCGGCCCTCGAGGTGCTGCGCCGAGCGCCGCGGAATCGCCCTCTGTTCCTTCTGGTTCATTACATGGATGTCCATCAGTGGGGGGATTGGTACTTTGCCCAGAGCTTCCCCGAGCTCGATCGCCGGAGCTCGCCGGCCGAGGTGCGGCAGAGCTACGCCGAGGCCGTGCGGGCGACCGACCGCGCGCTCGGCGAGCTCGTCTCGGCCTGGGCAGGGTCGCGCGGTCTGGCGACCTCGATGGTGGCGTTCTTTTCGGACCATGGCGAGCATCTGCTCGACTCGCCGCGAGCGCCACGGCTCGGGCATGGGAACTCGATGGCCGAGGAGCTGCTGAGGGTGCCCCTGGTGGTGCGCTATCCGGAGAGCCTCGGGCGCCACGCGGGCGAAGTCGACGATCCCGTCTCGCTGGTCGATCTGGCACCGACGGTGCTCGAGGTGGCCGGCCTGCCCGCCGACCTGGATGCCTTTTCCGGGCGCTCGCTGCTCGCCCCGGCTGCCGATCCGGG
>JABAOD010010490.1_pt1 | contig 12339 bp, 13 predicted proteins | sample 7062151 | NCBI WGS metagenome assembly JABAOD01 (sample SAMN14538626, study PRJNA623070) | marine sediment metagenome | biome: marine biome [ENVO:00000428]; feature: marine pelagic biome [ENVO:01000023]; material: deep marine sediment [ENVO:00002113] | place: India: Gulf of Khambhat ...
CTCGGGTCCCATGATCCCGTCCGGGAACCCCGGGTAGTTCTCGACGTCGGTCGTGAGCATGAGCTGCCCGCCGCGCTCGAACCCCTCGATCATGAGGGGTGCGAGATCGGCGCGCGCCGCGTAGATGGCGCTGGTGAGCCCGGCGGGCCCGGACCCGATGATGATGAGATTCTCCGTCGTCATTTCCTGTCTTCGTTCGTCCGTCTCGACCACGCAAACGCACCGGCTATGAGAAGTAATCCCCCCAGGGCCAGATATGCGCCTTCGATGGTGATCAACTCACCAAGCGCTCGGACCAGCGCGATCAGCAGGAAGATCACCACGATGAACACGAGCATTCCGGCCACCATCGCCCCGGCCGTGATCCGCAGTGCCCGGTCCACCCGGTCGACAGTCATGGCGCGGACCTTGGTGGCGTTCTTCTCGAGGAAATCGGCGAAGCGGTTTGCCAGATCGTCCATGCATGAGAGGTTAGTGAGCGACGAAGCGGTTCGAGCTCAGAGGCAGAGCCACGTCACAACTGCGCCGGTGTGGTTCCATGACCGGATGCAGGTGTGCGACCGCCACGGCAATGAAACCCGGGTCACGTGTCCCGACTGCGGCACTCCGATTTGTCCGCGTTGCATGGTCGACACGCCGGTGGGCGTGAAATGCCCGAGCTGCGCTGCCCCGGCGCCCGAGCTCCTCGCCCGCCAGCGTGCCATCACGATGAGAGCGCTGGGGATCGCGATTGCGATGGGTGCGGCCACGGCGGTCGTGCTCCGATTCATTCCCTTCGGGTTCTTCATGGGCCTCATCGCCGGGTTTGCGATCACTGAGGTTCTGCGGCGCTACGGCTCAGCCGGAAACCTCATGCAGGCCGGACTGGTGGCGGCCGGAACCGCCTGGTTCGGCGCCGGCGTGCTCGCCGAAGTGATGGGTTTCGGGTTTCTCACCGGCATCCAGATCCATGCATTCGAAGCGCTGATCATCGCCGGCGTCGTGTGGTGGCGGCTTCGCTGACGCCGGGCTACGGCTCTGGATGCTCCCCGAGCACAGAGCAGGTGACAGCATCCAGGAACACGAGCCGTCGGGAAGCGAACCCGAAGTACTGGGCGCCTTCTCCGTCGTACTGGGCCGTCCCGAATGCCAGGAGCGGCTCTTCTTCCGAGAGGGAGCCGGCGGTGGGTGCACACGACAGAGGGACGACATCGAGCGTCCCGGGGGCGTCGACAGTGAACTGAGCCGCGCCGAGGAAGATGTTGGTGAGATACTCGTCGTCGATCTCGCGGCTGCTCACCGAACCGAGGTCGGGCATGGCCGCTGCCTCGAAACGAGGCGGCAAGCTCTCGACGTCTCCTTCGGAGACCTGGGCCATGTCTTCGGTGGCGGCGCCGGAGGAGAATGCGTCGTCGCGTCCCTGCTCGGACTCGTCGCGGTCCGATGGGGCAGTTGTAGTGCCGGCCAGTGGGGCGAAGTCCGCAGCCGTGTCGCCGGCCCCGAGGTTGCCCAGGAGCAACCCGCCGAACCCGACCACGACGATGGCGGCCGCCGCCACCGCCAGAGGACGCAGCCAACGGACCATTCGTGAGACATCTGATTGTTGCGGTGGTGCCGAGATCTCGGCCATGACTGCTCGGTGGAGGCGGGCGCGCTCGAGATCCGACATCGTGGCGGGCGCCACATCTGCCAGGGCGGCATTGGCCTGGAGTTGCGCGTCGAACTCCTCGCGATAGACGCCACCCTGTGCGATGAGGTCTTCGGCCCGGGCGGCCGCCGTCGCGTCCAGTTCTCCGGCTGCCAATGCTGCGATCAGATCGAGTTCTTCGTCACTCATGTGAATCATCCGTTGGACGTTGAGATGAGGGCCGGAGGTTCCCGAGAGAATTCGCCAGCGCTCGGCGGCCTCGGTAGAGGCGAGACTTGACGGTACCCGGCGCCACATCGAGCACTGCTGCTGCGTCTTCGATCGAAAAGCCTTCGAGGTCGACGAGCACGATTGCGTCGCGAAACACGTCGCCGATGCGACCGAGCGCCTGCGTCAGCTCTGGTCGCAACTCGACGGCGTCCAGATCGTCTCCGGCTGAGGCATCGGCCGGATCGATGTGGTCCGACAGCGGCTGTGCTTGTCTGCGCTGTTCTCTTCTCAGCAGGTCGTAGCAACTGTTGACGGCCACTCGATACAGCCATGTCGAGAAGGCAGCCCTTCCGTCGAACGACCGAATCCGGCGATACACATTGATGAAGGTGTCCTGGGTTGCGTCCAGAGCCAACTCGCGATTGCGGACGACACGCAGGCAGATCGAAAAGACTCGATCCTCGTGGGCCGCCATGAGGTCCTGGAATGCGGCCTGGTCGCCCTCGCGAAATCGGTCGACGAGGACCCGGTCGCTCATGGCTGAAAGCGTACTTCCCCGATGCTCGACCGAAAGTCGCCTTCGGCGGTCGGGCTGAGCTCCGTCAGCCACAGGAGCCAATGGCCACCGCTGCGAGGTGGAAGGGGCAGTGTCAGCGGGCCGCCCAGAGATCGGCCTGATGCGATGCTTTCCCAGACATCGGGGTCGTCCTCCAGGTCGGCCGACCAGCGGAGGGAGAACACGGTGCCCTCGCTGAGCGCCGTCACAGAGAGAATGTCCGGAGTTCCACTCACTGAGAAGGTGACGCCGACCCCCGCCTTGATGAGCGGGAGAGGGTCGAAATAGGTCTCGGTGCGCCACTCGGTTGCCGTATCGCCATCAGTGAGATTGCGGAGCCGCCCATCGTTCTCGGTTCCATCCGCAAGTGGGTCGAACGACGCCACCGCATCGATGGTCACGGGCACCGGCGGCAGAGTGGTTGGAGTCGGATCAGACTCCTCGAGGGTCGTGGTGGTGGTCCCCGCAGCCGACGTCGTGACAGTCGTGCTCTCGGAGATCGGCGCCGTCGGCGGTTGGCTCTGGTTCATGGTCGATGCGGCTGCGATCAAACCGACGGCGCCGAGGACCAGCAGTGCCGACCCCACCAGCCATCGGCGCGACCAGGCTGGTGACGCCGGCCGCCGGTCCACGGTGGGAATGGCCCGGAGCTGGGCCGCCAGTCGTTTGGCGTCGAGCGCACCTTGGCGGGCTGCGTCGAGTACGGCGTCGATCTGGGCCGGGACACCATCGATGACTTGGGATGGCGGGACCAACCCGGGTGTGCGGCCTGTCAGTCCGGTCTCCAGGACCACCGACAGGTCGTGGACATCGGTGATGGCCGAACCGTGTTCATAGGCGCGCCCGACCCGCCGGAGCTTGGCCGGGTGCGCTGTGCTGAAACTCACCGCGCGAGAGTCGATGGCGCCGTGGACGATTCCGGCCTCGTGGAGCGCCGCCAAGCCCTCGGCCACGCCGGCAGCGTTCGGCAGAAACTCATGGGGTGGGATGGGCTCGCCCGCCTCGATGCGATCGGCCAGCGTGATGCCCCCGGTCCACTCGGACACCGCAAACGCCCCGTCGGACAGCTCTCCGGCTGCGAACACCGTGGTTACATGCGTGTGAGCGACGCCGGCCACCGCCCTGACCGCTTCGATGAAGCGTCGACGTCGAGCAGGGGTGGTCTCTGGCCCGAGGACCTCGATGAGGACGGGCCTGTCGAGTGTTTCGTCGGTTGCCAGCCATTCCTCGATGTCCTCGTCGCGACCGAGACGCACCTCGAGTCGATAGCGGTCGGGTAGGGGAGGGGGCATGTCGGTCAAGCCGCCGGTCGGCGCAGGACCGAGAGCCGATTCGGGATTCGGTGGAAGCCTTCCGAGAGATAGAGCTGGGCGGCTCTGTCGTTGTCGGGTTGGGTGTTGAGCAGCAGCGATGTACCCCCGCGTTCCACAGTCCAACGTATCGCAGCCCTGACGAGTGCCCGGCCATATCCGTGTCCCCGGGCCTCAGGCTCGACGGCGATCCTCTGCAGGTAGCCGATGCGCGACCCGATTCCCACGATGGAGAAACCGACCATGCGCCCTCCTGCGTCGAGCACGACCGAGAACGTGGAGTAGGACGTGGCATTGCGAGCCTCGGCCAGACCCAAGGGCCCGAGCCGCCACAACTCGTCGAAGGCGGCTGTATCGATCGTCACGGCTTCTCGCCATTGGCCGGCGGATCCCTCGCTGACGGGATGATCCGGTTTCGGAGGCTTGCGCAGTACGTCACGTCCGTACATGTGGAGCTCCAGCCATGGTGTGAAGCCGGCGTCCCGCCACATGCCCATGCGAGGAACAGGCAGGGGTGGTGAGGCAACCGCTGGTGCTCCCAACCCGATCAAGGCTTCGTGTGCCGATCGGAGGAATCCAACGCTGCCACGCTCGACCCGCAAGTACGCATCGGGGATGGACTGGTTCCACGGCCGAGCCGCTCCCTTGGCAAAACCGGACCTCACGGTGACCTCACCCGGCCACTTGCCGCGGACGGTGACCTTCATGGTCCTCACTCTATGACTCCACGGAAGCTGCCAGAGTGGACCGGACATGAGGATCGGACTCGTCACCCACCCTGCCTGCCTCCGGCATGCCAAGTGGAACCATCACCCAGAGCGTCCCGCTCGTCTCGAGGCGGTGATCGAAGGCGTCCACGACAGCAATGGTGACGTGATCGACATCGAAGCTCCGCACGTCGCAATGGACGACTTGGAGCGGGTGCATCATGCATCGTATGTCGAAGCCATCGAGAGGTTCTGCTCGTCTGGTGGCGGCAACCTCGATCCTGACACCTATGCGGTACCGGCGTCGTGGGAAGCTGCCCTGCGAGCGGCCGGGGCGGTCCCGGCGGCCATCGATGCGCTGCAGGCAGGAGACGTCGACACCGCGTTNNCACGCCGAGCGCGCCACGGCGATGGGCTTCTGCTACTTCAACAACGTCGCGGTGGCGGCCCAGCACCTGCTGGACGCCCACGGCTGCGAGCGCGTCGCGATCTTCGACTTCGACGTCCATCACGGCAACGGCAGCCAGGAGCTCGTAGGCCACGATCCGAATGTGCTCTACCTCTCGCTCCACGAGTATCCCTTCTATCCGGGGTCAGGATGGCTGGACGACACGGGCGGTACCCGGGAGAGCCGCGGAACGATCGTCAACGTTCCGCTCCCGCCGTTCAGTGCCGGAGACGTCTATCGGGAGGCCTTTGAGCGCGTCCTGATTCCGGTGACAGAGAAGTTCCGCCCGGATTGGCTGTTGGTGTCGGCAGGGTACGACGCCCACGAGGCGGATCCGCTGGCTGACCAGCGACTCCTCGCCTCCGATTATCAATGGATGTCTCACGTCATGACTGATCTGGTGGCCCCCGATCGCACCGTCTTCGTGTTGGAGGGCGGCTATGACACCACGGCACTTCGGGACAGTGTGTGCGCCACGCTGAATGGGCTCGAGGCGCCGCCAGGGGTGTTGACCGATCTGCGTTCTCCTGATCGATCCTTCGCTGCGTTGGACTCGGTCGAGGCACGGGCCCGACAGATCTGGGATCTCGCCTAAAGCACCCTCCCTGACTGCCCGATATCTATGGGGCGGAAACCAGGAGAACCAGACCGATGCCCGTGCCCCTAGACGACCTTCTCGAGAAGATGATCGACGTCGAGGCGTCCGACCTCCATCTGAAGGTGGGGTCGCCACCGATGTTCCGAATCGATGGTGAGTTGCATCCGACCAACATCGCCGTGCTGACCCCGGGTGACACCGAGCAGTATGCCCAGTCGATATTCACGCAGCGAGCAGCCTCGGAGTTTCGCGAGTTGAACGAAGCCGACTTCGCCTATGGCAAGCAAGAGCTGGGGCGCTTCCGGGTCAACGTGTTTCGACAGCGTGGTTCGGTCAGCCTGGTGCTGCGTCGAGTACTCCCATCCACTGCCAGCTTCTCTGAGTTGGGCCTTCCGCCGGTGCTGGAGAAGCTCTCCCATGAGCCACGGGGCCTCGTGCTGGTCACCGGCCCGACCGGCTCGGGCAAGACCACGACCCTGGCCTCGATGATCGACTACATCAACACGACGAAACGGGTCAACATCATCACGATCGAGGATCCGATCGAGGTGCTCCATCGCGACAAGCAATCGATCATCGCGCAGCGAGAAGTCGGCATGGATACGACCGACTTCTCCGAGGCTCTCCGACGGGCCCTTCGCCAGGACCCCGATGTCGTGCTGATCGGTGAGATGCGGGACAACGAGACCGTCCAGGCCGCCATGCGCGCCGCCGAAACCGGCCACCTGGTCCTCTCGACGCTCCACACGATCGACGCCACTGAGACGGTCAACCGCATCATCGACTTCTTCCCGCCTTACCAGCAGAAGCAGATCCGAGTCTTGCTGGCTTCGGTTCTGAAGGGCGTGGTCAGCCAACGATTGTTGGAGCGGGTCGACGGTGGAAGGGTGCCCGCGGTCGAAGTGCTGACGATGAACGGGCGAGTGTTCGACCGCATCGTCGACGAGACCGAGACCCACAGCCTCGTCGAGGTGATCCGGGAGTCGGAGTTCTACGGGATGCAGACGTTTGATCAGTCGATCCTGCAGCTGTTCAAGGAAGGCGCGATCTCCTTCCAGACGGCGGTCGCCACTGCGTCGAATCCCCACGATTTTCGAGTACGGGCGGAGCAAGAGGGCCTCATATCGGTCTGAGCCTCCAGACACTCGGCGGCGCCGCTCTTCGGAGCGGCGCCTGCGCGTCCGGGACCGGGCGCGGCATTGGAACTATCGTGAGCCGGGTGATCCCCGAGCGTCTCCAATGGCTCGCCGATGATTCCACCGCTGCCCGGCTCGGGCAGCGTTTTCGTGATGGCGGCCATCGGCTCTATCTGGTCGGTGGCTCTGTCAGGGACGCCCTCTTGGGTGAGGCGGACNNTCGACTTCACGACTGATGCTCGGCCCGACCGAATCAAGGAATTGGTGGAGGGGCTCGGGTCGGTGTTCACCATGGGGGAGGCCTACGGAACGATCGGGCTCGCCGCCGGCGACCGAACATACGAGATCACGACCTTTCGGTCGGATGTGTACCGATCGGATTCGCGTAAGCCGAATGTCAGCTTCGGCGACAGCGTCGAACACGACTTGGAGCGGCGCGACTTCACTGTGAACGCCATGGCTCTGGAACTGCCCGAACTGAAGCTGATCGATCCCTTCAATGGTCGGATCGACCTGGCCAAGCGCATCCTGCGGACGCCGGCCGATCCGACCCGGGCCTTCTCCGATGATCCCCTTCGGATGCTGAGGTTGTATCGGTTTGTCGCCCAACTGGGCTTCGAGCCCGACCCGGCCACAGTCGAGGCCTCCCGGAGAATGGTGTCCCGCATCGAGATCGTGTCCTCGGAACGAATTCGGGATGAGATCTCGAAGTTGCTCATCGGTCGACACGTCGCAGCCGGCTTGGAGGGTTTCGCCGAGAGCGGCCTCGCCGATCGGGTCTTGCCTGAGCTTCCCGCCCTGAAGATGGAGGCCGATCCCTCGCACCGCCACAAGAATGTCTTCACTCACACCCTGGCGGTTGTCGCCAAGACGTCGCCACGGCTGCGGCTGCGCATGGCGGCTTTGCTCCACGACATCGGCAAGCCCGACACTCGAGAATTCACCCCGAGCGGCGTGACCTTCCACCACCACGAGGTGGTCGGGGCCCGAATGACTCGGGCCAGGCTGAAGGCACTCCGGTACCCACGGGAGTTCGTGCGGGAGGTCGGTGATCTGGTCTTCCTGCACCTCAGGCCGCACACCCTGAAGCTCGGGTGGACGGATTCGGCGGTTCGCAGATACGTTCGCGACGCAGGTGAGCTTCTCGACGATCTGAACGAGCTGGTGCGATGTGACGTCACCACCGCCAACCCCAAGCGGGCGGCAGCGATTCAACGGCGCATCGACGAATTGGAGACGAGGATCGATGAGCTCTCTGCTCAGGAAGAGCTCGACAAGCTGCGACCCCCTCTGAACGGCCACGAAGTGATGGAGTTGACGGGGCTCGCCCCGGGCCNNGGCCCCTTGATCGGTGAGATCATGGACGCCTTGCTCGAACGGCGCATCGAAGAAGGTCCCTATGACCGCGACGAGGCCGTCGCGATGGTCGTTGCATGGGCCGAAGACAAGGGACTCGCGATCCCGGATGAGAGCTGACGCCGCTGGGGCCAACCCACCGATTTGGCATCCATGCGCATATGCGCATAACCTGGGCCGATGCGTACAGCCATCGTCGGAGCCTCCGGATATGCCGGTGGAGAGCTCATCCGCATCGCCGATCGACATCGGCACTTGTCAGTGGGCACGCTCGTGGCTCACAGCAAGGCGGGGAGCCGGCTTCGTGATGTCCACCCGAACTTGCCCGGCGGTGATCGTCGGCTCGAGACGCTCGATCTCGATGAGCTCTCGTCGTTCGAGGTCGTGTTCCTGGCCCTGCCGCACGGCGCGTCCGCCCAACCGGGCGAATACCTGCGAAGGGCCGGCGTCGTGGTCGTCGATCTGGGATCCGACTTCCGTCTCGACACCCCCGAGCGCTACCGGCAGGCGTACGGGGGAGACCATCCCCACCCCGAGGTGCTCGGCGAGTGGACGTACGGTCTGCCTGAATTGTTCGCCGAAGACCTGAAGGGAGCCCGGGCGATCGCTGTCCCGGGCTGCTACCCGACGGCAGCACTGCTGGCACTGGCACCACTCATCCGGCATGGAGTGGCCGGTGGTAGCGATGTTGTCGTCGATGCGATCAGCGGTGTCACCGGTGCCGGGCGCGGACTGAAGGAGAGTCTGCTGTTCGGCAGCGTTGCCGAGGGTGTACGACCCTACGGGGTCGGCGGACACCGTCATCGACCCGAGATGGAGATGGCGACTGAATGTCTGGGAAGAGGCATGCGCATCACCTTCACGCCCCACCTCGCCCCATTTCAGCGTGGTCTGATCGCGACGGTCTCGGTACCGGCCGGCGACCAATCCGTCGACGTCATGTCCATCCTGGCGGAGTTCTACGCGAAATCTCCGCTGGTTCGGGTCGGTCATGAACCACCGTCCACCCGATGGGTGGCCGGCTCGGACGGCGCGATCGTGTGGGGCACACACGACGATCACAGCGGCCGGATCGTCGTCATTGGGGCGATCGACAATCTCGGCAAGGGAGCCGCAGGACAGGCTGTACAAGCCTTCAACGTGGCGATGGGCTTCGAAGAGACGGAAGGTCTCACGATCGATGGGTGGCTGTCGTGAAGCTGCCGGGCGGCTTTCGGGCCGGAGGAGTAGCGGCCGGCATCAAGGCATCGGGTCTGGATCTGGCACTGGTCGTCGCTGATCAGCAGGTGCCGACTGCAGCCGTGTTCACGACCTCGGCCGCGCCGGCCGCTCCGGTGGCTCTCAGCCAGGACCATCTCACCGATGGCTTGGCTCAGGCCGTCCTGCTGAATTCGGGATGTGCCAATGCTGCAACCGGCGCAGACGGTCTCCACGCCGCCAGGGACACCGCTCGAGGGGTGGCCGCACTGCTCGACGCTGCCCCAGAGGACGTGATCGTGTGTTCAACAGGCGTCATCGGAACGAGGCTCCCTGTCGATCTCATTCAGGCAGCGTTGCCGGGCCTGATGGCGGCGTCGTCCCGCGACGGCCTTCACACTGCAGCTGAAGCCATCATGACGACCGACACCCATCCCAAGCTGGCTCATCGGACCGGGCCACCACTGGTCGTGGGTATGGCCAAAGGCTCCGGCATGATCCGTCCCGACATGGCCACGATGCTGGCGGTGCTCACGACTGACGCAGTCGTGAACCCGCAGGTCCTCCAAGCCGTGCTGCGGGAAGCAGTGGACGTCTCCTTCAACGTGTTGACAGTGGACTCTTGCATGTCGACCAACGACACCGTTGTGGCGATGGCATCAGGATCGTCGGGTGTGGAAGCAGATCCGGCCTCGTTGCTGGAGCACATGTCCGGCGTATGCACCGATCTCGCCAAGCAGATCGCGGCCGACGGAGAGGGAGCCACCAAGCAGGTCACGATCGAGGTGGTGGGTGTCGAGTCTCAGGAGTTGGCACGCCGGCTCGGGTTGGCAGTGGCCGATTCGGCGCTGGTGCGGAGCTCGTTTGCTGCGGCCGATCCGAACTGGGGAAGGGTCATCGCTGCTCTCGGGGCCGCCGGTCGCGACCCGTCCGGCGTCACCATCTCGTATCAGGACGTCGAAGTGGCACGATCCGGCGTTGCCGCCAGGTTCGATGCTCCCGCCTTGCGACGACGGCTGTCCGGCGATTTCACGGTACGGATCGATTTCGGTGGAGGGCCTGGGTCAGCTGCAGTGTTCACGTGCGACATGACCCCCGAGTACGTGGTCGAGAACATGGAGACGTCCTGATGTCTCTGGGACACACGGCCCCAGATCCACGGCGGTCCCGGATCGCGTCGACGATGGGCAAGGCGAAGATCCTCACCGAAGCTGCGCCGTACATCCGACGGTTCCGGGGCAAGACGGTGGTCATCAAGTACGGCGGCTCGGCGATGATCGACGAGGCGCTCCGGGCGTCCTTTGCGGGCGACGTGACTCTGCTGTGGCTCGTCGGTATCAGGCCCGTGATCGTTCACGGAGGAGGACCGCACATCTCGAAAGCCATGGGACAGGCAGGGGTGGAACCTCGGTTCGTCGGTGGGCTCAGAGTGACCGATGCCGAGACCATGAAGGTGGTCCAATCGGTGCTGGCGGGAGAGATCAATCCTGACATCGTGCGGCTGCTCGCCGGGGCCGGGGCCCGGGCCGCCGGCGTGACGGGTCTCGACGCAAACCTCTTCACGGCGCGCCCGCTCAACGACACCCTGGGTTACGTTGGAGAAGTCACCGATGTCGACGTGACACTGCTGCGCGGGATGATGGACGCAGGAGTGGTGCCGGTCGTGGCTCCCGTGGCTCATGGAGAAGACGGCAAGGCGTACAACCTGAATGCCGACATGGCTGCCGGAGCGCTGGCGAAGGCATTGGCAGCTGAGAAGCTCGTCTATCTCACCGACGTCGACGGCCTCTACGCCGACCTGGGGGACAAGGATTCGTTGCTGTCGGTGGTCACGCCCCGAGAGATCCGGTCTCTGTTGGAATCCGGTTCAGCTCACACCGGAATGGTCCCGAAGCTCGAGTCGTGCGTGGCGGCCATCGATGCGGGAGTCCGGCAGGCACACATTCTCGACGGCCGTGTCCAGCACGCTCTCCTGCTCGAGATCTTCACGCCGGAGGGGATCGGAACGATGGTCGAGAGCTCGTGAACGCTGCCGCTCGCCGTCGTCGCCTGCGCCAGATCATCGAGACCCGGCAGGTGTCGAATCAAGCGGAACTGGTGGAGCATCTGGCTGCTGCCGGTTTCGCCGTCACCCAGGCCACCGTCTCTCGAGACCTCGCCGCCATCGGGGCTGAGCGCGCCCGGCATGGCCGGTCGGTGCGCTACCGCCTGGCGACGAACCCGGTGGAGCCCGGACAACAGGTCACGTTCAAACGACTGGCCGAATTCGCAGAGTCGATGGTGGCGTCGAGGAACCTGGTAGTGATCAAGACCCGGCCCGGAGCTGCCCAGGTTCTGGCCGGAGCAATCGATCATGCTCGACTCGACGGTGTGCTGGGAACCGTTGCCGGGGACGACACGGTGCTCGTCATCACGCCGGACGGCGAGGGGGACTCCGTCCGGGACATGCTGGAACGAAAGGGATCGGGATGACAGACAGAGTCGTGCTTGCCTATTCGGGAGGACTCGATACGTCGATCATCCTCCGATGGCTCATCGAGGACCAGGGCTACGACGTCATCGCCTACACGGCCGATGTCGGCCAAGGGGACGAGGTCGAGGAAGCTCGGGTGAAAGCGCTGGCGACAGGAGCGGTGGAGGCGATTGCGGAGGATCTCACCGACGAGTTCGTGGCCGACTTCGTGTTTCCGGCGCTGCGGGCCAACGCCATCTACGAGGGCTATTACCTGCTGGGCACCTCGCTGGCCCGTCCGGTGATCGCCAAGGGTCTCGTCGAGGCCGCCGACCAGTTCGGAGCGGTGGCCATCTCTCATGGGGCGACGGGGAAGGGCAACGATCAGGTTCGTTTCGAGTTGTCGGCGTACGCGCTCAAGCCCGACATCGGTGTGATCGCACCGTGGCGCGAGTGGTCGTTCCGAGGCAGGGCCGACCTCGTCTCCTATGCAGAGCAGCACGGGATTCCAGTGCCGGTGACGTCCGAGATGCCGTATTCGACTGATGCCAATCTCCTCCACATCAGCTACGAGGGAGGAGTGCTGGAAGATCCATGGGCCGGACCGCCCGCCGGCATGTTCAAGATGACAGCAAACCCCGAGGACGCTCCTGAGGAGCCGGGGACAGTGACCGTCGGCTTCGAGGAAGGGAATCCGGTGTCGATCGACGGCCAGCAGCTGGGCCCGGCTGCCTTGTTGAGA
>JABAOD010003610.1_pt5 | contig 12337 bp, 11 predicted proteins | sample 7062151 | NCBI WGS metagenome assembly JABAOD01 (sample SAMN14538626, study PRJNA623070) | marine sediment metagenome | biome: marine biome [ENVO:00000428]; feature: marine pelagic biome [ENVO:01000023]; material: deep marine sediment [ENVO:00002113] | place: India: Gulf of Khambhat ...
TCTGCGGCAACGATTGTGTCCTGACAGTGGAGATAAGGGGGTGTAGAGACATAGACCAAGTCAACGTTTTTGTCCTTGCACAACTGTTCGGCATCATCATAGGACTTCTCAGCCCCATGTTTCTTTGCAAATTCCTGAGCCCTTGATCTATCCCTGGCCATGACAGCGAAAAGTTTCGAGTTAGACGATTTCTTGATTGCAGGGGCAAAAACATTGTCAGCGAATCTGCCAGCGCCGATGATTCCCCATTTGTATTCCATTTCTTTCTCCTTTCCCATTCAGATAAGTCACACTGTGTCTCGATTGTCAGAGGACTTCCATAAGGGACCAAAGAATCATATTAGGCCTTGTCGCGACGTTTTAAAACCTCTTTATTGATCACGTAAGGAGGAGGGTTGCCTTCCAGGACATCGATAATGTTTTGCGCGGATAACTTCTCAGTATTTTCAAGGGCCTCTTTTGTAAAAGGAGATATGTGCGGGGTGATAATGACGTTTTCCAATTCCATGAGTCTCCTGTCTTTGGGTGGCTCTTCAATGAGTACGTCAAGAGCTGCTCCGGCGATTTTTCCAGATCTTAATGCTCGATAAAGCGCATTCTCATCGATCACTGCACCTCTTGCCGTATTAATGAGAAAGGCAGTGGGCTTCATCATTTCAAATTGCTCTTGACCGATCAGGTTTCGGGTTTCATGGGTAAGAGGAACGTGGATGGAAATGAAATCGGACTCTTGGAGCAGTTGGTCCAACCCTGTAAGCTTCAGGTTTTGCTCACGAATGAATTGCTCATCAGGGAATTTCTCGTGGACAAGGACGTTCATGTTGAAGCCAGCGGCCCTTATGGCCATCCGTCTCCCGATCTGACCCAAACCGATGATCCCCAATGTCTTACCCCAGACTTCCGATCCAACAATAAGAGGCCATTCGCCGCTTCTCACCCGATCAAATGCGAATGTTACTTTTCTTGCCGCAGCAAGCATCAGGGCGAATGTCATATCAGCGACCGCTTCCGAGTTCATGCCAGGTGCGTTGGTCACAACAATACCCTTTTCGGTGGCGGCGTCCACATCAATATTGTCAACACCGGCACCGAACTTCGATATGACCGTAAGTTTGTCCGTGGCCTCAATGAACCTCCGGGTCACCTGATCTACGCCTGTCAACAGTCCATCGACTCCCCCGATCAGTTCGATCAGTTCCTTTTCAGATAAACCCTTTCCCCTGTATGGATTGGGCACGACTTCGAAGCCTCTCTTTTTGAAAATGTCAAAGGCTCGGTCTGAGAGGTATCCGAACATTCTGGCTGTTATAAGTACCCGATGCATTTCGTATCCCCTCGGTATTAGGAACCTTCAACACGCCCGGCAGGTGTAATCCTTTGCACAACGGTCTTTCCTGTGAAAACCAAGGCCTTTAATTCAGTGGTCAAGGAACTCCGTGCTGGGATCGCGTAGAGGGTACCTGGATCCACCGGATAGGGTAGGCTCGTAAAAGGCTCCACCGCGACGGTGTATGCACGGCCATACCAGGGGCTGAATTTCTTCAAATTGTAGCATCCCCAGAACCACACATACCTGAAGATATCTTTATCCCACACCATAGCAAAGCCGATCTTCTTCTTTCTGTTTACCACTGCGTACCATCCGTCTGAGAGCTCCCGAAGAAAATAGAGATTCCATTTATCCGAATTTTTCGGCAACACCTGACTGTAGTCTTTCCCTTTGTGAAGGGGCCATGAATAGGTGTTTTTGTGTTCATCAATAAATGACTTTGCGGGAACGAATACCACACAGTTCTCATCCAAGAACGACCCACCAAACGCCGGATGATGGCCCCACATCACCCCAAGATCCATTTCTCCTAGATTTTCGATCTTCTCTTTGATATACAGGACGGGCTCGTTTCTCTTCAAAGTCAAAATCTTTTCCACATAGAAAGGGGTCCGGATCGTGTGGGTCCATAGTTTTACTTGAACTTCTTCCACAGTGTCTCTGATGACAGATGAGTTCCATGGGAGCCCCCACAGTTCTCCGTGGTTTCCGATTTTGGCCCCTGAGAGGTCAAACCCGGTGGCACCAACTGGGAAGATTTCCTGCCATCCGCCCAAATAATAGTCCCTAAAATCAATTGGATTCGGGATTGACTGAATATACTTGTACATATCCATGTGTTCCATCGGTGATCGCCATATGAAGTCAGTGTCTGTGGGCTTGTATAGGAATTCAATAATATCGCTCCCTTTATCGAGTAAAACAGAAATGCGAAGTTTTTCATTTTCCAATACGAGTAGACGAGATTGCTTGAACATATACGCGTCACTCGCCCGGCAGCCAAAATTCCTGAGCATCTTTGTCCCTCATTTTACCCGTCACGTCTACCCTGGCCAGTTCAGGAGTCAATTTTCGACGGGCAGTAAAAGCTTTTGGCCTCATGGTATCATTTTAATCTCCATCTCCCCGGCTTTCTCATTCAAGGTGTAAGCATCCAGGTAGGACTCCTTCAACAAATCCCAATGAATGGGCACAGTTGATCATCCCACGCATCAACATGTTCACAGGAGCAGAACCCCTTTAATATATCCCCCCTTTCTTTGCTCAATAATTCCATCATTAAACATCGATTCCAACTCCTCGAGATTCACCCGATGCGTGATCATGGGTTTGACTTGGACTTTCCCGGTTGCGATCAGATCAATAGCTCTCGGCATACTCCATGGACATCCGGAGGACCCCGTGATAGTCAGCTCACGCCTGTGCATGTCCTGCATGTCCAGGGAAGCATTCTCACTGTATATGCCGAAAACCATCACTCTTCCATGCTTTCTGGTCACTTTCAATGTGTCAGCTAAGGCCTGTGTGGAACCGGAAGCTTCAATGCCGACATCTACCCCTCGCCCTTCGGTGATTTGCTTAATCCGATCGATGACATTTTCTTCCGTGACATTGATCGTTATGTCCGCACCCAGTTTTCTCCCTAATGCCAATCGTTTTTCCCGGGTTCCTATAAGAATGACGAGGGAGGCCCCTCCGATTTTGGCCAACTGAACAAAAGAGAGCCCCCCGGGGCCTGGCCCAAAGATTGCCACGGTTTCGCCAATCTGAAGGGGAATCATATCCATAGCGTGCAGCGGATCGGCGAGAATATCGATTAGAGCTGCTTCATCCCACTTCATTTCCTGGGGAATACGAAAACATGATAGGTGAGACACAATGAAGTATTCAGCGTAGGCACCATCATACCCCTGCATCCCGAGGATACCTCGATGGTCGCACTGCCAGTAGGTTCCCTTCCGGCAGAATTCGCAACGGCCGCAGAAAATGCCGGGATCCACAACCACTCGATCCCCAGCCTTGACATTCTCGACCCCTTCAGTCACCTGCTCTATAATCCCACACGCCTCATGTCCTAAGATGAGCGGTGGAACGGCTTGAGCAAAGTCCCCCCTGAAGATCTCTAAATCGCTCCCACAGACACCGACCGATTTGGTCCTAATCAGTACCTCGCCCTTCTCCGGTCGAGGTTTTTCGACAGCCTTGATCCCCATCTCAAAGGGACCTTCCCATACCAGCGCTTTCATTTCCTCCAATCGACTACCTCCTCAGCCATAAGGAGCGACTTCCTCCAAGGCCTCTGCATAAAATGATGACGGAATGGGTTCTCTTTGAAGATCCGTTCCGTCATCAGAGTGACCGCTCTCAGGAATCCCGATTTCTACTTTTGAATCACTCCAAGCCCCTTCATCATAGGAAGTCGAAATCGAGCAAAGTCTCCTCACTTCAAGTGTTGTTTGACCAGGGAAAGATGCCTTTCCGTATCTGCTCTGGCCTCATTTTCAGCCTCCTTGACGGCCGCGAGAAAATCATCCACCAATTTGTCCCCAAACTGCTTTCTCAAATAGTCGGTTACAGGTTTTTGTGAAACCTTTCGAAACGCCTCCCTCTCCTCAGCCGTAGGCGTGTATACCTCAACCTTTTTTGATAGGAGTTGGTCTACCTCCTGGGCTGCGAGCGTTTCGGACATACCTCTGCAGACCTGTTCGGCGTGCCTGCCTGCCTCAATGAGAATCCTTTGGTAATCAGGAGGTAAGGCCTTGAACCATTTCTGATTGACGATCAGAAAAACCATATCCCACGTATGATTTGTCACGGAAGCGTATTTGATAACCTCATCGAGGCTTGCGAAGGACAAAACGGCAAGGGGGGTTTCCAAGCCATCGACCACTCCTGTCTGAATGGCCGTATACAGCTGATTAAAGGTGATGACCGGGGCAGCAGCACCAAAGCTCTCAATGAAAATCTTCAAAGCCTCGCTCTCGGGGATCCGAATTTTCAAGCCTTTAAGATCGCTCGGTTTGGTGATCTGCCTTTTCGTTGTTCCAAAGGCCCGACTGCCCCCATTATCCGCCATATACAATGGAACAAACCCGGCTTCCAGCCACAGTTCATTGAATTTCCTGCCGAACGGACCACTGAAGACTCTCCACGTAATTTCCGGTGAAGAGAAGAGAAAAGGGATGTAAATAAGGTTGATCTCCGGTACGTAAAGGGTCGCCGCTGCCGAGAAAACGGTGCATGCCTGAATAGCCCCAAGCTTCGTCTGGTCCACCATTTGTGGCATTGTTCCCAACTGAAATCCGGGATAAACCTCTACCTTAATTCCACCCTGTGAGTTTCGCTCCACATAGTCTTTAAATTCAAGGGTTGCGGCAGCTATCATGTGTTTATGCGGGTCTGCTGGACCCGGGTTGCCGATCTTCATGACAATGGGGTCAGCCGCTGTGGCATTCACGGCGAAAACCAATGACAGGGCCGCGATCATTACAGCCATCAGTGTTCTTCTTTTTGTCGTGTAGGTTCTCATTTTTGTCTCCTTTCCAGTCTTGTTTGAAGTCCCTTAGCCGCTAATCCGTAAGCCTCTCGTCTTTTGCTCGACTCACCTCCTTTTTCTTATGGCTTTCCAAGCCTACCTTGAAAGTCGGAGAGCCTGATCATAGGTTCTCCTTATCGCCTCCAAGGTGATTCTCTCCGAACTTTCCCGTAAAGCCGCCTTATTCTTGAAGGTCCTTTCGGAGAAATCTCGAATCTTCTCCTCGGTTAGGCCTTTCCTCTCTAACTCTGGAGACAATCCGTTTCGGGAAATAAATTCATGAATGCCTTTGATTACGCTTCTCACTTTCTTACTTTCGGGCAATTCCTCGATGGCTACACCCAGGCAATTGGCGAGACGATCAAGTTTGCTTTGTCCTTGTTTTAGAAGAAGTTCGGAGACCCACGGAAGCAGCACACCGTTCGCCTCTCCGTGGGCCAAGCCCAAGTTCAAGGCCAAATGGTAGCCCATTTGGTGCGTCAGACCGACCCCTGTATGGGCAATCACCATTCCGCTCAAAAGAGCGGCATACGACATTTGGTTTCGGTAGCTTGAATTCTCGGGTTCATCGAGAACCTTTGGAAGAAACTCCCTGATAAGACGGACCGCCTCCAGTGCCAGGCAGTCAGTGAAAGGCTGGGACTGTAGGGATAGATAACCCTCTATGGCATGGGATAGCGCATCAATGCCATTATTGATCGTAACAGCAGAGGGAAAAGGTTTCGTAAATTCAGGGTCCACAAAGGCAGCATGAGGGTAGATAAGGGAGGAAATTATCGACTCGACTCGGAGGAAACCATTCTTGGTGGTAATGGCGGAGAAAGGGGTGACCTCACTTCCAGAACCTGCAGTCAAGGGCACGGCGATTATCGGAACAGGAGGCCTTTTTACCTTCTCTTTGCCAAAATACGCTTTCAAGGGCGAGGGGCTGTCTGTCAACACTGCCATGGCTTTGGCAGCATCCATCGGGCATTCCCCACCGATTCCCACCACCATTTTACACTTTTCGTCTCTCGCTACCCTGGCACCGTTCTCTATGGTTTCTACTCCGGGATAAGTCTCCACCTCATCGAAAACCACGGTCTTTATTCCGACGCTTTCAAAAGATTTTAGTACCTTTGGGAGAGCCCCACTTTTCTTAGCCATGCCCCCGGAGACCATTAGCGCTCTCCGACCGTAACGTCGTGACTCCTGACCGGCTATTTCAATGACCTTCGGTCCAAAATAGACCCGTGTCGGCAAATGAAAATGAAAACGCTCAATCATCCTCTCCTCTCCGTTGGATATCGAAGTCAGTTATAAGAAAACCTCTCTTAAGTTGCAAGGCCAAGTATTCTCGGAATAAACAAAGTGAGAGACGGGACATAAGTCACGAGGAAAACCGCCCCCATCTCGACGACGACAAATGGGATGAGCGTTTTTGTTAGCTTCTCCAATGAAATGTCAGCGATCCCACAGGTGGTATAGAGGGCGAAGCCGAGAGGAGGTGTGACCAGTCCGACGATAAGGTTTATAGTCATGATGAGAGCAAAATGAAGAGGTGATATGCCGAGTTGGACAGCCGTGGGGGCGAGAACAGGTCCCAAAATGATGATCGCCACTCCCGGATCCATCACCATCCCCACGACAAAAAGTAGCATGTTTACGAGAAAAAGGAAAATATAGGCGTTGGTTGTTACACCCATGAATGTCGCTGCTATCCTTTGGGGAATCATTTCCATGGTCAATAGCCAGCTCATTGTCTTGGCCGTGGCAATTAGAAACAGGATGATCGATGAGGTGATTACCGTGTTGACCAGGATCGCTTTGATTTTTGAAAAACTTAGCGTCCTCATCAGGATTCCGGCTAGAAATCCATAGGCAGCAGCCACTCCTGCCGCCTCAGTAGGGCTGAATACCCCAGAGAGTATCCCGCCGATTATGATGAACGGCATAGTCAGAGGAATGATGGCTGTTTTGACTATGATTAGAAACTGTATGAGAGAGATCTTATGTTCCCGTTTCGGATAGTTCTTTTTCTTAGAATAGTAGGCGCAGAGAACCATGAGAATACCTGCCACTAACAGTCCCGGTATAATCCCACCGGCAAACATGGCTGCCACGGAAATGTTCATAACGGATGCATAGATAATCATCAGAATACTCGGGGGTATCATGGCACCGATAATCGACGAGGAGGCTGTTATGGCAGCACTGAAATCCAGATCATATCCCTCCTTCTCCATGGCCGGAATAAGGATCGAGCCTATGGATGCAACATCTGCTATGGGTGCACCGCTAATTCCACCGAAAAATACGCTTGCAGCTACGTTCACATACGACAGTCCTCCTCGGAGTCTCCCAAGGAGAGCATCGGAGAACTTCACAATACTATCGGTAAGACCAGCTCCCCCCATCACCTGTCCTGCCAGAATGAACAGGGGAATGGCTAATAGAACATACATGTCCATTCCCGCAAATATCCTCTGGGAAAGCATGAGGAAGAACTGGGGTTGGTTCTTGTGAAGCATACTAAGCAGGGTTGTTGATCCCAGGACAAAACAGATTGGAATTCCGGCGATTAGGAGTATAAGAAATACTGAGGTAATGAAAAGGATCATTTTCTCGATATGAGGGTCTTAAGTTATCTTTTGGCTATGGACGACGATCGAGTTTCACCGAGGATGAAACTGAATCGACAAGATTGAATATGTCCAGTAAGATTTTGATGGCGAGTTGCAGAATCATAAAGACTCCTCCAATTGGGACAGCCAGGAAGAAGTAGAACATCGGAACTCTCAACATAGGCGCAGAGGAATCAAATCCAACTGCAAAAGCAAAAGATACTCCCCAGATGGTCATACAGAGCAGAAAGAACATGATCAAAAAACGACCTGCCAGAATCACAATCCTTCTTGCGTTTAGGGGGAGCCTTGAAACGAGTATGTCGAAGCCTATATGGCGGTCCCGTGAAATGCCCGTGCTCGCACCTAAAAACCCCATCCAAATCATGGCATACTTCGGTATCTGTTCGGACCAGGGAAGAGGCGCGAATAGTACGTACCGAAAGAAAACCCCTAAATTCACGATAACCGCAAGAACGACTAAAAGGACTGCTGCGACTGTCAGGGAGATGCTGTCCAGGGATGTTCTTACCCGTTCAGTGATTTCGACGGCCCGTTGAGAAGGCAATGCATTCACCTTCTGATTCTGTGTAGGCAAATAGGAAGGAATTGTGGGAGCAAGGAAAAGCTCTGCTCCATTGAAGCCTCAACTGAATTTCGTCAAATTTGCAACCAAGAAAAAAGCAACGCGTCCCTTGATCGTCCTCGTTACCAGGCGGGGTAAATATAGGTCAGATTAGGCGAGCGTGTCAACGGAAAAGATCCAGCATGCATGGTTCTCCTGGGCGGAAGGGGCCAGCTAGCCTTGGCCAACGCTTAGTCGACCGGAGGTTTCAGGAAAGAATGAGGAACAGTCCAACTAGCAGAAGAACATAGAGGAGGATTTTGTTAAAAACCTGTGAACTCAGGCGTTTGAAGGTGAGGTAGCCCATTGAACCGCCAAGGATGACGATAGGGAGGTAGAGGAGATTCCATTGGAGCACATCCAGGGTAAGGACCTTCGCAAAGACTTGTCCCACAAGCGAACAGGTTCCCGTGAAAAAAAAGCAGAACTGCAAGGTAGCCCGGGTCACGTTTTTCTCCCACCGGTTGAGTGCAAGATATATCAAGAGGGGTGGCCCACCCATGGCAAATGCTCCAGCCAAGATGCCGCTCGCAAAACCGGTAACAAAGGCCCAGAATCGTGACAGATCAAAAACCCTCCCGTCTCTAGCCAACAGATTCCAAATGACAAAGACAATAATAACCCCTCCCACAGCCTTTCTGATCATGACGTTTTCTGAGGTCTTTAGGAAATAGATCCCGACGGGAATTCCGGGGATGGCAGCCGCCATCAGTGGCCACACCCTCGGCCAGTCAAGATGGCTTTTAAAGCGGAATAACAAGGATAGGTTAATCCCGTATGAATAGACCAACAGGAAGGGAACGGCCGATCTTGGAGCCACAGCAAGGGTCAGGAGGGGAAGGGCGACTAGAGAGAAACCGAATCCTGCTGTTCCAAGGGTGAAGGAGGCAAGAAAGAGGACGATGCTGACGAAGAAGTAGTAATCCATCGATCTCTCTGGTTTTCGTAGAAACGATCCAGGGACCGGCCAGGCTTCATTGATACTCTTGCTCCCTCAGCCCCTTTATCTTTAAACGGCTATTGTCAGACGATCACCAATCCATGTCCCGTGCAAGTTGCAGTTTTCAATGGCTTCAAGGGTCGAGGTTTTCTCCAGTTTGATCTTGAAGGTTCCATGTGACCAGGATACACCTCCCATCTCATATTCCGTCCTTGCCACTTCACGCCCATTGACCAGAAGCTTGATCCATGTGATCCAGTGGTCCGGTGTGGATGGATGCTCCTTTATGTAACCCACGCGCACTTTGACATCAAAGAACTTCCCCTTTTCGACCTTATTCGGAGCTTCAATTCCTGGAACATGTTTTTGTTCCATGGCGGTGGGGTTTTCCCGGTTCTGCAACCGAAGCAAATTCGTGTCCTGTTGAGCACTTCCCTTTTCTTCATATTCGGTGGCGAGTGCTACACCAGAGGACATCATGGTTGCCGTAAAAACGGCACCTTTGATGAAGTCTCTTCGGTTCATTCCTTCCCCCTTTCTAGCAGCTAATTTGATGGTCAACGCGCTCGAAAAATTCCGCACCCAAAGACGAAGAAAAATGGGACTTATATCATATCATCAGGATTCTTCGCGTGCCAAGTCCTCTTTTTGCAAAGCGCCTCCAGATCTGGGCACCCCGGCTCTTCCGCAAACGTCCCTGAGGGACATGAGCGTCCACAGAACTGGGGTAACGGCTTCGCCCGTATTTCTTGACTTTTTACCGGATGACTATACAATGTCCGGGAACCCCGCTCGCAAGGGGTTAATGATTTTTTGCGAAAAATGGATTTCTACACTCCATGGGAATGAAGGGCTCTCTACCATGCGGATCGCTTATTTCGATTGCTTCTCGGGTATTAGCGGCAACATGATCTTGGGTGCGCTTCTCGATCTCGGAGTTTCCAAGGATGTATTGGTCGAGAGTCTTGCAGGGTTGGGGCTTGAACCTTTTGAGATTCAAACGTCGATCCAGAAAAAGGGCTTCATTCGAGGGACCCATGTTGCAGTAAAGGCAAAGAGCCCGCCAACACATGAACGATCCTTTAGGGAAATCCGCGAATTGATCCAGATGAGTCGTCTGAGCGATAAGATCAAACAGGAAAGCGTCGAGGCCTTTCGCCGCTTGGCCGAGGCAGAGGGCAAAATCCATGGTCAGGATCCTGAAGAGGTCCATTTTCATGAGGTTGGGGCACTCGACTCTATAGTGGACATCGTGGGTTCTTTTGTCGCAATTGAGACTCTGAAGATAGAGGCCGTTTACGCCTCGCGGCTGCCTCTGGGCACCGGTACGGTGGAATGTCGCCATGGGACTCTACCGGTCCCTGCACCCGCCACAGTGGAGCTATTAAGGGGAGTTCCTGTTTTCGACGCTCAGATTCAGAGCGAACTCGTTACGCCAACAGGGGCAGCCTGGATTACGACGCTGGCCAGTGATTTTGGAAGATTCCCTGAAATGGAGATCGAAAGGGTGGGTTACGGGGTCGGTGATCGGGACCTCGGGAAGGTCCCCAATCTCCTTCGCATTCTCTTGGGGAATCTAGAGCCTCTCTTATCTCAGGATCGGGTGATGATTGTGGAATCCGATATAGACGACATGAACCCCGAATTCTTCGAGCCCCTGATGCAGAAGCTTTACGCTTCCGGTGCACTTGATGTGTCCCTGACCCCTATTCAGATGAAAAAGAACCGCCCGGGTGTATTGATTAGGGCAATCTGTGAGGAAACGAGTCATTTGGATATCGCCCAAACGATTCTTCGAGAATCGACGAGCATCGGGGTTCGTTATTTTCCAGTCTATCGGAGGAAGCTCGACCGGAGGATCGAGGCGGTAAAGACCCGCTATGGGGATGTGAGGGTGAAGATCTCAACGGATAATGAGGGGAGGATTTATCATATATCCCCGGAATATGATGACTGTTCGCGGTTGAGTTCGGAAAACAAGGTCTCCATTCTGGAGATTTATCAAGAGGCCCTACTCAAAGCACGCCGAAGAGAAAAGTAGTCCACCTGTTCTCGGGGCAATCCTTTTTGATGGTCCTTTCGGCCCTTTTTGACCGTAGCGGTCAATACAATCGTCCAAAACATCTCTCTCTGACTACACGAACGTGCCCAAAGAGATGCATCCCCTGTATGGGCGCCGATGATTGGTAGAACCTGAAACGCAGAATACCCGATTCCCTTCAGAGGGAGTGAGTTGATTCAGATTCTGACACTTCTATTGATAGGGGCAGTTGGTGGTTTTCTCTCAGGTCTTCTTGGAATAGGGGGAGGCGTCGTCTTAATCCCTCTTCTTGTTTTTGTCGTGCACATTCCGATTAAGATAGCCGCCTCCGCGAGTATCGTCGTTATCATTTTTGCCTCCTCCTTTGGATCTTTCGCCCATTACGGGAGAGGAAATCTCCATATTCCGACTGGCATATGGATGGGCCTTGCCAGTATCTCCGGTGCTCTGGGTGGTTCTTTGTTTTCGGGCGTTTTCTCTGAGAATTTCTTCTATCTCCTCTATATAGGGCTGATTGCGGGAGCTGTTGCGATGCTCCTTTTTCGTCCAAAAGAAGAGCTGGGAGTTCAGAGCGAATATCATTTGCGAAAGCCCCGTTCCGTCCTTGTGGGGCTTCTGCAAGGCTTTGTGACGGGTGTCTTGGGAATTGGGGGGAGCTTCATTATTATTCCCCTCATGATCTATTCCCTGGGTGTGCCGATCCACAAAGCTGTGGGAACCTCCCTGGTTGTTACTTTATTCTCAGCCGTGGCAGGATTAATAGGAAAGGTCGCAATTGGCCATTTTGACCTGCATATCATTCTCTGGGTCGTCTTAGGAACTCTTCCTACGACCCAGATTGGGGCTCGGGCCGCCCAGAAATCGAGTCCCCGATTGCTCCGACTATGCCTGGTGATTCTTCTGATTGGAATCCTACTCTGGATGATTCGGAGTTCTCTACTCCAATCGACAGGCTAATGGGATACCCCCTCAAAATATCGCCGATACGAGATATATTGCATTGTTGAATGTCGTCTATGCGATTGGCTATAATGACATTAATTTGAGCTTTTCGGGTATCTCATGGTGCCATGGATTGGCATACTATGGATCATGGCTACGCAAATCGACCTATTCCAATTCATCCCCTTCTCAAAAGCGAATCTTTAAAAACGTAGAGGCGGACAACTTTGCCCAACACGGGGTTGCATCGTTATTACGGCAGTCTTGAGGGATTTCTCAAGGACGTTGCCCTTCGCATAAAGCTCCTCATTGCCCTTGAAT
>JABAOD010003987.1_pt4 | contig 12337 bp, 10 predicted proteins | sample 7062151 | NCBI WGS metagenome assembly JABAOD01 (sample SAMN14538626, study PRJNA623070) | marine sediment metagenome | biome: marine biome [ENVO:00000428]; feature: marine pelagic biome [ENVO:01000023]; material: deep marine sediment [ENVO:00002113] | place: India: Gulf of Khambhat ...
CCCACGTCTGCGTGGTGGGCCTTGTTGGCCACGTACCCCACGAGCTCTCCTCGCCAAAACACGGGGGCGATCACGGTGATGTCGTTAAGGTGGGAACCGCCCTGGTACGGGTCATTGAGTATGATCTGGTCCCCCGCCTCCAAGGGCTCCCTGAACGATGCCATGACCGTGCGGATCGCGAGGGGCATTGAGCCCAAGTGAACGGGGATGTGCTCCGCCTGGGCAACCATCCGCCCCTTCGCGTCGAATATCGCGCAGCTGGCGTCCATCCTCTCCTTGATGTTGGGGCTGTAGGAGGTCCGACGAAGGACCTGGCCCATTTCCTCGGGGATGAAGGTGAAGGCGTTCTTCAACACCTCGAGAGAGACCGGGTCCATCAGCCCACCTCGATCCTGAGACAGCCGGTTTCGTCCACGGTCAGAGAGGAATCCTGATCCAGTGCCGTTGTGGCCGTGTCCTCCTCCACGATGAGGGGTCCTTCGGCCTGGAAACCGGGTGGAAGATGTTTTCGTTGAGAGACGTGGACCGTCGCCCAACCGTCACGTGTCAACACCTCTCTCCTGGATGGCTCCCGGTGTGGCTGATAGGGGGGCGGATGGATGGGCTTCGGCCGCTCCACCAAAGCCGTCAGCCGTACGTTGACCACCTCCACAGGTTCGCCCTCCATAGAATACCCGAAACGGGCCTCGTGGAGACGATGAAATTCTGTACTCATCTCCTCTGCTAACGGAACGTTGATCTCGTAGCTCTGGCCCTTGTATCGAAGGTCTAAGGACCGGAGGATGACAGCCTCGTCCCTGCTGAAGGACTGTACTTCCAGCTCCTTTTCGGCCTCTTCCTCCATCACCCTCCAGGCGGCCTCTAGCCCCTCTGCCGGACCCTCCAGAGGGCGTGGCATACTCCTTCCGTAATCCAGTCGAACGTCGGACAGGAGGATACCGTAGGCGGAGAAGGCTCCCGGAATGGGAGGGATCACGACCTCTGTCATGTTCAACTCTCGGGCGACCTCGACCGCGTGCATGGGTCCCGCCCCCCCGAAGGCCACCAGGGCAAATTCCCTAGGGTCCAGACCGCGCTTCGCGAATGACAAAGAGGCCGATCGCACCATATTGGAAACCACGACCCGCCTCACGCCGGACAGCAGCTCATCAAGACCCAGGCCGAGATACTGACTCAACCTCTGGGCGCCCCGGAAGGACGGAGTCCGTTTCAAGGGCATCTTGCCCCCCAGTAAGGTCTCGCCTAGGACACCACTCACGAGGTCTACGTCCGTTAGGGTGAGATCTCTGCCACCGAGATCATAACACATGGGCCCGGGCTCCGCCCCCGCGCTCCTGGGCCCCACCCGCAACGCCCCACCCTCATCCACCCAAGAGATGGACCCACCTCCCGCGCCGATGGTGGAGATGTCGAGCACTGGGAGAGCTAGCGGGTGCCCCCCGATCTGCGCCTCCGTAGTCCACACCGGTTGCCCACCGGTCATCAAGGAGATGTCCGTGCTCGTACCCCCCATGTCCAGTGCCATCAGGTTGTCGAGGTCCAAGGTTTCAGCCAGAGATTTGGCCCCGGCAACCCCGCCGGCAGGACCCGAAAGAACCATTTCCACGGGGCGCCGTCGTAGACTTTCTGCTTCACGCAGTCCTCCGTTCGATCTCATGATGTAAAGACGGGCCCCGAGCTGCTCGCGCAGGCGGGAGAGGTAGCCTCTGACCAGTGGACCGACGAGGGCATCCAAAACTGTGGTCGAGGTCCGCTCGTACTCTCGAAACTCGGGAAGCACCTCCGAGGAGAGCGAGACATTATAGCGGGAGCCCACAGCGTCTGCTACGAGCCGCTCGTGCTCCGGATTTTGAAAGGAGAAGAGGAAGCTTACGGCCACGGATTCCACGTTGCAGGCCTCGAGTTCCTTCAGAAGTGTGGTCAATTCGCCCTTCGACAGAGCCAGGATCACCTCCCCCTTAGGACCGATTCTCTCCCTCAGGCCGATTGTCCTCTCGGGGGAGACGAGGGGCTCTGGACGCGTTGCCGTGAAGTCGTAGAGCTTGGGCCTGTTCTGTCGGCCGATGACCAACAGGTCCTCGAACCCCGCCGTGGTCACGAGGGCGGTGGCCGCACCTCTCCCCTCGAGAACCGCGTTGGTTGCCAACGTCGTGCCGTGGCCTACGGCGTCGAGCTGCCACCCCTCCAGCCCTCTCAGGAGGACCTCCTCTGGGTGTCGGGGCGTGGAGGGAAGCTTGAATGCTTCGATGGTCTCCCCCCGCAGACCCACGAAGTCTGTGAATGTACCGCCAACGTCAACGCCCGCGTGCAACTGGGAGTGGATGGTGGCGCCGCATAAAGGGTTGTTTGCACGGGGAATAACCAGGCGGGAAGACTTAATTCTGAGACGTTCGATGGGTCACCTGGTGAGACCATCGGCGACTTGATAGAGGTCAGGAAGTTCAAGGAATTCGACCTCCGCGGCGGGACCGTCATCGAGGCCATTCCTACCGTGGGCCTATCCAGTAGCATCGCCTCCAGCTACCTGATTAGTAGCCTTGGGCTCGACCAGATCTCCGCCCTTGAGTCCGAGGCCTTCCCTCCAGTCTCTATGATCTATTCTAAGAAACCGAAATTTCCGGCCAGAATCTACGCCCGCGAGGACCTGAAGCTTGCGGTGTTCATCAGCGAAGTTCCCATGTCACCCAACCTGCATCGACCGTTGGCCCAGACCCTCCTGGACTGGACCCGGGACCAGGCATGCCAGGAAATCATATGCATGGAGGGACTCCCAGTGGCCGAACACACAAACGACCTGGGACTCTGGGGCGTGGGAAGCACGGAAGAGGCCAGGAAGAAGCTAGACGAATCAGGCGTTGAGCAGCTGGAGATCGGGATGATCCCGGGAGTCTCAGGCGTTCTCCTCAACGAAGGGCGTTGGGTCAAGTTCGATGTCATCAGCCTTGTGGCGGAGACCCGCGGGGTCGTTCCTGACTCCTTGGCGGCCGCGAAACTCGTGGAGGCTGTTGACAAGCTCCTGCCGCAGGTGACGATCCCTATTGAACCCCTCGTCGAGCAGGCCAAGAGGATCCAGGAACACTTGGCGGCACTCCAAGAGCAGGCCAAACCCGCCATGGAAACCCGAATGCCGATGTACGGCTAGCCCTCTTGTTGCATCAGAGATCCCCTCGCGGCTTGCCGCAACCGAATCGGCCAAAGCGGGTAGAATCCAGCCTAGACAAGTCCCAATCGTTGTAGCTCGATCTTCATGCACCTGTCTTGGACTACCTTCAGCCCCGCATCTCGCGCCTTCTGCGCGGCCTCGTCGTTCCTGATTCCAAGCTGCATCCAGATGACCTTGGCGTCCGTCTCAAGGGCATCGTCCACCACGGGTCCGACCTGCTCAGAAGGCCGGAAGATCTCCACGATTTGTACGGGGGAAGGGACGTCCTTCACGTTGGGGTAGGTTTTCTCCCCCAGGATCTCGTCGCTGAAAGGATTCACGGGCACAATCCGGTAACCGTGATCCTGTAAGAATCGGGGAATGTTGTGGGCGTCCTTCGCGGGGTTGCTGGAACACCCGACAACCGCCACGGTCCTGTACGTCGTCAGAATCTCCCGAATCACATCGTCGTCCGTCACCATCCCCCTAGGTAGAGGCTCCTCCTTGAAAGCCCTTACAGTTGGAGGGCGGTTGGAAGCTCCTGCAGGCTCCTCAGCCTCGGAACCTCACGTTGACTGGTGCCCTCTCTATCGAGAAGGAAGGCCTCGAGGCCGGCGTTGGTGGCTCCGAGATAGTCGATGTAGTAGCTGTCTCCCACGTGGACCGTCTCTGCCGCATCAACCTCGAGAGACGAGAGTGCAACGAGGAATATCTCTTCCTGAGGCTTATCGAACCCCAACAGGTCGGATACCGTGATGGCGTCAAAATACGGGGCAACCCCGAGGCGAAAGAGGAGAGGAATGAGTTCTTTGGAACCGTTGGAGACCACGGCCAGCTTCAACCCAGCGTTCTTGATCGCCCGGATTGCGGGAAGGGCGTCCTCATACAGACTTCGGAATTGAGGCGATTGTAGAAGGCGCATGTACTCCTGGAACACGTCCTCCAAGTGCCTGCCTAGGCCCGTCTCTTGCCTCAGCGCGTCCATGTACAAAATCCGGAACCGGGGGTAGTTCGCCAGCAGCAAGTCTTGCCTCTCCTCTAGCAGGGACTCCACCGCATTGAAGGCCTTCTCCACACTTCGCCTCGACACCTCCAACTCCTTCTCGCGACATGCCTCGAAGAACACGGCGGGCTTTGAGACGTCCAAGCGGGTTATCACCCCACCGGAGTCCAGAAAGACGGCCTTCATCGTGTCGGCCAAGGAGAGGGGCCTGATAATCGTTTAGTCTGAGACACGGTGGCCGCTTCCCTCGGGGTTCAATCACGTTCAGTCTCGGTCTGTATTGTATTTACGCAGCCCTAAAGGCTGCACTCCCCTCTCCCCTAGTAGGTCAGAATCATGGCTGAGAAACTGGACCTTCGGAAGGAGTTGAAGCACCTCTACTCAAGTCCCAAGAAGCCGAACATGATCGATGTCCCACCCGGCAAGTTCCTCGCCTATCAGGGACGAGGCGAGCCCGGTGGCCAAGATTACGTGGCTTCAATTGGGGCCCTCTACCCTGTCGCCTATACCCTCAAGTTCAAGCTGAAAGCCCAGGGGAGGGACTTCACCGTGCTGCCCTTAGAGGGACTATGGTGGTCTGAGGATCCAGAGGAGTCCTTCTACAACCTTCCGAAGGAGAAATGGAGCTGGAAATCGATGATCCGCCAGCCCGACTTCGTCACCTCGGATCTAGTGGAGGCGGCCAAACAGGAAGCCAAGGCGAAGAAGGGATTGGCCGAAATCGACAGGGTGGGGTTGGAGGAGTTTCATGAAGGACTCTCCGTCCAGATCATGCACATCGGGCCCTATGCTGAGGAGGAACCGACCATTGAGAGACTCCACGAGTTCATTCGCGGAGAGGGCTACCGAGCGCGTGGCCACCATCACGAGATTTACCTCAGCGACCCCAATAGGACGGCCCCAGAGCGGCTAAAGACGATAATCAGGCAACCGGTTGAGAAGGCCGTATGACGTGGAATGGGGCACACATCTCGTGGTGTCCCAGAATCTGCTCGATCTACCCCAACCAACCCTTATCTAGGGCCCTGGGCTTCACAAACCGTGCTTCGCCTGGTCAGAGAGGGGGCAGACCTAATCAGGCGAGCCTCTCACGTAGATATATACAGCCACATCGACCCCGATGGCATAACCTCAGGCACCATCGCGTCCGTCGTTTTGGAAAGGCTGGGCGTAGAGCATGATATCCACTTCCTGAAGAAACTCGACACCTCGACCGTCGAGGAGATTAGAGACAGCGGGCCGGAGATGGTGTGGTTCACGGACCTCGGTAGCGGCCTCTTTCACGCCTTGGCAGATATGAAAGGTATCATCACAGACCACCACATCCCCTCGAAGCCAGCCATCCCTGAGGAGAGGCGGCAGGACCTGAGGGCCTACGCCACGCCCGAGATGGTTCACGTCAACCCGCACCTAGTGGGCCTCGACGGCGCGTCGGACATAAGCAGTGCGGGCTCCGCGTACCTAGTAGGCAGAGAGGTCAGCAAGGAGAATGCCGACCTCGCCGCCATTGGCGTGGTGGGGGCAATCGGCGACCTTCAGGACAAGGTGCAAGGGCGCCTCATCGGACTGAACCGGCAGCTGGTTGAAGATGGCGTCGAGCGAGGAGCCCTGCGCGTGATCCAGGACTTGCGCCTCTTCGGGAGAGAGACTAGACCCCTCCCGAAACTCCTCCAGTTTTCAAACGACCCTCCCCTGCCGCGGCTCACGGACGACGAGGAAGCTAGCATAGTATTCTTTCTTGAACTCGGCATCGACCTCAAGGAGGGGGAGGAGTGGAGGAGGTGGATCGACCTTGCCGACTATGAGAGGAAGCGGGTCGTCTCCGAGCTTGTGAGCCTGCTGCTGCAGAAGGGGTATGGCCACGAGGCCGCCCGTAGGTTAGTCGGGGAGGTGTACCTGCTGCTCGGAGAGAAAGAGGGGACACCCCTCCACGACGCAAAGGAGTTCGCTACCCTGCTGAACGCCTGCGGCCGCTATGACGCCGCGGAGGTCGGCTACCAAGTCTGCAAGGGTGATCGCGGGGACAACTACGCCAAGGCCCAGGAGCTCCTTCGACAACATCGGGGGTACATCGTCGACTCTCTCGAAGTCGTGCATGACGTTGGCTTGGAGACGCTGGAGCGCATCCAGTTCTTCCACGGAGGCGATCGCATCTCAGACACCGTCATCGGGATCGCGGCGGGCATGGTCTTGGGATCGTCCAGCGCCAATCAGGCGATGCCACTCCTGGCCTTTGCCAAAGCAGAAGACGGCGTCAAGGTCAGTGCCAGGGCTCCGAGGGACCTGGTCCGGAGAGGCTTGAATCTAGCGGAAATCATGAAGCTGGCGGCAGCTTCCGTGGGCGGTGAGGGCGGCGGTCACAACGTTGCTGCCGGAGCTACCATCCCTGAGGGTGCCGAAGACGAGTTCCTGCAGATCGTGGACCAGATGGTGAAGAAGCAGATCGGTGGCTAGACAGTTCCAGCATCCCTCGGTAATACCATTAATACTGTGACAGGCTATTTCCACCGAAATGCCTAGCGACTACGAGCTACGCTTCTTTCGCGAAAACGACTTCACCCGCCGCAACTGTCCGACATGTGGCCGCAGCTACTGGTCCCAGGGCCGGCACGCTAACTGCGGCGAGACCCCCTGCCAGGAATACCTCTTCATTGGCGATTCGCCCATGCGGGAGAAGCTGAAGTTCTCCGCCATGCGAGAAGCCTTTCAACGATTCTTTGAGGAACGGGGCCACACCCGCGTGGGACGGTATCCTGTCGTGGCACGTTGGCGAGACGACGTCTTCTATACCCAAGCCTCGGTCTACCCCTTCCAGCCCTGGGTCATCGAGGGCATGGCAGAGCCCCCGGCGAATCCCCTCGTCATCTCGCAGCCCTGTGTCAGGTTTAACGACATCGACAACGTGGGGAAGACGGGGCAGCACTTCACCCTCTTCGAGATGATGGCCCACCACGTCTTCAACTATGAGGGCAAACACATCTACTTCAAGGAGAAGACTACGGAGCTCTGCCATGACTTCATGACCGATACCCTGGGTATCCAGCCGCAGCGCCTCCGCTACGTGGAGTCCGACTGGGCCGGGGGTGGCTACAGCGGTCCATGTTTCGAGGTAACGGCGGATGGCACGGAGCTGGCGACGCTCGTATTCATGATGTACCGGGGGGAGGGGAAGGACCGCGAACCGTTAGGCTGCCAGGTGGTGGACACGGGATACGGCCTGGAGAGATTGACCTGGGCTTCCCTGGCCTCCCCATCCGCCTACGAGGCTGTCTTCGAGGACGTGCTGGAGAGGCTGAAGAAGGAAGGAGGGATTGAGACAGACACTGGCCTTCTGGCGGAGTACAGCAAAGTGGCGGGGGGAATGAACGTCGAGACCCACGGGGACATTCGCGCGCTGAGGAGGAATGTGGCGGAACGCGTGGGCATTACCGTGGACGAGCTATTGGAGCGGACCCTGCCTCTTGAGGACATCTACGCCATCTGTGACCACACCCGCGCACTGCCCTTCGTTTTGGGGGACGGGGTGGTGCCCTCAAACGTCAAGGAGGGATACTTCGCCCGCTTGCTGGAACGGCGGGCCCTCAGGGCTTTGGATCGGCAGAATCTCCCTCTCAGCTTGGTCGACATCGTGTCGATGCAGATAGACCATTTCTCCGTCGATTTCCCCGAGTTGGACGAAGACAGGGAGGAGATTCTCAAGTTGGTGGAGGTCGAGGAGGGGAGATACAGGGACACGCTCCGGAAGGGGCGCAAGATTGTGGAGGCGACAGGCAAGCGCATCGGCGTGAGTGAGCTCGTGGAATTGTATGACTCCCATGGCCTCGTGCCGGAGGTGGTCCACGATTTCGCGCAGGAAGCGGGGCTTGATGCCGCGGAGATTCCCGATGACTTCTTCTCTCGTGTAGCCGAGAGACATCTTCAACCCGAAGGGGTTGGAACGCGCCTTCCCGACCTTCCTCAGGGCTACCCCTCCACCGCGCTCCTCTTTTACGAGGACCCCAGCAGGAAAGAGTTCGAGGCGGAGGTCTTGGGTACCTTCGACGGTCAAGTGATTCTGGACAAGACCTACTTCTACCCTGAAGGAGGCGGCCAGGAGGCCGACACCGGCTCCATCGGAGAACGACGAGTCACGGACGTCCAGCTGGTCGGAGGCGTCGTCCTGCACAAAGTCGAGAACGGGGGGGATGTCTCCACGGGGGAGCGGGTCCACTGTAGCGTCGATCCCGGGAGGCGGATGCGACTCACCCGACACCACACCGCCACTCACATCGTCAACGGGGCCGCGAGGGCCATCCTGGGGAGTCATGTGTGGCAGACGGGAGCACACAAGTATGAGGACCACGCGACCCTGGACATCACTCACTACGAGAACCTGAGCAAGGAGGAGCTTGAGGCCGTCGAGACACTTGCCAATGAGATCGTGCTGGAGAACCGGAACGTCAAGCAGAGCTTCGAGCCCAGGGAGGTCGCCGAGGCGGAGCATGGGTTTGTCCTCTATCAAGGAGGCTCCATCCCAGGGAAGATGCTTCGGGTGGTGGACATCGAGGGGTTTGATGTGGAGGCTTGCGGAGGCACCCACCTCTTCCACACTGCTGAAGTGGGCTTGATCAAGCTCCTTCGGAGTCGCCGAATACAGGATGGTGTGGTCCGCCTCGAATACGTCGCCGGAGAGGCCGCCCTGGAATCCTTCCGGGAGCGGGAAAGGACCCTCCAGGAGGCCAGCGAAGTCCTGAAGACGAGGCCCGACGACCTGCCTGGGGCGGCTCGAAAGCTGCAGAGAGAGTGGAAACGGCTCTCCAAGGAGGTAGAACGATTTCGTGCTCTGGAGGCCGCCGATACTGTGGAACAGATCTTGGACACTTCGGAGTCGATCAGAGACTTCAGATTGGTTACCCATTCTCAGATCGGCGATATGAAGGACCTTCTTGTTTTGGCGAAGGAGATCCTCAGCAGGCCCAGGATGATTTGCATCTTGGGAGCCCGAGACGGGAGGGCGAGCGTAGTCGTGGGAAGAAGCAAGGATGTGCCACTGGACGTGTCGCCATTCGTGAAGGAGGCCGCAGCCCTGCTTGGTGGGAAAGGAGGAGGGAAACCTGACTTCGCCCAGGGCGGAGGACCAGAAGTCGACAAAATGCCAGACGCGCTGCGAAAAGCGGCCTCAATGATACGTCAAGCGCTCCGCAGGGGAAAGGACTCCTAGCGCTGAAGGGGCTGGGCTTCATCCACGGCCTGCCCGAGACTCTCATTGACACTGACGGGTGATATGCTAGGCTGTGGCCACTGCCCCGCACCGCACCTCCAGCAGTCCGGTGCTCCCTCGACACCCGACCCAACGTCACTTTCCTTTCTCGGATCTCGATTCTCATGATTCCCTTCTCACCAGTTTTTAATATGGCGGTTTCGTAGGCTTAGTAAGATGGAGTCGCTGGCTGACGAAGTTGAGGCTGTCAAGGCCGTTGTGGGGCGCTTCTTCCCAATCTATGAGGTTCGTGTGCGTCCCGAGGCGTTGGCCTTCTATGTCCGCATCGACCCCACAAATCTCAATGAGAACTTCGAGGGATTGCGGCAGGAAATGAAACTCCACGACTACATCCCTATCCTGCGAAAGGAGGGCGGGGAACACATCCTCTATGCCCAGCGTGTCATCAAGAGGCGGTTCCGCAGCCCCGTGCTGAACCTCGCCCTGCTCATCGCCACATTAGGTTCCACCATCTACGCCGGAATGATACTCTGGCAACCCTCCTACGGCCAGGATGCAGAGTTGCTCAGCCTCTCGACGATCCTCAACGGCGCTCTCTTCTTCGCTCTGCCTCTCATGGCCATCCTGGGGACCCACGAGATGGGGCACTACATCCTGGCAAGGCGGCACAACGTGGCTGCTTCCCTGCCCTTCTTCATCCCCCTCCCCACCAGCTTCCTCGGTACCCTGGGGGCCTTTATCAGCATGCGGGAGCCTATCCCCAACAAGAAGGCCCTCTTGGACATCGGGATTGCCGGCCCCCTGGCAGGCCTGGCCGTTGCCTTCCCGGTTACCTTCCTTGGCCTGTACCTGAACTCCGTGAATCCGGTGCCGACCGGTACGAACATCGGTGGCTTCTTCGGCATTAATTTCCCACTGATCTACTACTTCTTCTTCTCCCTAATCCCTCTACCCCAAGGAATCGCCCTGCATCCAACGGTGGTCGCTGGATGGGTAGGCTTCTTCGTCACCGCCCTGAACCTCCTCCCGGCCGGGCAACTCGACGGAGGTCACATCGCCCGAGCCCTCTTGGGGAAGAACTCCAGGTACCTGAGCTATGGGGCCTTCTTCGCCCTCCTGGCCATGGGCTTCATCTTCTTCCCCTCGTGGCTGCTGTTGGCCTTCCTTGTCCTCCTCCTTGGGTTGCGGCACCCTCCCCCGCTGAACGACTTGACGGAGATCCGTGCGGGCAGAAAGAGCCTCGGGCTCGCGGTGTTGATCATCCTGATTCTGTCCTTTGTCCCACAACCGCTCGTTCAGATCGGCGTCGAAGTCAAGGTGGAGTTCAGGAGCTGGCAGGATCCCACACTCCTCATTCAGGAGGACAACGTTACGCTGGACCTAGAGAATAGAACGGCAGTGTATGCCTTCTACGTGAACAATACTGGAAACGTGCTGGAGGAGATCCGACTCTCTATCGAAGCCCCCAACCTCCCTGAATGGAATATCAGCTTCATTTCGGTCGCGGGTCGGGAGATCGGCGCGGACAGCGCGACCATCAACTTGAGCGCCACCGAGTCCTCTTCAGCCATCGTTCTCATACAGGCACCCGAGGGGACGGTGCCAGGCCAGGTCTTCACCGTCGAAATTGTCGCCACAGTTGTCAACCACGAAGGCACGAGGGAGGAACTCGACCTCAACGTCCACACCTAGTTCTTCTCGAACACCGAGAAGTATCTCACGAGGGACCTGTGGACTCGAAGGGCGTGCCATCCAAGCAGTCGAAAGTGTCTCTTGCCCAGGGCAAGAAGCTCCTCGGCGGGTAGACAAATTGCCACGCGTCCGCCCCGCCTCAAAACCTCATCGAAAGCCCCAAAGGCCCTCCCCAGAAGGACACCGATGTCCTCTCCCATGGACCCAGAGGCCCTGCCATACGGAGGGTCGGTGGCGATGGCATCGACCCGGCCAAACTCCTGGCGAATCCGTCCAACGTCACAGTGGCGCAATTCCCCCTGGAAGTGGAAGTGGCGAAGGTTCTTGCCCGCACCTTCCACCATCTCTTCGCTGAGATCCGAGCCCATGGCCTCCGCTCCGATGGAAGCAGCCTCCATGACGATGCCGCCAGTGCCACAAAAGGGGTCCAGAAGGACGCCTCCCCTAGGGACCCCCGTGAGGTTGACCAGCGCCCTCGCGAACTTGGGGTGCAGGCTCACGGGTTTGGAGAAGGGACAGTTCTCCACCTTTCTAGCCTCGAGGCTCCGTCTATCGACCCGAGCCGCTACTTCGTGGAGACAGGCCCCGCTCAACCTGACCAGCCGAAGCTCCCGCTCTGGATGCCGCAAATCCACGGTGCCTGTCGTCGCCAACTCTTGACCCAAGTCCGCTTCGAGGGCGCCCTTATCCCACGTCCCCTCATAGTCGGCGACGCGGAGGGAGAAGCTCTTCCCTTCGAGGTTCATGTCATGGATTTTTTCCCGCACTTCCTCGAGCGATCCAGAGAGTCGGATCTCACCAACATAGCGGCTGAGGGCGAGGCGCGCGGCCAATTCTTCTGGGTTCACCTTCGGTCGAAACGCGAGGACGCGGTTTCCACCTAGTGTCTGGACAGGCTCGACACCCAACCCTTTCACAGCACCGAGGGCGTCCGCAGGGGGCAGAGTGGCATGCTCTCCAGAGAACTCCACAAGCTGACGCCCTATGAGTCCTGTCACGGTGCTCAAACCACATCAGGGAAAGTAGGCCCCACGCTTCACGCTTTTGCCTGGTCCGCAGACCGCTTCAGAAGGTGCTAGAGATATAGGGGGACAGATATCGGGAGGGGTAGAATGTCTCGATCCTCCAGGCGGGAGGGAGCTCGACTCCCCGTGTTGTCCCACATGAGGGAGTTCTTTCCGGAGGACGCCGTCGTCATCAGGGAGATCACGAAGGACGCCCTTGGGGAAGACTATCCGTTGTCTCTATTCCACGATATTCATGGTGCGTGGCCTGAGGGCTTCATCGTCGTGAAGCAGGA
>JABAOD010017594.1_pt1 | contig 12333 bp, 16 predicted proteins | sample 7062151 | NCBI WGS metagenome assembly JABAOD01 (sample SAMN14538626, study PRJNA623070) | marine sediment metagenome | biome: marine biome [ENVO:00000428]; feature: marine pelagic biome [ENVO:01000023]; material: deep marine sediment [ENVO:00002113] | place: India: Gulf of Khambhat ...
TTCTGCCCGACCTGGTCCGTCGGGGCCTTGCCTCGAGCATGCTCGACGTCATTCCGCCCCGGGGTCGCTACTTCCAGCTCCTCCGGGCGGTCGACAACACGGGCCGGCTGCTGGGTGTGACGAGCCTGATGAGCGTTCGGCCATTCGTGTCGCTCAAGCAAAACCTCGGAGAGGGCAATCACGTCGGCTGGGACACCTCGATGTACCTGGCGGAGGACGTCGATCGGGCACGGGTGGTGGCCGCCCTCCTCCACGCCATCGCCGCTCGTTCGTTCTACTTCGGCATGTACTTCGGCCGGATCGATTCCGACGTCAGGGCGGCCCTCCCCCTGGTTCGGCATCGTCTGCTGGAAACCGACTACGAGATGGGCGAGATCAGCTGCCGCGGGTTCGCCGATGCCGGCGACTTCCTGACTCGCCACAAGCGACTTCGGCGGCATGTGCGGGATCATGCCAAGGCGGGCGGTTCGGTCCAGGTCCATCAGGGACCGGTCGACGACGCCGTCGCCCAACGGTTCTCAGAGCTCGTTCACGCAACGTATCGGCACCACGGAGGCATCGGGCGTTGGCAGTTCAAGCAGTACGCCCACGACGTATGCGGCCATCACTTCAGGACGTGCCAGGACGCAGTCCACATCTATACCGAGAGGAACGGGACGATCACCGGCGTGCAGTCGTTCGTGCAGCACCGGGACCGCTTGGAGTTGTCGGAAGGCGGCTTTTCGAGGGCGACCGACAATCACCACGCCTACGAGGCGATCATCGCCGAATCGGTTGCTCATGCCGTACGCAATCAACTGGCCGCCGTGGGCTTTGGCGGCATCTGGAACGCCGGCAAGGATCGGTATTGCGACAAGGAGAACCGCGACAAGGTCTACCTGCTGCTGCTCTATCGAAGCCGCCGCCGGTATCGACTCTCGCCGGACCGCATGTCGCAATGGGCGTTCCGGACGTACTTCGGTGGCCGATTCGCCGGAGCCACCGGGGCGTCGCGAATCGTGTCTCGACAGGAAGACCTCTGACAAGCGAGGAGAACACATGCCGGTGAGCTACGAACACCGAGAAGGGGTGGCGGTCATCACGATGGACGATGGCAAGGCCAACGCGGTCGGCTTCGACATGCTCGATGAGCTGACCTCGACGCTCGATCAAGCCGACGAGGCCGCTTCGGCCGTGGTACTGGCGGGTCGGCCCGGGGTGTTCTCGGGCGGTTTCGACCTGAAAGTGATGCAGGGTGACGATCCCGACGCAGTGCAGCGTCTGATCGAGTACGGCGGTTCGGTCGCGCTTCGGTTGCTTCGTTGGCCCCGACCGATCGTTGTGGCGTGCACCGGCCATGCCTACGCATACGGGGCACTGCTCCTCTTGGCCGGTGACGACCGAATCGGAGAAGAAGGAGACCTGAGGATTGCGCTGCCCGAGACGAATCTCGGCATGCCGCTTCCGCCGTTCGGGATCGAAATCGTCAAGGCCCGCCTGCGTCCGGACGTGGCCGTGCCGCTGGCGGTCCAATCCCGACCGTTCCTGCACTCTGAGGCCCGGGAGGCGGGCATTCTCACCGAGGTCGTGGCCGAAGGAGGGTCTGTCGCCTTCGCCGTGGCACGAGCCGCCGAATTGGCTGCGCTGCCCCCCGACGCGTACGCCGCCACCAAGCTGGCGCTCCTCGGTCCCTGAACACCACCGACTCCACGCACTTTCATCCGCATCGTGGTGCGGGCCCGTACCTCTCGTGACTCGAGAAGGGAAGAAACATGGATCAGAAGGTCACCACCTTCACCGACCTCGGCCGCGAGATGTGGTCGTACTTGACCGGCAAGGAAGCCGTCATCAACTACTCGTTCCAGGACATGAGCATCCAAGTGCCCAGCGCCACGATGCCCGATGCCCCCGCCGCTCCGTGGAAGATCAACGGAACGCTGAGCATCACCACCAGCGACAAGGATCAGCGCTGAGCAGGTCCGACTCCCCAACGCTCCCGATGAGCGTCTCGGGTGAGCTGTCTGCAGAGACCAATGGTGTCACCACCAGGATCTCCGCCGACGGCTCACTCGTTCGTTGGGACCTCGTGGACGCCACCAGTGCCTTGGCGCGCCGATCAGCGAGCCGCCGGGAGGTCGCCAGGGTCAGCGAGATGCTCAGGCACACCGGAGTGACCGTGCTCATCGAAGAGTCCGGCAAGCCGCTGCTCGAGCTGGGCCAACGCCGGTCACTGCTGGGCCGAGCCTTGTTCGGCACGCCCACCGTGCAGCCCCGCTCCGTGTTCCGATTGGCTGCCCTTCGCTGGCGTCTCCGGTCTCAGCGTCGCTTCCAGTAGCCCTGGACTGTGGCGTCGCCTCGATCGAGGCCTCGCTCCTCGAACAGATGCTTCCGGACCTGGTACATGGTGGCCGCTTCCCCTGCGGCCCACACCTTCGTGCCGGGCGCGATGCTGGCCATGCGCAACGCAGGCAGCATGGCGCTACCCGGACCGGAGTCCGCCACGACCCATGACTCAGCCAGATCGGAACGGGTCGGAAGCGGCAGGCGGGCCGCCTCGCTGCGAACCTCGACGATCACCTGCAACGCTGCCTCAGACGGGATGGCTTCCATGAGCTGCGAGATCGCCGGGAGCGCCGTCTCATCGCCGACCAGCACGTACCGGGTCGCCGCTGGATCGATGGTGTATCCCCTTCCGGTTCCTGAGACGGCTGCTCCGTCGCCGTCGGCAGCCGTCTCGGCCCACCCGGACACCGCCCCACCTTCGTGCAGGACCACATCGATCTCGAGTGTCAATGCCTGAGCGTCGAAGAAACGCGGCGTGAAGGTCCGGATCAAAGGCCGCGACCCGTCGTCGTTGAGGAACTCGTTTCCGTTCCACTTCGGTATCTCCAAGCTGCTGCCCGGCGCCGGGATCAGCACCCNNGCTCGCCGGCGTCGAAGCCGGCCAGCTCCTCGCCCGCCAACGAGAGCCGCACCAGGAAGTCGCTCAATCGACGCCGGTTTGCCAGCATCACTCTGCGGAACGGTGGAGGCTCTCGTCGAATTCGCATGGGACCAAGTGGTGTACCAGCACCGTACTTGGGCCCTGGCGTTCGACGAGTGGGCGACGGAAGGCGAGAGACTCTTCGACTCGTTCGAGCAACGGCTCCGCCGTGGGCGTGACCTGGTCGAGGAGAGGGTGGAGGAGGGAGCCGCAACGATCGCCGATGTGGGCCGCGGCATTGCTGAGACCGTGACCGAGCCCATCATCGGGGTCGAGGCGATCAACGGGATCGGTCCGTCATATGCGTCGCGGCTGGCCAAAGCAGGAGTCGTCTCCACTGCTGCACTCCTCGAGAGGTCCCGCACCCGTGATGCGCTGACTCGCCTGGCATCACAGACCGGCATCAGCGAGAGTCTGCTGACCCGCTGGGCGGCCGATGCCGATCTCACTCGGATCGATGGCATCGGCAGCGACTCCATGGAGTTCTTGCAGATCCTCGGTATCGGAACGGTTGGTGTCCTCGCCGACGCCGATGCTGCAGAGTTACACCGGCTTGCTGCTGCTCTGCGAGATCGATCCCCGCGAATCAACTCGGCTCCCAGCGAGGCCACCCTGACCGCTTGGATCGAGAAAGCCCGATCGCTGGACGCTTGAGAGCAGCCTCGGGCGACATGGCCATTCGGCTGCGGCGGGTCGCATCAGGTAGCGGCCTCGGGTCACTCCGCCTCTTCCTGCGCGGCGCTCCGACGTCGCATCATGAACCAGCCGGCCAGGCCGAGCATCGTCAACACCACGAGCCAGACGATCACAGGATGGGACCGCACCTCATCGGCTGCGACCGACACCTTCTCGGCGGCACGCAAGCCCGCCTCGGCGGTGTCGAGGGCCTCCTTGGCGCGAGCCACCACCTGCTCGGCTTCTCGGATCTTCTCTGTCGTTCCCGGCACTTTCTTGCTCCTCGTTGGGCGTCGCTCTCAACATACCCGCCTGCGGCCGTCATCGATCCCGGCCCGCCCACGGCGGCATGGGCGACCCGGGCGCCTAGATTCGGCTTGTGCTGCCCGGTCCCGAGCCCGTCACGAAACACCCGTGGGGTGATCACGACACGCCGTATGAAGCGATCGGAGGCGATGAAGTGGTTCGGGCTCTCGTCGACGAGTTCTACGACGTCATCGAAGCGGACTCGCCGAGTCTGCGGGCCATGTTGCCGGCAGTCACCACCGGCTCCCGCCAGAAGCTCTACGAGTACCTGTCTGGATGGCTGGGCGGACCACCTCTGTACACCGACAGGCGAGGCCATCCTCGTCTTCGGATGCGCCACCTTCCCTTTGCGATCGGTCCGGCGGAAGCAGACGAATGGATGCGATGTTTCCGGGAAGCCTTGGACAGGATCGCGGTTGACGGCCCGATTCGGGAGTTCTTGGTCGACAAGCTGGAACCGCTCGCTCAGCACATGGTGAATCGCTGACTGCCGGCCAGGTTCGAAGCCCTGCTCCTGCGTCCGATCAGGGGTCACCAAACCCGCATTTCGACCCTGGCCGCCGTCCAGACCGCAGCGCGATGTTTGACGGGTTCACGTCGCGGGTAGAACTCGCATGAGGAGAGTGACATGACACAACTGACCTTGAAGAAATCCGCATATGCCGCCATCGGCGTGCCCATTCACATGATGGCCAATCTGCGTGAGCGACTCACGGCAGCCCGTGACGCCTTCGAAGAGATGCGCGACCGAGTCGCCGACGAGGCCGCTGACACGTTCGACCAATGGGCCGATGAAGGTGAGAAGCTGTTCGCGTCGATCGAGCAGCGATTCACCGAGCGCCGCGACGAGATCGAAGAGGACATCACGACGCGTGCCGCCACGATGGCCGATGTGGGCAAGGGTCTCGCCGAGACGTTCACGGAGCCACTCATCCCCATCGACGAGATCGACGGGATCGGACCCTCCTATGCCGCCAAGCTGGCCAAAGCCGGCGTCATCTCCACGGCCGCGTTGGTGGAACGTTGTCGCACTCACGAATCGCTCGGACGCCTGGCGAGCCAGACCGGCATCAGCGAGACGCTGCTCAGGAAGTGGGCCGCCTCAGCCGATCTGACCCGCGTCAAGGGTGTCGGGGACGACTACATGACGATGCTCAACAGTCTGCGCATCGGCACGCTGTCCGACCTCGCCGCGGCCAAGCCCGAACAGCTTCGTGACATGGCGGCTGCGCTCCAGGACAAGGCCCGTGACCCCTTGGCGGTTCCGTCACAGGACACGTTCCGACGGTGGACTGCGGCGGCCGGCAAGCTCGTGTGAGCTGAGCATCCCTGCCTGAGTGACTCGAGGACCGGCCCAGGCCGGTCCTCGTCACGCCGGAACGACTCGCGTCGCCGGCTGGTCTTCGGCCCTGGATTCCAACCTCGCGCGATGTTCCGGCTTTGATAGAGCCGATGACCGGACCTCGCTCGACTTGGCAGGTGCTCACCGACCGTCGCTATGGGTCGTACCTGGCCGGCAACTTCGTCTCCAACGTCGGCAATTGGTTCCAGAACGTGGCCGCCGGCATCGTCGTCTTCCAGGTCACGGGCTCGAACACCTTGGTCGGTTTGGTCAGCGTGCTGCAGTTCCTGGCCACGTTGCTGTTGTCACCGTGGTCGGGGTCGCTAGCCGACCGCTACGACCGCAAGCGGATGCTGTTGGTGGCGCAGATCATCTCGGCTGCGGGAGCCCTGTCGTTGGCGATCTGGGTTGGTCTCGAAGGTGTCGAAGGGCTCCCCGGAGTGTGGCCGGTACTGGCTGCGGCCGGCATCATCGGTCTCGGCTACGCCATCGGGATCGCTGCGATGAATGCACTCATCCCGGCGCTGGTCGAGCCACCTGACCTCGATGAAGCGATCGCTCTCAACTCGGCGACGTTCACCGTGGCTCGCGCAGCCGGACCTGCGCTGGCAGGCGTGGTCATCGCCGGCTTCGGAGCCGCTTTCGCGTTCGGAGTGAACGTTCTCACGTTCATTCCTCTGATCATCGTGCTGGCCGTCATCAACCCCAGGCCGGTGGCCCGGCCCGCCGGTGACCGATCGGTACGTGCCGGGTTGGCATATGTTCGGCGGCGCCCGGCCATGCCCTGGTTGATCGTGGTGACCCTGACAGTCGGCTGGGCCGGCGATCCTGTCAACACGCTGGCGCCGGCCTACGCCGAGCTGTTTGGCCGGGATGAGGCGTTCGTGGGCTTGATGGTGGCTGTCTTCGGCGCAGGATCGGCGATTGCCTCGCTGGGAGTGCGACTGATCCGAGAACGCCTGGGACTGCTGCGCACCACCGGCTTGGGGCTTGCGTTGCTCAGCGCAGGCCTCGTGGGTTTCGCGGCAGCCCCCCACGAAGCCGTCTTGATGGTCTCGCTGTTCGTTGCCGGAGTGGGATTCCTCTTGGGCGTCACCACCACCAACAGCAACCTCCAGGGCCGTCTCTCCGAAGACATGCGAGGCCGGGTCATGGCCCTGTGGAGCATGGCCTTCCTCGGTTCGCGACCTCTGGCGGGATTGATCGACGGCATCGTCGCCGATGTCACCTCACCCCGGATCGGTGTACTGGCGGCGGCGATCCCCATCGGAGTCGGATGGTGGGCGCTGTCGCGGGTGCGGCGAGCCGATGTATTGGAGGGGCAACACCAGGACCAGGCCGGTCAGCAATGAAGCGCGTGGAGCAAGACCTGAACTTCCAGCCGAGTCGGCCCAGGCGTCAGGTGACGAAGACCGAGGCGGCCAGCCATTCGGGATAGCCCATCGCCTGGCCCAGCCCCTGTTCGAACTCAGGTGGCAGGCCCTCGCGCTGCAAGGCCGCTGCGGTCGCGTCCAGCAGGGATCGCCTCGTTTCGGACGGACCCCAGGCTTCCAGGGCGAAGGTCCACGCTTCCATGCCACCGATGCCAACGGCGGCGAGTTCGACGTCGCAACCGGGAGACGAGGTTTCCCGATCGGCTGACAGGCTCACCGTCGTCCGCCCGTCGAACCGGTAGATCCTCGAGTGGACGACCTTGTGGACTTCGACCCAGACCGCCCGATTGTCTTCAGGCAGGTCTGCCGGATCGAGTCCCGTGAGCTTGACCCAGTCCTCCACCGGTGCCGACAAGACCGGACTCAGCTCCAATGAACCTTCCGTCTTCAGTCTGAGCTTGGCCTCCAGGCCCGATTGGTTCCGGCGTTTCACCCCCAGGTCGGACGACCCGTCGAGCCGATAGGTATCGCAGCGGTGCTCGACGAAGCCGGGAGCAGACGAAATCCAACGAAGCGCCGGCTCTGGCAGCCGGCCCACGCCGAACCAGCGCGCCTCGGTCGTTTCGAAACCGGACGTGCCGGAGTCGATGCCGAGCTGTGGTCGTGGTTCGCCACTCCTACTTGGCTGCCGGGGAAGCATTGGCCGAGAGACTAGAACGCGAAATCTCGGCGTGCGCCGGAGAGTTCGGTTGTTCTGGGCGACCCGGTCACCGACATCAGGTCCGGCTCTGCGCGCGGCCCTCTCCGCCCGGGCAGAGAGCCGTCTGCCAGCGGCTGCCACGAGGTGCGTCACGAATCGAACACCCTCGGTTTCTCGACCGAGTCCGTGTCGTGCCGGTTGGACTGGCTCCGCTAGCTCTCGGACCGATCGGACGCGTCGTAGGCAACGTCGCCCACGAAGTCGAACACCGCCTCTCCATCGAGCCCGAACAGCATGTCACCGCCGGGAATGTCCCCGAAGCCACTCAAGGAGCCGTTGCCGTCAGCGTGTTCGAACCGTCCGGTTCCGCCGGCGACACTCCAGGTTCCTTCGACAGTGAAGCCTTCGAAAGCGCCGACGACCTGGCTGCTCATGGTGTGGGCAAGAACGAGCACGTCATCGTTGGCAGCGGTGAAAGTAATCGTGCCATTCGAGGTGATCCCTGCCGGGCCGGCGATCGTGCACTGCTCCAGGTAGTAGTGGACCTTTCCGAGATGGGCCATGGTGCCCGTGCCCATGCTGTAGAACTCCCAGCTGCAGCCCGGAACGGTGTCATCGATCCAGTGGACTCCCATCACGGTTCCCGTGATCGGCTTCTCATCAGCCGCCCACGCCGGAGCACCGAAGGCCATCACCATCACGGACATGGCCACGATGATGCGCATGATCTTCATGACCGAACCCCCTCTTCGTGCGACGTCTCGTCGCCGCCATGGCGCGAGCCCGCACTGACTCATCATCATCTCACTCACAATTGACGCGACCAGAGGCGGACGGTCTGTTGAGAGCAGTGGCCGACCCGAGCCGCGAAGCGACGAGCGAGCGACCGTCAGTCGTCCAGGAAGATGTCCCGCTGAAACTCGGCGCCCTCGACGTAGGCGTAGTGCGAGAGATCCGTGATACCGGCCTCGGCCAGGACCTCGTCGTCGATGTAGAAGTTGCCGGTCGCTTCCCGGCTGGGACGGGTGAAGATCTCGTATGCGGCGTCGGCGAGGATCTCGGGCTTGCGGGACCGACGCATCGCCTCGTCCCCGCCCAGGAGGTTCTGGACAGCGGCAGTGGCGATAATCGTCCGCGGCCAGAGGCTGTTGACGGCGATACCGTCGGAGGCGAACTCGGCGGACATGCCCAGCGTGCACATGCTCATGCCGTATTTGGCGATCGTGTAGGCGGCGTGGTTCTGGAACCAGTGCTGTGCCATGTTGAGCGGCGGGCTCAGCGTGAGGATGTGGGGATTGGCCGAGTTCTTGAGATGCGGAATGCACGCCTTGGACACCACGAACGTGCCCCGGGTGTTGATGTCTTGCATCAGGTCGTACGCCTTCATGGGCAACGACTCGGTGCCGGACAGGTTGATGGCCGAAGCATTGTTGACACACAGGTCGATGCCTCCGAACCGTTCGACGGTCTGTGCCACCGCTGCTTCGACCTGATCCTCGAAGCGGATGTCGCCGACGATGGGCAGGGCCTGCCCGCCGGCAGCCTCGATCTCTTCCGCGGCGGTGTAGACGGTTCCTTCGAGGCGGGGATGCGGCTCCGCGGTCTTGGCGATGAGGGCGATGTTGGCGCCGTCGGCCGCAGCCCGCTTGGCGATGGCGAGCCCGATCCCCCGGCTCGCCCCCGAGATGAACATCGTCTTGCCGGCCAGCTTGCCCATCGGATCATCTCCCGCCTCGAGTCCGGCCAGGGTACTCAGCCCGGAGGGGCGCTCAGCCGGAGCGGTAGGTTGGATGGTCATGCAGACCGTCACCGTCGCCGGTCACCGGATTGCGTACCGCGAACGAGGTTCCGGCCCGCCCATCGTGTTCCTGCACGGAGGGCCGCTGGACAGCCGCGAGTTTCAGCGGCAGTTCGACGGTCTGTCCGATGAGTTCAGGGTGGTGGCGTGGGATGCCCCCGGCTTCGGGCGCTCGTCAGATCCTCCGGAGCACGCATCATTCGCCGACTGGGCTCACTGGCTGGCCGCATTCATGCAAGCACTCGACGTGGCTCCTGCCCACGTGGCCGGCCTGTCGTTCGGTGGCGCGTTGGCGCTCGAACTGTTCCGCCAGCACCCCGACGTGGTTGGGTCTCTGATCTTGATGTCCGCATACGCCGGGTGGGGCGGATCGCTTCCACCCGACGAGGTCCAGGCTCGGCTCGAGCTGACGCACAGAAACACCGAGCTGCCACCCGAGGAATGGGTGCCGGGCCTTCTTCAGACGCTTCTCCCCGAGGGATCTGACCCTGAACTCATCGACGAGTTGACCGCCATGCTGTCTGACTTCCACCCGGCGGCCACCCGGACCTCGCTCCAGGCGCTGGCTGATGCCGACCTCACGGACACCCTGGGCACGATCGATGTTCCGGTACTCATGTTGTACGGCGAGCTCGACGTGAGATCTCCCCGCCGGGTCTGGGAGCCCATCCATAGGGGCATCGGTCACTCGGAGCTGGTGCTCATCCCGGACGTCGGTCACATGGTCGACATGCAGGCTTCCGAGAGGTGCAATGCTGAGATCCGTGCATTCGTGAGGAGGGTCGAAGCCTCTCGCGAGGAGTAGCTGCCTCGACCACGTGGTCGGACCTGGCTGTCATTTCCGCATGATCCAGGTTCCTGGAGAGCGGGGTTTCTGTCACAGGGTCGTCGTATGTTGAACGGATGACGACCTCGGGAACCGAACAGCTCGAACGGGAGCTCGTCGCCACTCAGCAGTCGATTGCAGGATCGATGGCCCACCTCTTCGACCTGATGGTGCAGCTCGACGATGCCGCCGACGGTCCCCGGTCATATCCGGATGCAGCGACCTGGTTCGCCTGGAATCTCGGCTTCACCCGGCGGACCAGCCGCCGATGGATGCGGCTCGCCCGAGCCCTCGAGGACCTGCCCGCCATCAGGGCCGCCTTCGCGGCCGGGGCGGTGTCGTTGGAGCAGCTCGAGATGCTGGCACGGATTGCCGACCCGGAGAACGAGACCGGGCTCTTGGCCATCGCCCGGGAAGTGGGCGACGCCGACGAGCTGCGTGAAGAGATCAAGGCGTTCGAGAACGCATTGAGGGAGGAACCGGCGCAGGAGCCTGAAGAACCGAAACCAACGCCCGAACTCAACTCGTGGTGGCACAACGATGCATTCCACTTCAACGGGAACGTGCCGGGCCCCGACGGAGCGATGGTGGAGAAGGCGATTCTGCGCCTGGCCGAACAAACGCCACGCGATGAGGCCACCGGCGTCTACCGCGACCTGGAAGTGCGGGCCGGCGAGGCGCTCATTCAGATGGCCTCCGAATCGCTGGCCGCCGACGGAAACCCGGACCGGGCCACGATGGTTGTTCACGTCGCTGCCGATGATCTGATCGAGAAGGAGGGGGCGGGCTGGGATGCCGCACGCCGCATCTTCTCCCCCGCCCAGCTCGAGGAACTCGCTTGTGACGCTCGAGTTCAGCCGGCGCTCACCGACGGTTCCGGCGTCACCGTGGGAGTGGGACGAACCACTCGCAAGATCCCCCACTGGCTGCGGCGCGTGGTCGAAGGTCGGGATCAGACATGCCGGTTCCCGGGGTGTGAACGCTCGCGATGGCTCCACATCCATCACCGGATCCCGTGGTCTCAGGGTGGCCCAACGAATCTCGACAATCTGATCGCTCTGTGCGGATTCCATCATCGGATGCTCCATAGAGAGGAATGGACCATCGAGGGCGAGGCTCCCGGTCCGCTCCGCTTCTACAACCGGTGGGGGCTCCTCCACACTCCGGCGCGACACCGGTTTCCCCCAGGCTGGGAGCGANNCCCCAGGCTGGGAACGGCTTCGCCTCGACGACATCGACACCCAGGCCGAAACTCGAATGGCGGAACTCGCCCACGCTCCACCCTGACACTCCGCCCGGATCGCCTAGTTTCAACTTCGTGTTCGGTTTCCACCCCGTCAACCTCGCCTTCCGGCTCGTTCTCGAGCTGGCGGCCTTGGTATCGATCGGTATCGGCGCGGCCACGTTGACCGACGGTCCCCTCCGTTGGGTGTTGGCGATCGGCTTGCCACTCGTTGCCGCGGTGGTCTGGGGCGTCTTCAACGTTCCGGGAGACCAGAGCAGATCGGGCGAAGCGCCGGTGCCCGTACCTGGGATCGTCCGCCTGCTGGTCGAGGGAGCCGTGTTTGCGTCAGGAGCTCTGCTCCTCTCTCCCGTGTCGGCGACGGCCGCGATGATCCTCGGGCTGGCCGTGGCGATTCACTACCTGCTGTCGGTGGATCGCATCCGCTGGCTCCTCGCCAACTAGCTCGGTCCGCCGCGCCGGGCGGGTCGAACCCAGGGTGGAGACGGAAACCCACCACGGGTTCGGTGCGCAGGGCAACCAGCCGGCATAACGTGACTGCCATGAGCACCGCGAGCCTTCGAGCCGGCAGTCGCTGTGTCATCATCTCGTGATGGTGACCGGCACGTCGTCGGGCCTTTCCTTCGGAGAGGAAGGTCCGCGCCCCCCTCTCGGCCCCTTCGCCCGCTGGCCGCGGTCCTCGGACACGGGTCTCGCCGTCGTCGTCTTCGTCCTGGAGGTGATGGGAATCCTCACTCGGGCTGCGAGTGAGTCCGGCGAGTTCTCACTGTCCATGCTCGCCGACGTTCCGGCGGCTACCTACGCGCTGCTCGCCGCCGGCAGCATCGCCTTGTTGTGGCGCAAGAGCCATCCGCTGGCCGTCCTCGTGGCCACCCTGTCCGCCTCCATCGTGTGGGACGTCATGGGCCTGGCCGGAGGCCCCTCCCTGGCGATCTTCGTGTCCTTGTACGGCGTGGGCCGGTACATCCCCGACGACCGCACCAGCCTCGTGGCCGTGGCAGTGGCACTGGTTCTGTCGGTTGCCGATGACCTGATCGAAGGTGAGCCGGCGTCGGTGTTCGGGCTGTCACTGCTGGTGGTGTTTCTGGGCTGGTACTTGGGGCGACGG
>JABAOD010019047.1_pt2 | contig 12328 bp, 12 predicted proteins | sample 7062151 | NCBI WGS metagenome assembly JABAOD01 (sample SAMN14538626, study PRJNA623070) | marine sediment metagenome | biome: marine biome [ENVO:00000428]; feature: marine pelagic biome [ENVO:01000023]; material: deep marine sediment [ENVO:00002113] | place: India: Gulf of Khambhat ...
CAGGAAAAGGAGATCCAGCGGGTCGGGGGAGAGGAACCCCTCCCGGTGGATGTCCGGGTAATGGCGGCCACCAACCGCGAGTTACAAGAGGAAATCGAGGCGGGTCGGTTCCGGGAGGATTTGTATTATCGGTTGAACGTCGTCACCTTACCAGTGCCTGCCCTGAGGGAACGGCAAGAGGATATTCCCCTTCTGGCCCAGCATTTTCTTGAAACATTTGCTGAAAAGAATCGGAAACAGATCAAGGGTTTCACCCCCCAGGCCATGGACCGTATGGTGCGCTACGACTGGCCGGGAAACGTGCGTGAACTGATGAATGCGGTGGAGCGAGGTGTGATTCTTTGCCGCAGCGAATATATCACGGAAATGGACTTTCCTCTCTCCGTCCGTGAGCCGTTTGAGCAAACGGTTGACATCGCTACAGTAGCAGAACTACCGGCTGACTTACCCCTGGAGGAAGTGGAGAAAACCACGATTTTGAAAACCCTGGAATCCACCGGCGGCAACAAGAGCGAGGCCGCGAGAAGACTCGGTATCACCCGCCGCACCCTTCATAAGAAGCTTAAAAAATACGGGGTGATGTAAGTCAGCAGTTTCAAGCCATTAGCGGGCATGATTCATGAAAAGTGCTTGAAAAAAGGGAAAGCATAAATCAGATTGGAAGGATTGTGCCAAGAAAAAAGATCATAGTGAGCCCATGGCAAAATGGAATTTGTTGTTAGGAGCTCGTCAGTATTTTAGCCTTCAACGAAGATGATAGAACGCATACGCTCCCTTGCCAGGACAACAGCGGGGAAGTGATGAGCTTACTTGGCGCAGCGAAACCCCACGTAATCCTTTACATCCTCAGGAATGCTTTTGCGTCTGGTGAATGTGTAGATGGAGTCCTCATCGTCGATATAACCGCCGCCGCGTACCACGCGATAGATTTTCGTGTCGTCAAACCAGCCGTCAACCCATTCCCTCACATTGCCTGACATATCATAGACGCCGTATACGCTCTTCCCCTCATCATATTTTCCAGCGGGAGTTGTGGAGCCCACATTGGCTTCCGAACCGTTAACCTTGTTGAGATCAAAATCGTCACCCCAGGGGTACCACCGTCCGTCCGTTCCGCGAGCAGCCTTCTCCCACTCCTGCTCAGTGGGGAGCCTCTTGCCAACTGACTTGCAATAGGTATCAGCGTCGTGCCAACTGATGTTGCTCACCGGATGGTCTGCCTTGTTGGACGGGAATTTGTGCTCGGGCTTAAACTTTCTATATTGAGCGTTGGTAACTTCATGTTTGTCGATAAAAAATGCCTTAAGATCAACCGTTTTGAGTGTCCCTTCATCCTCATCGCCATAAGAAAATTTACCAGCAGGCACTAGAACCATTCCCTCTGGTTTCTCCCCTTTTTCGGCAGCCGTGGTTTGGACATGAATGGCCATGACTGACAAAAACGATGCTACCAAGACAGATATTGCCATCCTCACTGTCTTACTCATACTTTTCTCCCCTTAAATTGTTGATTGAGACAAAGGTTAAACCAATATTGATAACAATTTAAGAAGGGAGAACTAATCTTTTGTTCTCCTTCTCCTTCTTTTCTTTTTCTCGGGGGCTTTCTCGATCTTTTCTTTTTTCTCAACCTCGAGCACGGTAATTCTTCCCTGCATGGAATGAATGGGGCAGTAGTAATCCTGGACCACGGGGTCCTTGAAGGTATAACTCAATTTGTGATCCTTCAGTAAAAGAGGGGAGAAATAGCGATTATCGTGTCTCATGTCGGCCCCGGATATGACCCAGTGTCCATAGGGCATATCATTAATCCACAGAACCGTATCACCCTGATTGATAATCAGTTCAGGGGGATGAAAATTGAAAGCATCGATTTTTACTATGTGGACTTCACCGCTATGGGCAGGAACAATAGCNNGGTATTAGTCTGATCTTATTGCTCCTTTTCATCTGGAAACCTCTCTACCTTTTCGTGGTATTTTAATTTTACCGGTATATGAACATCTTTATATTTTTCTTTGTGAATAAAGACAGCACCCTTTTCCACTAGAGGAGATTTCGAACTGTGGCAGGATAGACAGCCTTTCTTAAAATAGAGGATCAGTCCGGCCTCGATAAGCTCATCCCGTTCATAGTCTCTGCCTCTTTTTCTCATGATTTCTGAATAGACACTCCCGGGTCCATGACATTCTTCGCAGCCGATCCCATATTCGGAAAACGTAAATGTACCGTCTTTTTTCTTCTTAAAGCCTGTGGTGTGGCACTTCATGCATTCAGCATCTGTAGTATAATTCTTCAAGGGATCAAGCCCCAGTTCTTTCTTTTTCTGTACTTTCTTTTTGGGACCGAGAACCAGTAAAGAGGTCGCAAGCTTTGTTTTTTCCCAAGACTTAAAAGCCTTGAGGTGGCACTCGGCACAGTATTCAGAACCGACATATTTGGGTTTCTTTTTTCTTTTTGCTGGTAGGTCAACTGAAAAAATTACCCCCACCAAGAAAAAAACTAAGGTTAAAATAAATGTTTTTGCAGTGATTCTTGCCATTGCTTCCAGTACTCCTTTCTAGCCTGATAGTTTACCAAGGGTTTGCAAGATGATTATTCAGCTTTCTCTAACATTTGTCTAACTAAGAGGGGCAGATCAATGAAAGCAGACACTAATTCTCAGGATGGTTTAATCATTGTGTTTCCTGAGGCTCATAGGGCGGAACAGCCAAACTCCTTACATATGATAAGACATCCCAAATCTCGTCATCTGTTAAGATTGTCTTCCATGGAGGCATTATATGAGAATAATTCTTTGAAAATCCGCCATTTTTGATTACGCTGAAAAGCTCTGGGTCCGGCCTTTTGTTCATATATTCCCCGTTTGCATGGTTTCTGGGCATGGGGTCGAAATGCTCAAGCCTTCCTCTGGTTCCGTCTCCTTTGCCAACCTGGCCGTGACACGGTACACAGTACTGATCATAGGTCCTCTTACCGCTCTTGATGTTGCCCTGTTTTGAATAGGCAAGCACTGAGAAAGCCAATAGCAATACGAGCATAACCGCAAATGTCTTCTTGTAGAGGCTACTTCTCTCCATGGGCTCTTATTCTCCTTATGTCATTAGGATCCATCTGCCTGAATCCGTAAATCCGATACAATAATGTGGCCCAGTTTCCAGGACGGTTATTCATTCGGGCCCGCTGCACTTACACAGTTTTCTTAGATATAGTACTAGAGACTCAATCTGAGCTTCCCTAAAAGTACCGCCCCAGGGGGGCATGAAGGTTGATTTGCCCACCGATTTACCGCCCTCGGCTATGGTGTTCATACAGTTTTTCATCTGTTCTTTTACTCATCTCCTTGGCATTGGTATGATTTGCCGGTTTCGGGTTAAGATACTCGGCATTGAACCCTTTCCCGTCTCCCTTGAACCCATGACATGGAGTGCAATACCATGAGTAGATCTTCTTACCCTTTGTCAATGTTGGCCTTTCTTTGCTGTTGAGAACAGTGGGGCCAAATGGAAAAATGGTAAATAAGAGGAGAAATAGCGCCAGCAATATTTTAACTCGGACTCTTGTCATTTCCAAATTTTCTCCTTACTGTACCGCGAGAAATCTCTCTTTTCCCATGGTTAACAGATAATACGATAGGAATTCCAGATCGTCTCCTCGGAAAATGAATCTCGGCATCCTGACATCAGGTTTAATGGCCTGTGGATTCTTCAACCACCTGACTACCCATTCACGTCTCAACCGGCTTGCCAAGTCCGTATGCTCCGGTCCGACAAAACCGCCACTGCCCTCAAAAGTGTGGCAGCCAAGACATGCAAGTTCCTGGTGATATAGCTTTTTGCCTGCTTCTATATCTTCCATGAAAACCTCTTTCTTTGACTCAAAAATATAGGGGAACTTTGCTTGAGCAACGTGGGCCAGATAGTCTATAGCAATGTTTGCCTGCTCATCGGTCAACTTGAAATTCGGCATTCTGGCATTTTGCAACGGCCGTATACGCTGGGGTGCTTTCAGGAAGCTGAAGATCCATTCCGACCGAACCTTTTTGCCCTCGTCGCTCAAATCAGGACCTATATCCCCCCCTTTCTTATGAATCTTATGACAACCGAGACAGTTATTGTCCTCAAGGAACCTCTTACCCCGCATCTCAATATGGCTGGGATCATTTAGCACCTTTACATATCTCTCAGGCACCGTCTCTTTCGTCAAACTCAATAGAAAAGCGACTATTGCTTCTGCATCACTCTCGGTGAAACCAAAAGTAGGCATCTTTGTTACAATTGTATCCGTCGCGAATTTTCTCGGCTCAACGACCTTGATCTTAAGCCAGTTCAATAAAGTGTGATCCACATCTTTGATATTGCTCCAAACCAGTTGGTGCGGCCACTTGCTGCCGATGCCGTCGTGGGGGGGGGCGTTGAATCCGAGGGGAAAATTTTCTATCTGATGGCAGCCCGTGCACCCCTTGTCCTTGACTAACTTCCTCCCTTCTGCCACAGCTTCAGCTCCGGAAAGGTCTGCTGATGTCCTTACTTGTTTAGCCGTTTCCTTTTTTAGGGTATTTAGGTAAGCGACAATATTTTGAAGTTCTCTTTCGGGAATTCTCAAATTGGGCATTTTTGTCTCAGGTTGATATACTTTTGGGTCCTTTATCCAGAAAAAGAACCACTCTGGATAGGTTTTACTGCGAACGTTGGAAAGATCTGGACCAAATTCGCCACCCTCTTTATCAATGGTGTGACAGCCAAGGCAGCCAAGTTGTTTCACCAACTTCTTACCGGATCTGATGGCTGATTTGCTGCCCAATCTCTTTTTTGCTTTTGGCTCACGTATCTTCTCACCTTTTGCCAAACTCAGAAGGTAGGGAGCAATCAGATCGATTTCTTCATCCTCAAGAAGAAAATTGGGCATCTTGGTTTTGGGAAGGTAATCCTTGGGTTTTTTTATCCAATTTTTCAACCANNCTACCGTATAGACCGGTTTCATGTTTGTGACAGCCTAGGCAGTTGTTTTCCATGTACATGGCCCAGCCCTTCACATACTCCTCACCACCGGGCATGGTAACTTCCAGGGGAAGTCTTTGATCCATAAAATGGCATTTTCCACATTGAGACTGGGAATAGAGTCCTTTAAGGCGGGGCTTCAGCCAGTGCTTTTCGTAACCATGGGCCTGTTCATACGTTAAGGCTCGGCCCTGACCATAGTGGCAGATAGTGCAACCATATTTCTCCGCCGGATGATCCTTCAAATAGGTATTACTGTGCTGCTTAAAAGGAATGTCAGCCTCTGCCATGAGTGGATTGTTAACACCCATATGGCAGGTCATACACCTGTCATCCTTATGGAGACCGCTCAAATATACCTGTTGAATGCCGAGATCCAAAGACTTGGCCCTTTCCTTCCTAGCCTCATTCTTTGCGTTCTGGATGAATAACTCTTTGTACTCAGCCTGATATTCCTTCCATTGAGGTGACAGCTCCTCGTAGCCGGCAAACAACATAAAAGCAAGGAGAAGAAGCCCTGATATCAGTGACAGTGACAAGTAGAATTTCCTGTGCATAACCNNTTTACTAGACAGCCCTACGGTCTTGCTAGAGAATCGATTCAGCGGTTGGATTACGAATCATCCTCTAGGTCTGACGGTTTAAGGGCTGGGCCATAGGCTTTCTGACCAGTAGAATTCCCAGTTTGGTCCTCTGAGGTAAGTGCCCATGTATGTTAGGATCACAAAGCTGAGTAGAAACATGGTGAACATGGCTATGGCGCCCATCCTGGTAGAGTCGGTCTTATGGGTTACCAGCAGAGACCACACCATGACAAAGCCAACCCAGATAGTACCTGGATTTATCAGGATAATTAATATTTGTGGCACATCGGGCCACCAATTTCTGAACCAGCCGAAGTTGACGACAATGGCCAGCAACCCTATGAGGACCACGGTGCCAACAACAAATGACGCTGCCGTTACCAAGCGTCCCTGTTTATTGGTGAACCATATACCAACATGTTGTTCTTCCCGGTCGAGGTATGGTGTTAAGGCTAGTGCTAACAGGGCAACTGTCGGTAGGCCAATACCACCCATGAAAGCCGAATAGGAGACCAATTCCTGCAGCCCTAGAAAATACCATGGCGCCTTCGCTGGGTTTTCAGGGACCAGGGGATTGGCAAGCTCTTTAAGAGGAGAATCCACAAAAAAGGAATATATGATCACTCCGGCAAGACTGAGCATAAGGACTGCCACTTCAGCCCGCAGCAGATTAGGCCAGCTCATCACCGTGTTTTCCACATCTTGATCAACCGCCGGGGTCTCACCGCGAACAAGCGCCATCAGGCCATAGGTTTTATCTGTGGTAAAGGCTGCTGTCTTGCTTTCATCACGAACTGATGGATCGTTCTCTTTCTTTTTCAACTGAAAGGTCTCAGGTCGGGTGAGCCCACCATCTTTTCTTATCCTCCAGAAATGGACACCAAGAAAAATGAACATGATGCCGGGGAGTAACACAATGTGCAGAAGATAGACCCTTACGAGGGTTACGTTGGTGGGAGTGAAGCCGCCAAGGAAGAGCTCTTTTTGCAGACCGCCAATGTCAAAGTACTTCGTTACCCCCAGAATGTCGGTAATCTCTTTTGGCGATTGGGCGATATTTGATCCAATAACCAGGGCCCAGTAGGAGAGCTGATCCCAGGGAAGCAGATAGCCGGTGAAGTTTAACAGGAAAGTGAGGGAAAGCAGTACAATCCCTATGATCCAGTTGAATTCTCTGCCTTTGTTGTAGGAGCTGGTATAAAAAACTCTCGCCATATGGAGCATGACAAAGATTATCATTGCTTCGCCAGACCATTTGTGAATATTTCTTAATAGTCTTCCACCGAAAACAACGAAGTTTATATCCTTAACACTGTTGTAGGCATGTTCTATTGAAGGCTCATAATAGATCATGAGAAGGATGCCAGACACTACCACGATCACTAGCAGGAAAAAGGCAATAAGTCCTAAACCGAGCGTGTATGTTGGTCGTAAGGAATTGATGTGCGTCCTGGCTCCTTGCAGATGGAGGAAAAAGTTGTTCAGCATCACGGCAGCTCTCGACCTGTCAGAGGTGGGTTTGCCCCCTCTCAAGTAGGAACTAACAAATGAATTCAACAGGTTTTTAGTATTTCCTATCAATTCATTTATTCCCGTGCGATTCGACTTACCCATGGTTTCTCCTCGTGAACTAGACCTTGAACGTTGTTCCTTTCGGCACTGGTTTTGAGGTGTCAACCACAAGGGAGCCGTCTGCTTCCTGGCTGACCTCCAACCAGACAAGCGGCCGCGGTGCAGGACCGCCAATTACTTTGCCGCTCCGATCGTATTTCGAGCCGTGACAAGGACAATCGAAACCGGTATCGCTGAGGGCTACTATACAGCCGAGATGGGTGCAGACGGCCGTTATGGCGTGGAGCCCGTTTTCGCTCGAAAATACGTGAGCCTTTCCCTCCTCAAGTTTTCTTATGGTGCCTACAGGGAAGTCCTCGGGTTTGCCAATGTTGAACTTCTTGGATTCTTCGTAGTAAACGTTGGGTTTTGACAGCCTAAGAATTCCGGCAAGAGCTATCAAAGATGAAAGAACTATGGCTCCAATAGATGCCAGTCCCAGAAAGTTCCTCCTTGATACTCCCGTCTCTTTCTCCTGGGTCTTGTTGCTCATACCCATTCCTCCTTGAACAGAAACCTCTCCATGGTTATGGCATTAACCGGGCACCTGTCGGCGCATAAGCCACAGCGAATACAAATGGTTTCATCCTTTATGATGGCTCCCGCATCTAAATTGGGCGTATACTCAAAGTAATTCTTGAGAAGCTGTTCAAGATCGGGGGTAACTCGAAGGTGTTCAATTGAAACAAGTTTCAGACATCTTTCTGGGCACACATCCGCACATCCTCCGCAAAGGATACACTTTTCGCTGTCGAAAATTGTATTCACCCCGCAGTCAAAGCACCTGCGCGCTTGACGTATGCCTTGGTTTTCAGTAAAGCCCTTCTCGACTACAAGGTTCATAGCCCGCTTTCGCTCCTCAGGTGACATAGCGGGTACACCTTCCCGTGGCAGAGTTTCGTAACCACACTCCCGCTTGTAATCCCTAATTTCCGAATGGACCACCACCGTTTTCACCGAAATCTCTTTCTTCTTTAGGTATGCATAGATTTTTCTCGCTGCCTGTTTGCCGCTGGCAATGGCGTCAATCATGATTTTAGGACCGTGAGCGACATCACCTGCAGCGAAAACGCCTACTGCTTCAGTTTCAGTAAAGGACGGATCAAGTTGCAACTCCCCATGCTCGGTTAAGGCGATATCACCAGAATCGATGAAACTCAAATCCGTGGCCTGGCCTATGGAAAGAACTACCTTATCAGCATCGAGGGTCATGACTTTCGTTTCATCAAATCTGGGTGCGAACTGCTGGTTTTCATCAAAAACAGAGAGGCATCGGATAAACTTGACGCCATTCGCCCTACCTTTCTCGTCAACTAGAATCTCCTTTGGTCCCCATGAATTATGCCTTATGATTCCTTCTTCCTCGCCTTCTTCAATTTCTACTGTATCAGCGGGCATTTCCTCTAAGGATTCAAGGCATACCAGATGTACTTCTTTAACTCCTTTTAGGCGAATTGCAGTTCTCGATACGTCATATTCCGTTTGTCGAACCAGCGTTCTGGCGACATCGTAAGCAACACTGCCACCGCCGACAACAATGACTTTTTCACCCAGTTCCACTTCTTGATTAAGCGCCACATCTCGTAAAAAATCCACGCCTCCCATAACTCCTGGAGCATCAACGTTAGGGATGGGAATTTTTCTTGATTTCTTCGCGCCAACGGCAATGAGCACCGCATCGTGTTTGGAACGTAACTCACTGAGCGTAATGTCCTTGCCGATTTCGGTATTGCAAATAATTTCCGTTCCCAGTTGTTTGATGACTTCAACCTCGGCTTCGATAAGATTCCGCGGCAGTCTATACTCGGGAACTCCCAAATAGAGCATGCCCGCAGGCACGGGTTCCATTTCATAGATTACGGGTTTGATACCCATCAGGCAAAGATCATGAGCCGCCGCCAGCCCTGCAGGTCCTGAGCCGATAATGCCAACTGTCGGTGCATCCTCAGGAATCGTTGAATTCCGGAAATGCTTAAGGAGGTTTTTGATATCCTCAAGATCTTCGCAGTCATCTTCTTTCATAGTGCGAAATCGTTCAATAACCTGCAACGGACTCTTATCGTATTTTCCTGATTCTACTCCAAATCTTTCGGTAACAAATCTTTTTAGCGCTCGGATGGAAATAGGCTTATCAAAATCTGCCCTCCTGCAAGCGGGTTCACAAGGGGCGCCGCAAATTCGCCCACAAATGGAAGCCAATGGATTGGGACCGCGGGCTATAAGATAAGCTCGTTCAAAATCACCCTCCGCAATGGCACGAACGTAGCCTCTCGAATCTGTGTAAACCGGACAGGCGTTTTGACATTTAATCTGTCCTTTCCAATAGTGGACATCAGGAATTGCAACGGCGAATTTATCTTTCGTCATAACGTCTCCAAGGAAGTTTTGAACTTGAGACTTTAGCTACCCTCGAGAGAATAAATATTCTTGGGGATCCTCAAGAGAAAGATTCATTAGTAAAGCGTTACCCTTTCTTTGCAGCCACTTCCCAGTCCTCGATTTCCGCTGTTTCATGGACCTCTTCCCAGCCGGTGATCATGGCTCTAAGGTGAGTCGAGATGGTGTGGCCGGTTGTTATAATGTACATGTGGAAAACAAGGAAGGCCAGAATGAGAAAGGCCAGAACCGTATGAGCAGCGGCAATAAAGCCGAGATCAAGATAACCGTCCAACCCCCACTCTGGCCAGTCATTGTAGGTATAGTTTAGCAGGCCAAGGACCATTTGAATGGGCAGAAGCAACGAGGCCAACCCCAGGTAGGCCAATCTTTGAAGCGGGTTATGCTTGGCGTCAACGCTTCTTCGCACCGGATGTGGTTTACCCTGGAAGATGCCTATTAAGTAAAAAAGGACTACATCAATGAGCTTCCTGGTGGTGGGGATGTACTGTCTCCACTCGCCGGTGGTAAACAGCCAGAATACGCTGAAGGCAAAGAGCACCAGCCAGGTCAGCCCAAATAAATTATGCAGTTCTACCGCTCTTTCGAAGCCAAACAGACTGTAGGTTCCATGGATCTCAAAACCAGTGATGATGAGCATGATAATCAAAATTGCCTGGATCCAGTGCCAGAACCGCTCAAATCTTGTATAAAGATATATTTTTTTCATTATCCCACCTTCCACAGGATCTAGTCCTCCTCTTTGATTCTGGAGGAGATCCTGCCAAGAGCGTGGAGAAAGGAGCCGCTCAGCACAGCAATAACGAGAAACCACCCTCCTATGTCGATTATCTTATAATTGTCTCTAGCCGGCATGTAGAATCCGGCCAGATTGGCAAGTCGGCTGCCGCTCTTGATATGGNNTCTTTGGGAGCGACCATATGGGTTATAGGAAAGACATAGCTGGTTTCCACAAAACTAAACTCTCCGCTGAAGGGCAGATCAATATATCGCATCCCTTTCTTCAGGGCCTTTTGCATATCCAGGGTGTTCCAATACCCCTCATCACCGGACAGCAGTGGAGCAAGAAGCCTGTTACCTACCTTGTCATAGGGCTGTTTTCCGCGATGAACCTTGAATGGAAAGATGCGGGAATTCTTGTCTCCCCGGTCGCCCACCGGCCAGCTGACGCGCACCGGGTTGTCAGAGTCGATGGTATCTTTGACAGTGAGCGTGTTAATGGATCCGTTAAACCAGAAGTATTCCGGGGTCACATTCTTCTCCCACTTTAGTTGTCCTTTTGTGGACATATAGCTAGCTTTACCCAAGGGTCCTGTCTCCTGATACGGTTTCCCCTCTCTCTTTTTCCCCGCCNNCTGCGTGGGATTCACCCGGGCGAACTTCGGGATGTGACAACTCTGGCAGGCCACCTTATCTGTGTGGTCATTTGCTTTGACATCGGGTCGATGCGGTTTGTCGCCGTGGCATGACTCACACATAATTTTGGGTGTGAGGTCGTCTTTGAGAAGACTTCTGCGGTGAGTAACGGCCGGAGTAGCATATATGCGGCCGGCCACGTGGTGGCGCACTGTAGTATGGCAGCGAACACATTCGAATTTCTGACCGTCATGACCCATGTGCACATCTAAAGCTTTATCCGGCTTTGCCATTGAAGAGTCTAAATCCCCGTGTTTTACGCCGTCACCGCCGTCCCCGTAGAAGTGGCAAGCGCCGCAATTTTTTCGGGTGGGGCGACTGACGCTCTGAACCGCCTTCTGGATATCCCACTGAATTTCCTCTGCGCGTTCTTCGGATTCATCAGCACCGACGTCATAAAGACGGTTAACCTCTTCAAATGCCTGAGGGAGGTCAAAGTCACTCTGCCCGTGACAGACGAGACAGTTGACTGCACCTTCTTTGCCGTTCCAGCCGGTATGGCAGCCGAGACATGTCTTATCCCGCAACATATTTGTAGATATGTAGAAATTATTAACCGAATGCCCGGCCTTTCCCACGAGCGTTTCCCTGTCAGAGTTGGGATCGATCCAGGTCCAGTGAATTGTCTGTTTCAGTTGAGCGGCCGCCTCAGTATGACAGGAAAGGCATGCCTGGGTCACTTCCTCTCCAGAGGTGAACTCCTGGGCCAAAACCATGAGCTTGGTGTGGTCTGCGGTAGTCCAGGGATCGGATCTTTTAGTGGCTTGTTCAGCCATCGTTCGCCCCGGAGCCTGAAAATCTGATGTTGCCGTGGACTCAGATGGTGAGATAAAGAAAAAACAAAGAAGAAGTATGAAGAAAAGATAGACAAATCGTTTCAACCGCAACCTCATCAAGATACCCGCGATTTTTTCTCTTGGAGGATTTCGAAAGAAAGGAATTTGCTTAGGAAACTCCTAATTTTAAACAAAAACTTCACCGGAATCAAAAAAATTAGCCTCTGGCTCTCAGGCCCACGACATGAAGAAGAATGTAAAAACTAGGTTTAGAGTGGGCCTTCTCCTAATGTTTTCAACGACCAAATGAAATCAGTACTCACTTGGGATCTAAGGACATTTAGGTGAAAGTGAGTTTCACCCATTGGGTGCAACTGATATTTTGTCTGGGCGGAGCACGGGGCAGGCGGTCCGAGGCTGTGTCGCTTGGTTCATAACTAGGTGTGGGGAAGCAAAGGCTCCCCCACTTTCTAGCGAGTTTGATAAAAGTTCCGAAACCTTATTTCTTCGGTCTCCAATCCCGATTAATCTCATCACCAAAGGT
>JABAOD010007580.1_pt2 | contig 12327 bp, 10 predicted proteins | sample 7062151 | NCBI WGS metagenome assembly JABAOD01 (sample SAMN14538626, study PRJNA623070) | marine sediment metagenome | biome: marine biome [ENVO:00000428]; feature: marine pelagic biome [ENVO:01000023]; material: deep marine sediment [ENVO:00002113] | place: India: Gulf of Khambhat ...
GAAGCCTGCACCCAGGCTCCCACTGCTGTGACCCGACTCTTCCCATAGCGCGGGATCAGGCGCGTACCGCCCCACCACATCGCGCCGATCGTGCCCACGATCTGATAGGCGTTGAACATCGAGGTGGCGCGCACGGAGAGCCCCAGCACTTCGCCGCCGAAGGGCTCGAGCACGACGTCCTGCATGAACATCGAGAAGAGGCCCACCACCAGGAAGGCGAAGAAGAAGCGCGTCGCGCGGCTCGCCATCAGGTCGCCGACGGACTCGCTCAGGGTTTTCGCGGTCGCCTCGGGCAGCTGGCGGGCGAAGGCGGGCGGCTCCTGACGCCATAGGGCGACCAGACTCAAGCCAGCGACCGAGCCGCCGGCGACCGCGAAGGAAAGGCGCAGGCGATCGAAGCTGTATTCGGCCAGCGACAGGGCGACGAATGCGACGCCGGCCAGGATGCCCAGCATGAGCAGCGTCCAGACCCAGGCCACCGCCCTCCCGCGATCGGATTCCCCGGTGAGGTCGGTGAGCAGCGCAAGAAAAGTGGTGCCGGCGACGAATGTCCCGATGCCCTCGATCAGGAAGAACAGCAGGCCGGCGGCAGGGGGAAGCGGGCTGCCGCTATCGGCCAGCCAGCGGGCGACGAAGGGGGCGAGCGCCAGGGAGAGGCTCACCACCGCCGCTCCGACCAGGATGTAGGGTGTGCGGTGCAGCCCGCGAATCGGCCGCCGGTCGGAGGTGAAGCCGATGGGGATGGCGATCAGCGCTCCCAGGTAGTGACCGCCGCCCAGCACCACGCCGATGAGCAGCAGGTCCATGCCCATCTCGACCCGCAGCACCCGGTTGAGCACTCCCAGGAGCAGCACCGAGACCACCCCGGCACCGAGCTGGAAAAGACCCAGCCGGAAGAGCGAGGCGCGGCTCAAGACTCCCCTCCCATCGCGTCGTAGGTGCCGGCGATGGCCAACTGGACCTCATTGATCAGTTCGTTGATGCGGCGCACCATTCGCACGTTGGCTTCCGGCCTCACGTGGACGGTTTCCGGCAGCTCCAGCGCCGTCTCGATCACCGTGTCACGGAAAAACATCGCGGCCTGGAGCGCCGCTCTCGAGGGCAGTCCCAATTGGAGGGCGTTCTCGGCGTGCAGACGGCCGATGGCGCGGGCTTCTTCCAGGAGCTCCTCGCCGCCTTCGTCCGCCGATACGAAGCGCAGGATCAGGCCCATCAAGCGCCGCCCGAGACGGCGTTTGTGTTCCCGATCTTCCTCGTCATAGGCGGCCAGGAAGCTCTCTTCGCGGTGACTCACGATCTCGCTGCGGGCGTGGCTGAGCGCTTTCTCGGCCCACAGGGTCTCCAGGCCGGCCACCACGCGCAGCCGGCGGCGCTCCTCCGCAAATCGCTCCACGTCCGAAGCGGCGAAGCGGCGGTGGCCGCCGGGGGTGAGCAAGACGGGGATCTGGCCCTGGTCGGCCCAGCGCCGCAGCGTCGTGGGGTGGACGCCGAGCCGCTGGGCGGCCTGGGTGTTGGTCAGCCACACGTCGGTCTCGATGAAATCCTGGGGCAAGGCGGGATCTCCCAAGCGTCGAACAACTGCGTTTATCGCTGTAAATCTATGCAAAAGTATGCACTTGTGTGGAAATATACAATTAAATTCGGCGCGTTTCAAGGCCTGGCGCATGAGAGGTCTATGAGAGCCGTGCCGCCGCCCTGAAGCGTTGTTACCGATCTGTAAGGAGACTGTATTGTGGAGTGGTCAGCTCGCTGTGCTATTCTGACCTCATACGTCGCACGACGCGTCGTTGTCGATTCTCGGTTATGAACGATGGGAACGCAGATTTCACGGAGGACGCCACCCTGATCGCCCGCGCGCAAAACGGCGACCCGCAGGCCTTTGGAGAGCTCTACCAGAGGTACCTCGACCCGATCTACCGCTACATACGCGCCAGGGTGCCGGTCGAAGGGGACGCCGAAGACCTCACCGAGATGGTCTTCATGCGGTCATTTGAAGCCCTTCCCCGCTATCAGGATCGCGGCCTGCCCTATTCCTCGTTCCTGTATCGCGTTGCCCGCAGCGTGATCGCCGACCACTTCCGCCGACAGCCAAAGGAATTCCTCGGTGTGATCGCCCCCGCGGATTACCCCGCTTCGGATCTGGAAGAGTATTTGATCCAGAACGATCGCGTGAACGAATTGCATGATGCCATTCTGTCCCTTCCACCGGATTATCAGGAGGTCATTCGCCTGCGGCTCTTGCTCGATATGCCCGTGCCGGCGGTGGCCCAGTGGATGGAGCGGAGCGAGGGCGCCGTCCGAGTGCTGCTGTACCGCGCGCTGAAGGCGCTGCGCATGAAGGTGATGGCGGAATTCGATGTTTGAGCGGAGAAGAGACGACCTGCTCGAGGAATGCCTCTCCCGTGTGAGCGCCGGCGAAGCCTGGCCCGACGGCGATCTGCCAGACCGGGTGCCCTACGACGAGGAGCTGCTGGCGACGGTGCGGCTGGCCCTGGAGGTCCGGGAGAAGTTCCACCCGCCCGGGCCCAGTGCGGAATTTGCAGCCGCCTCGCGCGAACGACTGCTCCGTCGGATGAGAGCCAAACCGAAGACGGTACCGGTCGCGCGCCGGCGGCAGCCCCCCTTCAACTGGCTCATGCGGCCGAGCTTCGCCCTCGTAGCGGTGTTGGCGGTGTTCCTCATGCTGCTCAGCGGGGCCGGGACAGCCTATGCGGCGCGCGGCGCGCTGCCGGGGGATGCGCTCTACGGCGTGAAGCGTGGGGTGGAGGAAGTGCGGCTGGCGCTGTCGTGGAGCGAGGGCGGCGACGCGGCCTTACTGAGCGGCTACGCGGATGAGCGCCTCGCGGAATTGGAAGCGCTGCTGGCTGCGGGAGGAAACGGCGAGGCTCTCCAGGTTGCGGTGCAGGCCTACGCCGCGGCGGTCGAGCGCTCGGTGAGCGCGTACGCTCGTATGGAAGAAGGGCCCGCGACGGGACCGGCGGAGCCGCTCCGGGGACAGCTGCAGCGCCACGCTCGCGCCCTGGAAGCCCTTCAGCGCTCGGCACCGGCCGGGACGCGGGGAACTCTGACCCCTGCCCTGCGGGCTTCCGACCAGGCATTCTCCGTCCTGCAGGCGCTGCGCCAGCAGGGGAGCCCGGGCGAGTCCGACCCCGAGCCTGGGAAAGCTCAGGGCGTTGCCGGCCAGCCGGGCGGAGGAAGGCCTGAGGACGCACCGGATGGACGGCGGCCTGACCGAACGCCCGCGCCGCACCGGGATCCGGATGCCATCTCACCGGAGGGAGCCGGAGAGGGAACGCCGGTCGCGAGGCAGGGCGGAGGCCCGCCGGAAGGCGCCGGCCAGGGCCCTCCCGATGGACGCGGCGGCGGCCGGCCGGAGGATCAGGGCAAAGGACCGACGGGCGATGGACCGCCGGGCCGCAAGGGGGGCAGAGGCAAAGGTTCCCCCAAGAAGTGAACACCCCCTGGAGCGAGCCTGCATTCCCCGCTCGAGACAATCCAGTGAGCAAGAAAAAACCGGAGCAACATTCGCCCCTTTGATCAGGCCAGGCGGGAAGAAGGAATCTCAAGCGCAGGGCGGAATGTAGACCCCGCCCTGCGCATGGGGATTGAAGCTCAAGGTGTTCTCGGAACGCGCGCGACTAGGAACGTTCCATTGCAGCGGGCGTCGCCTTGCGCCCAGAGGGTAGGCGTTCGACCTGCTAGGTGAACAGCAGCAGGAACATGGAGCTCATCGCCGTCAGACCGGCGACGAAATACCCCATCGCTGCGGCGCGGTGGCGCGAGCGGCTGTGAGCGTTCGCCGTCTCCAGGTAGTGGTTGAACTCGAAGACGAAATCGGCGTTGGGATTCCCCGACTCCGGATCGGCCCGCTGCGGCACAGGCTTTGGCCCGCGCTCACGGAACTGGAAGGGCCGGATGTCTTCCGAGGATTGTCTCCAGTGGATGTAGGAGAAATAGAAGAAGAGGGCGGCGAAGAAAAGCCAGATGGGGTACAGGTACGTCATGATCCTAACTCCTAAACAATCTACGTGTACAAATTGCGCTTTGCATCATCTCTGCCCACGCGTGAATGGTGGGCCCTATTCTGTGAGATCCACTTTCGGCGCTTCTCGCACCTGGTAGTTCTCGGCGGGATCGTAAATGATCTCCAGGTCGGAGGTGCCGCTCATGTCCACCTTGTCCGCCACCACCTGCGAGTGGAAGCCGTTCGAAGCGCCGGTGCCGTTGATCTGCACCTCCGCGCTGGGGAAGAACATCGTCCCGTAGAAGGTGGAGCTTGAGTCCCCGTTGATGGTGGCGCGTTGGGTGTTGCCGACGGCCTGGTAAATGAGCAGGCCGGCGAACTCGCCGTCGTCGGGCGCGTCCAGGTTGATCGTGGCGGCGCCGTTCCAGGTGACGTCCCCGCTCATTACGTAGATCATCACGTCCACACCGGTGACGTTCGTGCCGGCGCCGATCTCGAAGCCGTTATCCACGCAGTAGATCCCGGGGGCCAGCGTCCAGCTGCCGCTGGTGAATTTGAAGTCGTCCGTGTAGCCGGGCGTGAAGGTGCCGGCGCCGTTGTTCCGCACCGCGTTCGCCGAGCAGGTGGGCGGATCGATCGTGGGGGGATCCATCGGATTCACGCCGGTGATCGGCGAAGGGTTGACGGTGGCGTTGCTGCCGATGTCTGCGCCGCCGACGACCTTGATGTCGCCGCCGTTGACTTTGAGTTTGTTGTTTCCGTCCGCCCGGAAGGCGCAGTTCGGATCGTTGGAATTGACGTGGATCCCAGCGCCGCTGACGAACGCATCTGCGCTGCCGTGCGACCACACCACACTGCATCCCGTCTCCGCCAGACCCACGAGGGCGTCGCCGCTGGCGAAGGGGTAGGTCGTGGCGGGCTTGGCGCGCGCCACAGCCGTGACGGTGTTCTCCAACTCGCCCCCGAATACGAAGTGGGCGAACACGGTGTCCACCTGCGAGACGATCCGCACCTGGACGTACTGGTCCTCCCCCGTGTAGGGGCCGTCGATGGGTGGGTTGTAGACGTAGACCCAGTTCTTGACCCCGCTGTTGTCGAAGCTGTTGTCGTTTGCCCGCGCGAAGGCTGCGGTGTAGAGGTTCAGGTTGTCCAGCTTGGCGAGGGCGCCCGCCAGCGCGGCCGCGTCGGCGGCGTTTTGCGCGTGGCGGCGATCGGTGAATACGATGCCGCCGTCGATCGCCAGCCCCGCGAAGCCGATCATTCCGACGAAGGCCAGGGCCAGCAGAACGAACGCCTGCCCGGCTTCCGAGTATTTGAGCGGGAATTTCATTGCACGAGCACTCCTAACGTTGCGCACGCATCCAATTCGCCCGGTGCTCAGGGGCACATGGGCGAAAGGATCGTGTTCACCACTTCCGCCTTCAGCGGCATGGTCTGGCTGCCCACGATGGCCCCGATAAACGGGGTCAGCAGGGTGTACTGGATCTGCACCTCCACCCGCACGCCGCCCCCGTGGCACGGCTGCCCAATGATGGTGGGCGTGACGGTGGCCGTCGACCAGTCGATCAGGCCGTTGGGGCTCTCCCCGCGCACCCGAGCGTCGATCCCGCTGTAGTCGGTGGGCGCGATCGAGCCGTAGGCGGCGCCTTCGGCCGCGGCGTCCTTGAGCGAGAGAAAGGTGTAATAGGCTCTGCCCAGGTCGAGCACGCCGGCCAGCAGCACCAGCAGCATCGTGATGGCAAGCGCCATCTCTGTGAGACTCTGGCCTTTCTCAGAAGAGCGATGTCGAAACGAGCGCATGGGAACTCTCATCCGTCGGGTCAGGGGCAGGAAGCCGTCACGATGTTCGAAGGGCCGCTCTGGTGTCCGTTCACCACCGCGACCACGTAGTAGCTGCGGCTGGATTCGGTGAACGGCAGAACATCGCAGTTCTTGCACGGCGAATCGGTGTCACTGGTGATCTGGGTGACCGGGGCCGGCGCCACTTTGTAGATGGCGTAGTAATCCGCGCCCGGAACGCTGTCCCAGGTGAAGGAAATCTTGCGCGCTTCGCAGTTGTTCATCGAGGCGCTGAAGTTCTGCGGCACCGGGATGGGCGTGGGCGAGGGAGAGGGTGTGTTGGTGACCGTCGGCGTTTCGGTCTGCGTGGCGGTCGGGCTGGGACCGATCGTCGAGGTGGCGGTGGAAGTGGCTGTCGCGGTCGCCGTGGCGGTGAAGGTCGACGTCGGGGTGGGCGAGGCCGTGCTGGTGAAGGTCGCAAGCGGGCCGCCGAGCGTCGGCGTCGGGCCCACGGCCACCTCCTTGAGGATGGTCCGTGCGGTGGAGGAGGTGAGGTTCATCGGCGGCACCGGAACCAGCGGCACCAGCGGCCGGTAGGTCGTGTTGACCGTCACCACCACGCGGTCCCCCAGCACGATCGTATCGGGGTCGGGGCTGGTGTCGCAGCTGCCCAGCGGCAGGGCCGGGTTGCCCTCGTCGTATACGATCTGGACGTCGGCGTCGCTCAGGAAGCTGAAGAGCGCCACACGGCGCGCCGCGTCGCGTATGCCTGCGCAGTCCAGATATCTCGGCGTTCCTCCGCCGTTGTCTCCCACCGAAGCGCCGTAGCGGCTGGCCTCCCGGCTTGCGGAGGTCATCCCGGCGTAAACGGCGAACAGGTGCCCGGATTCGATGACGCCCCAGATGACGAGCAGGAGGACCGGTATGATGAGCATGAACTCGACTAGGGCTTGACCGCTGCGCAATCTACCTTTCATAACGCCTCGCTTCGAAGATGTCAGCGAAATACTTCTGAGCTTAGTTTAGGGGCAATTTCAGAGTCCGGAGTTTACAGTCAGCCTACGAACAAATCGGCCTTCCGGCGGCCTCCCCCAGGTCCGTGAAGCTGTGAATTCCCCGCCCATCTGGTTTCGCTGCCAGCTTCCCTCCACCTTTAACCAATCGGGTGCAATCTGGAGAACGCATGCAGGCTAGCGTCTGTTTCTCACAGGACCTTACAGGCGCCTTTCAATCCCCCGCCTCGGCCCAGGCCCCGCCTGGCCCTGCGAAAGATGGGGTAGGACGGCTAGTACTGCGGTAACAGGCGGGCTGAGTAACCTACGCCCCGCTGAATCGTTAGCCGAGGTGAAGCGATGTCAAAGAAACAGACGTCAACCGGTCCTGGGCCGCCCCTCGGCGCGCGGGATCGGTTGCGAGAAGCCGGCCTCATGGAGATTGCAGACGTGATACAGCGAAATTTGTGGAAATTGGCCCTTGCGTGCGCCCTTCTGCTGGTGCCCATCTCGGCCCTGGCGCAGGGCGGCCTCACGGTGACCGCTACGCCCACCCTTACCTGCGGCGACGCCGCCTTCGAAGTGACGGTGGGAGGTGGTTCGGGAACCTACAATCTGGATTGGGACTTCGGGGATGGCGAATTCCTGAGCGAAGCGGACGTCTCTGCGTTCCCCCATCTCACGGATCATGCCTACCCCGGGCAGGGCGACTTCGCCTGGGAGCTCACCGTGGCCGACAGCGCCGACCCGACCCTCCTGGGGATGGCTTCCGGCGTACTGTCCGTTGGACCCACGGTTGCCCTGAACCCCGACTCCTCTCCGCCCATCTACTTCCTGGACGCGGGAGGGGCGACGGTGAATTTCACGGCCGACGTGAGCGGCGGCTCCCCGCCCTACACGTTTGAATGGGATCTGGACGGCGACGGCGCGCCCGACCCCGGCAGCGATCCAACCTCCAGCACCGCCGCCTTCACCTATACGAGCCCGGGTAAATTCAGCGCCAGCGTCACCGTCACCGACGACTGCGGGCTTTCGCACACCGACACGATCACCATCCTGATCATCGATCCGGATACCGCCTGCCACCCGAGGGCGCAGCAGATCGCCAACGCGGTCAGCTTCCTCTTCCCCGATAAGGCCCAGCAGCTCTACACCTGTGAAGACATCTACGATATCTTCCGCGGCGGCCTCACCGGCTCTCAAGTGGGCTTCGGTCGCATGTGGCACGCCTACAAATTGGCGCTCGAACTGGACCTCACGTGGGAGGAGATCCGGGACTGGCACCTGGACGGCTTCGGTTGGGGCCACCTGCTCCAGCTCAATAAGGCCGCACAGGCGCTGGGTGACGTCGACCTGCGGGATCTGATGACCCGCGTCCTGACCGGCGAGAACACGGTGAAAGACATCCGGACCGCGTTGCGCATGTTCACCCGCTACGACGCCGATTTCGAGGACGCGCTGGCGCGCATTGCGGGAGGCGCTTCATCGGGCAAGTTGGGCCAGTTCTACCGCACGGCCCAGAGCCTGGGGCTCGAACCCGCCGTGCTGGACGGCTACCTCGACATGGGTATGAGCATCGCTGAACTCCGCCACGCGGCCAAAGTCGCCGGCCAAACCGGCGCCGATTGGGCCTCGCTCGCGGAGGCGCACGCCGCCGGTCACAGTTGGGGCGAGATCAAACAGGCCTACCGGCTGGCGGAGGACACCGGCGACCCGGCCGCTATCCTGGACATGGGCGTGAAAGAATTCCGGAGCCAGGCGCGCGAGGAAAGGCGCGCCGAGCGCCAGGATGAGCGCGACGCCCAGCGCGCCGAGCGCAATTTGAGCCGCATCGCCAGCCAGTACGGCGCTACGGAAACGGAGGTCCAGGCCGTATACGATGGGCAGTGCAGCGGCGACTGGAACTGCGTCCGCGACCACTTCAAGGACCTGCGGCGCAGCGCCCAGGGCCAGGGCAACGGCAAGGGCAAGGGTAAGAACAAGTAGGGACCATCGACGCGCAGCGGCGTCAGGAGGCTATGCTTCGCCGCCGCCGAGCATTCACCGGGAGGGCGGGTTCTCCCTCGCTCGAAAGCGAGAACATACCCGCCCTCCGCTTTTCATTCTCCCCTCGTTCGTCGCCGTAGTTTCCGAACGGCTGCATTTTGCAGGCCGGTCTGGAAGCGAATACCCATGGCTCCGCAGGAAGCAAAACGCCGGAGGGTCCTCGCCGAGGAGGACACCTCCGGCGGGAGCTGCGAGTTGAGCTCTCAGTCTGCCGCCGCGGGTGCCGGCGCAGCAGGCCTCGAGAGGTATTCGCGCCCCAGCAGCCACAGGCCGCCAAGGCCCAGCAGAACTACAGCCAGGTTGACCAGCCCTCCCAGGTACGGGATGGCGGTCAGGATCACGAAGATGAGCAGCCCCACAGCGAGCGGCCAGATGACTCCCTCACCCCAATCCGCATTGATGCGGGAGAGGACCCAGCGGCCGCCCAGGCAGCAAACCGTGATCTTGCTGGCGTAGGCGATGGACAGGCCGAACGCCACGGCCAGCGCAAAGAGCAGCAGCAGGCCGACGGAGACCACCAGTCCGCTCAGGTTGCCCAGCGTGATCAGGCCCAGGAAGGCGGCGACGGCGATCATCACCACCGCGAGCAGCACGAGGGCCGCCACCACGGCGGCCACCGTGACCACGCCCCATCCGAGGCTGGCCAGCGGCCGCTCGCCCACAATCGCCTCCGCTCGCTGGACGGCTTTCGGCACCAGCCACACCATGAGCAGGCCGACGACCAGCAGAGCCACGTAGGTTCGAACGTAGCCCAGGAACCTGTCCAGCGCCGTGGGAGGCGGGGGCGGCGCGGTCGCTTCCGCGATCCGCTCGCTGAAATTCGTCAGGCCGGCCACGACGGCAGGCGGAACAGCGACCTCCGCAGGCGCGGTGTAGATCAGATCCCCGGCGACCTCAGCGGCGCTGCCCAGGTTGAGCCCGCTTGGGATGCTGGGGAGCGCGGGCGCGTTCGGCACCATCATGAGGGGGTTGAAGCCGGGCGGAAAGGCCGGGCCTTCACCCTCTGCCCCGACATCTGCCTTGAGGTCGCCCCCGATTGTGCCAAGCAGCTGCATGCTCTCGGCTCCGACCGTGGCGTCCCCGGCCACGCTGCCGGCCAGCAGCGCCTGCGAGCCGGCGAACAGCAGGTCTCCGCCCACCGAACTGCCGGCCTGGTTTTCCAGGCTCAGGCCGACCGCTGCGAGATCCTCTGCAACGGAAGCGCCCGCGCCCAGGCTGAGGGCCATGCCGGCGGCGCGCACGTCGCCCAGCACGGAGCCGCTCACGGTGACCGCTTGCCCAGCGGCCAGCAGGTCTCCCTCGACGGTCCCGCTGACGATGACGCTGGTCCCGACGGCGATCAGATCTCCTTTGACGGTCCCCTCCATGCGGACCATATTTCCGGCCACGTAGAGGTCGTCTTGGATGACCTCGCCGGCGCCGATGACGACCTCATCGCCGGTGCGGCCCTCAAAGGCCTGGGCCGTCGGCGCCAGCAGCAACAGCAGCAGCGTCAGCAGGGTGACCAGGCCGATTCTTTTGAGACTGCGTTTACTCTGCATGGAAATCCCTCCTCACTTCAGTGGAAATGATCCGCGCCGAATCTACAGGCTACAAACGGGTGCGCGCCCGCTTGCGCAGACCTTGTCCTGTGGCAGGGAAGATGAGAAGTTGTCGTTTTCCCCCAGCCTCCGGCGCGGTGGATGCCTGCTCAGAATGTACCGACTTGCCCCCTGGAAAGCATGTGCCGATTGTCATGTTCACTGCGCACATTCGTCCTTCGGCCGAGGGCTTGCAGGGCACCCTCAGGAGCCACGCCGGGCGCTGAAGCCAGACCCGCTGTGATCGGGTATCTGCACACGTGGGCACCGAATTCGTTAGCTATCTGAAAGGTCGTTTGGGGCGCAAATCCTCTAACCTTTAAGTTGTGAGCGCTGCTCAAGGAATACGCCGCGGTCTTGCCGCACCCCCCGGCCGCGAGGCCGGGTCGCGCCACGCCCGGGCCCGGTTTGCACGAACCCCAGGATTGACACGGGCGGGTATGCGGCGCGGCCGCGCAGAAAAGGACCGATTGTGACCTGGCAGTGGACTCCCTACACCCTCCCGGTTGCCCTCACGGCGCTGGGCTCCGTTTTGGGGGCGCTCTACATGCGGCGTCGCCGAGACGTTCCCGGCGGCGAGATGGTCGTATTTCTCCTGCTGGCGGGCGCCGTCTGGGCCTTCGCCTATGCCATGGAACTCAGCAGCGCCCTGCTCCCTGGCAAGCTGCTCTGGGCCAAGCTGCAGTACTTTGGCATCGTCTTCCTGCCTCTGATCTACCTGGTCTTCATCACACGCTACACCGGCTGGAGAGATGCGGTGAAAACGCCGGTGATCGCGCTGCTCAGCGTGGTTCCGCTCCTCACGCTGGTCCTGGTTTTCACCAATGAATCGCACGGCCTGATCTGGGGGCGAACCGAATTGGNNTACGCCGTTCTGCTCACCCTGGCCGCCACCGGGCTGCTGCTGCTCATGGGGCTCCGCTCGCGCCGCTTCTACCGCTGGCAGGTGAGCCTGATCGCCATTGTCGGCGTCATGCCGCTCGTCACCATCATGCTGGAACTCCTCAGGATCACGCCTCTGCCGGGCTTCGAACCCACGCCGATGGCGTTCAACCTCAGCGTGCTCGCCGTGTCCTGGGGATTGTCCCGCTTCCGGCGGGGGGAACTCGTCTGGGTCTCCCGGCGGGCGGTCTTCGAAAACATGAGCGATCCGATCCTGGTCCTGGACGAGCGCAATCGAATCCTCGACCTCAACCAGGCGGCGCAGAGCCTGCTCGGCCGCCCCCCATCGAAGGTGATGGAGCATCACATCGCCGAGGCCTGGCCGGAGCTCTTCGAGCATATGCTGCGCGCCCGGGACGCGGCCGCTCCGGGCCAGCCCCAGGATATGGCCTTCGAGAATCGGAGCGGTTCCAAGGCCTATGATGTCCTCATTTCGCCCCTGACCGACACCGAAGACCGCCTCGTGAGCCAGGTGGTCGTGCTGCGGGATATCACGCAGCGAAAACGCGCCGAGGAGCAGCTGCTGCACGACGCCCTGCACGACCGGTTGACCGGGTTGCCCAACCGGACGCTCTTCATGGATCGTCTCAATCAGGCGCTGCGGCGGACGAAGCGCCACCCCGAGAGCCAGTGCGCCGTGCTCTTCATGGACCTGGACCGGTTCAAAGTGGTCAACGACAGCCTGGGGCATGTGATGGGTGACCAGCTTCTGGTGGACGTAGCCCATAGGCTCAAGGGAAGCATGCGCGAGGTCGACACCTTCGCGCGACTTGGCGGCGACGAATTTGTGGTCCTGCTGGAAGACATCCACGGCGTGGTGGACGGTATTCGGGCCGCCCGGCGGATTCAGAAGCTGCTGAAAGAGGGTTTCCTGCTGGGCGGAAGGGACGTGGCCGCCAGCGCCAGCATCGGTATCGTCCTCGTCTCCGAGCACTATGACGATCCCGAAGACCTGCTGCGGGACGCCGATCTCGCCATGTACCGCGCCAAGGACCTGGGGCGGGCCCGCTATGCGGTGTTCGAC
>JABAOD010002820.1_pt3 | contig 12326 bp, 13 predicted proteins | sample 7062151 | NCBI WGS metagenome assembly JABAOD01 (sample SAMN14538626, study PRJNA623070) | marine sediment metagenome | biome: marine biome [ENVO:00000428]; feature: marine pelagic biome [ENVO:01000023]; material: deep marine sediment [ENVO:00002113] | place: India: Gulf of Khambhat ...
GGTGTATCTCAATGGAGAGCTGGTGCCGTACGACGAGGCGAAGGTCTCGGTGGAGGACCGTGGCTTCAACTTCGCGGACGGTATTTACGAAATGGTCCGCATCGTGGGCGGAGTCGGCTTCCGGATCGACGCTCATCTCGATCGCCTCGAGAGCGGAGCCCGCGCGCTGGAGATCGACCTGCCGATCCCGCGTGAGGCCGTTCACGAGGCGATACTCGAGACGGCACGGGCGAACAGTGTGGACGAAGGCACAGTCTACGTGCAGCTGACCCGGGGCGCGGCGCCGCGGCAACACGCCTTTCCCGACGGTGTTCGCCCCACGCTGGTCATGCTGTCGCGGCCCTACTCCGGGCCGACCGAGGCGGATCAGGAGAACGGCCTCTCGGTTTTCACAGCGCCCGATCTGCGGTGGGGCTATTGCGAAGTCAAGACGATCGGGTTGTTGCCGAACGTGATCGCCCAGCAGCATGCCAGGGCCGAGGGCTGCTACGAGGCGCTGCTGGTGCGTGACGGCGCGGTCACCGAGGGCGCACGCACCAACGCGTTTTGCGTGCGCGAGGGCGCGGTGTTTACACACCCGATCGACAACATCCTTCCCGGTATCACGCGCAAGTTCCTCATCGAGGCGCTGCGAAACGAGGGGGTGCGCGTCGAGGAGGTCCCGGTCAATGTCGAGGACTTCCGTGCCGCCGACGAGGTGTTCCTGACAGGCACGACCACACAGGTCATGCCGGTCGTGCGCATCGATAGCGCGCTGGTCGGCACGGGGAAGCCCGGCGCGCTCACGCGCCTGGCGATGAAGCTGTACCGGCGTGATCTGGAAGCGGTGCGGTCGGGCGGGCCGGAGTGATCAGCGAGCCGACCGTAGTTCGCGCTGACGCTCTCTGCCAGCGCCGGGAGCACCTGTGCTTGGCTGCTCTCGCGGGTGGCCCGCCCCTGAAACCGCGGCACGGCCGTTGCGGTAGATTGACGTCGAACCTGCGTTGGTTAGTCTAAGGCGCCGGCCAGCGCCAATCAGGGTGCAGTCGGCGTCGTCCCGCCGCGCCAATCGAGGCGTCGGAGCGTCACGGTTCCCAGCGTCGGAACCGGGGGATCTTGCGAGAGACGAGGGGTCACGATGGGACGTACCGAGGAACTGATTCGCGAAGTCGAGCACTGGAGCGCGCACAACTACCACCCCTTGCCCGTGGTAATCGAGCGCGGCGAAGGGTGCTGGGTCTGGGATGTGGAAGGGAATCGCTACCTGGACATGTTGAGTGCCTACTCGGCGGTCAATCAGGGTCACCGGCACCCGAAGATCGTCGAGGCGCTCAAGGCTCAAGCCGACCGCCTCACGCTCACCTCGCGGGCCTTCCACAACGATCAGATGGGTTCTTTCCTGGGCCAGCTCTGCCAGCTGCTTGGCTACCCCAAGGCTTTGCCGATGAACACCGGCGCCGAAGCGGTCGAGACGGCGATCAAGGCGGTACGGAAGTGGGGCTACACGGTCAAAGAGGTGCCCGCTGACGCGGCGGAGATCATCGTCTGCGAGGAGAACTTTCACGGCCGCACCACGACGATCGTCGGATTCTCCAGCGAGGAGCAGTATCGCCAGGGCTTCGGGCCGTTCACGCCCGGGTTCAAGGTCATCCCTTACGGCGACCTGAGAGCTTTGGAAGCGGCGATCAACGACAACACCGTCGGCTTCCTCGTCGAGCCGGTCCAGGGGGAGGGCGGTGTGATCGTTCCCGAAGAGGGCTACATGCTCGACGCCGCCCAAATCTGCGGCGACGCCAACGTCATGCTGATGGCGGATGAGATCCAGACCGGGCTCGGCCGCACCGGCAAACTGCTCGCCTGCCAATGGGAAGGCGTGCGACCGGACGTGGTGATGCTCGGCAAGGCGCTGGGCGGCGGCGTCTATCCCGTCTCGGTCGTGCTGGCCGATGACGAGGTGATGGACGTCTTCAGCCCCGGCGACCACGGATCGACGTTTGGCGGGAACCCGCTGGCCGCCGCCGTCGGCCGGGCGGCGCTACAGGTGATCCTCGAGGAGCGGCTGGCGGAACGCGCCGCCGAGCTGGGCGCCTGGTTCATGGAAGAACTCCGCGCCATTGACTCGCCACATGTCGCTGAGGTCCGCGGCATGGGGCTGATGATTGGTGTGGAGATCAAGGAGTCGTCGGGCACGGCGCGGCCCTTCTGCGAGGCGCTCAAGGAGCGGGGGATCCTGGCGAAGGAGACGCACGAGCAGGTCGTGCGCTTCGCCCCGCCGCTCATCATCACGAGGGAGATACTCGAGGAGGCCCTCGAATCGATCAGGGACGTGCTTCAGGCGCCGGTGGGCCAGCCGTCATGAGCGCCGGCTGTCGAGCGATCTGTCGCGCGTCATCGCGCCAGAGCAACGGCGCCTCCGCATAGATGAGCGTGCGCCCGTCTCGCACATCTTCGATCAGCAGCCAACACGAGCTGACGCGCCCGCTCCAGAACGCGCGCTGACCGAAGAGGTGCCCGCGAGGGCAGCGCTGGCGGCCGAAGAAGTCGCATCGGGCGTAGCTCCCGCAGACAGGGCAGGGCACCTCGATCGGGTACGGCCGCCGGACCGTCCAGAGGTCGGAGTCCTGCCAGCGGAGTTCGGTCTGTGCGTCGGGGAAGACCGACGAGCCAAAGCTCTGCGGGCGCTGTGCCAGGGCGTCCATGACTAATCATTATAACTCCGCCGGCTTCCGGCGCGGAAGGCGGCCGGCAACAGCCTGGCGCCGGGCGGGACACGCATGTCGCCCCTCGTCCCACACGCGAGCAGTCACTGATGCTGAAGGTCGGACTCCTTTACTTCGCTTACGGCTGCAACATGGACCCTGAGTTCTTGGCCGGGGTCGTGGGTACGCCGCTCGAGCCCGGCTGGCCGGCCCGCCTCACGGGCTGGCGGCTCGCGTTCAACCTGGCGGACGAGGCGGCGGGTTATGGGCTCGTTGCCAACCTGGTGGCGGACGAGCGCTGCTGCACCTATGGCGTGGTCTACCGCCTGCCGCGTGAGGCGCTCGTGGCCCTCGACGGCTTCGAAGACGTGCCCGAGCACTACCGTCGGGACACGATCTGGGTGGAGCCGCTGCGACGCCGCGCCCGTCAGGCTGCGCTGGTCTATCTCGGGCAGCCACGCTACGTCGTCGTCGAAGGCCGACCCGAGGCTCGCTACCTGGACCTGCTGCTACGCGGTGCGCGTAGGCACGGGCTTCCCTCGGATTACGTGGGCTGGATCCGCGCCTCAGCGCAGGGGGAGACGCGGGACTGCTATCCGGCGACGCCGGAGCCATCGTGACACCGCCGGCCCCTCTGCCGCTAGCAAGTCGGGCGGCGCGAGGACCGACGGCCAGGTCAGGTCGGTTGCTGGGCCATTACCATCCTGAGGAAGGCACTCTATGGCAGCTTACGTGATCGTTGACATCGACGTGACGGATCCAGTTCGCTACGAGGAGTACAAGCAACTGGCCGCACCCACCGTAGCGGCCTACGACGGAAAGTACGTGGTGCGAGGGGGCGCGGCCGACAGGCTGGAAGGGACATGGGTGCCCGGACGGGTGGTGGTTCTCGAGTTCCCAACGTCGGAACGCGCGAAGGAGTGGTGGGCTTCCGACATGTATCAGCCGGCGAAACAACTCCGCCACGCGTCGGCAAAGACCGAGATGATTCTGGTGGAGGGCGTCTAAGCCCGACGCGTCTGGCCGCCCCGCTCCTCGAAGTCCGCGACGAGCCGGCGGCTCTCGGCGACAATCAATTCCCAGGCACGCTCCACGTGCCGCTCGGTCGTCCGCACGTTTCCGATCGCCAGCCGCAGCGTATAGCGGCCGTTCAGGCTGGTATGTGACAGGTAGATCTCGCCACCGCGATTGAGCCGCTCGAGCAGCGACGCGTTGAACTCATTCAGCGCCCGCTCGGCATCGGCGCCGGAACCCCCGCTGGAGCCGCGCAGCTCGGCCGGGCTGGCGCGGAAGCAGACGACGCTGAGGGGCGTCGGGGCTAGCCGTTCGAAGTCAGGGTGCTCGTCCACCCAATGGGCGAAACGCTGCGCCAGCCGGATGTGCTCGCGCAGCCGCTCGACGATGCCTTGCGAGCCGAAGCTGCGCAGCACCATCCAGAGTTTGAGGGCGCGGAAGCGGCGTCCGAGGGACACGCCCCAATCCATGTAGTTGCGAATCTCACCGTCCGCCCCGGTGCGCAGATATTCGGGCACCAGGCTGAAGGTGCCGGTCAACGTGTCGGGTCGCCGCGTGTAGAGTACGCTGCAGTCGATGGGTGTGAAGAGCCACTTGTGCGGGTTGACCACGATGGAGTCCGCCGCCTCGCAGCCGTCGAGCACGTGACGGTACTCGGGTATCAGCGCGGCGCTGCCGGCATAGGCGGCATCGACGTGCAGCCACAACGCCTCGTCGTGGCAGAGGCGTGAGATCTCGTGAACCGGGTCGATGCTGGTGGTCGAGGTGGTGCCGACAGTCGCGGCCACGCAGAAGGGTCGGTGGCCGGCGGCGCGATCCTCGGCGATGGAGTCGGCGAGCCGGCTGACGTCCATGCGGAACTCGTTGTCGGTAGGGATCTTTCTCACACCCTCTTTGCCCAGGCCGAGGACCAACCCCGCCTTTTCCACCGAGGAGTGCGCTTGCTCCGAGGCATAGAGGCAAAGTCGAGGAAGCTCGGGGCGGCCCGCCATGCCTAAGTCGCGGATGTTCAAGTCGCTGACTGCGTGGCGCGCGGCGGCGATGGCGCAGAGGCTGGAGACCGACGCCGTGTCCATGATCACACCCTCGAACCCGTCGGGAAGGCCGAGGAGTTGGCGCAGCCAGTCCACGGCGACCTGCTCGAGCTCGGTCGCGGCTGGCGACGTCTGCCAGAGCATCCCGTTCACGTTCAAGGCAGCGGACAGGAGCTCGCCGAGGATGCCGGGCGCTGAGCCGGTGATGCTGAAGTAGGCGAAGAAGCCTGGGTGGTTCCAGTGGGTGATGCCGGGTACCACGAGCTGCTCGAAATCGTCGAGGATGGCGTCGATCGGTTCCCCGTCCTGCGGCGGCTGCGCCGGCAATGCGTCCCTGAGCTCGTTTGGTCGGGCGCGCGACCGCACGGGATACTCCTCGGGGTGGCTGAGGTAGGCTGCAATCCAGTCGATGGCGCGGGCGCCGGCGCGCTTGAACTCCTCCATCGGCATGTCGCCGAGAGCACTCATGTTGCCTCCGCATAGCGTGTGTGCCTGAGCGCGTTTGCCCAGGCTTTCGCGTCGGGCTAGGTTGCGGCTCTTGAGCGATCCAATACGTCAGCGCTCGTCGATCAGCAAGTGGATGTGCCGACCAGCGGGCGGAGAGGAAACGTGAATCCGTGAAGAAAAGGCGGGGAAGCCGGGACGGCCTCGCAGTGCTTGCTGCGCTCCTCATCGCCGTCGGCGGCTGCGGTCGGTCGGAAAACGTCGGCTGGGCCGATCGAGAGATGCCGGACAGCATGCCCCGAGGTGAACGAGAGCTGGCAGCGGGAGCCGCAGCTCGGCAGGAAGTGCCGCCGACGGAACGGGAGGGGCTGGAGCGTGAGCATCAACAGCTGGCGCGCTCGCTGAGTTCGCTCCAGCGCGCCGCGATGGCGGATTCGCAGCTGGCGGCGACTTGGCAGGCGCTCGACGCCGATCTGGAGGCTCGACTGAAGGAGACTTCTGAATTTCACCGGCAGCTGCTGGTGCGGAGAGACGAGATCGAGGCGCGACTGGCCGCGGCGAGCGAGGGCGCACAGGGTCTGACAGATGCAGAGCGGATGGAACTCGACCGCTATTATCAGAACATCGAGGCGGAGCTGGCGCGCAAGCAGCGATTTCAGGTCCGAGAGCCCGAGTTCGCCGGACGCTTCGCAGCGTTTCGAACTGCCTTGTTCGAAAAAATGCGAGAGCTCGACCCGGCGCGCAGAGAACAGATCGATCGCCTGGAGATGCTGGACCGACTTCTCTCTCCGACGGCAGACAGGAGACTGCCCGACGCGCTTGTCAGGCCGCAACCGTGATGGCGAGTCGTGCGGCGGGGTCAGGCTGTGGCACTGGGTCTCTGGTCGTGCTCTGCTGTTCTATTGAACATCGAACACCGGACCTCCAACGGCACCTGGCTTCAGCGGACGACCGACGCGGCGACGGGCCGCAAGCTCAGCGGCGCCTAAGGGTAGCAGGATGGACGAACGCAAGATCGTGTGCTCCGACGGATCGCGCTGGCGAGTGATCGCGGCGAGCCGCTCGAGCCCGCACAGAATCGAGCTGGTCTTCGAGTCGTTGGATCCACCGGGGTCCTTGCTTCGGGGTGAAACGGCGGCGCGCGGTCTCGAGGAACTTGCGGAGCGGGAGCTCTGTTTCATACTCGAGGAGCTGCGCCGCCTGGCCTAAGCGGGGGNNGCACCGCCAGAATCCCCCACCACTCACTCTGCTTCACGGGCCACTCACAGAGCTGGGGTGGAGGGACGGCGACGATCGGCCTGGCGCCGGCGGCCGACCTGTGGGGCGGCCTATACGAGATCGACGCTGCCGGCCGCAGGGAGATAGAGCGGTCGGGCGAGCCGGATGGTTACGTCTGGGCCTTCACGGCGGTGCAGGACTCGCACGGGGAGCTTATCCAGTCGGGCCTGCTGATCAAGGTGCGGGATCTGACTCGCAGCGCGCCGTCCGATCGCTACTTGGCGGTGCTGAGGGCGGGTTGGATCCAGTGGGGGCTCGACCCTGACGACATGTTGCGACACGTTCCGTCAACGCTCTAGCTTACCGCGATCGAACGGCCGGCGACTACTTGCGCGCCGAACTCCCGTTCACTTGAACCTCATGCGATCACAGCGCGCGCTCCGCAGCTCCCTTCTTGTGGCCGGCGTCGCGTCGACGCTCACCACCAGCGCGAGGACAGCGGCGCAAGAAGCGGCACCTCAACTCGTCTCGCCTGCCGGATTCGAGGCACAGGTATTCGCCGCCGGCCTCGACCGGCCGCGCGGCTTGGCGTTCGGGGCTGAGGGTCGGCTGTACGTCTCGGAGACCGGTGCGGGTCGGGTCGTGCGCCTCAGCGACATCGATGATGACGGTCGCGCGGACAGCCTGCAGGTGCTGGCCGAGGGGCTGGACCGACCGTCGGCCCTGGCCTGGCTCGGCCCTGACCTGCTCGTCGCTGAGGCGACTCGCGTGCTGCGAATCACTCATCCCGTTGCCCGCGGTGCCGCTGCCGAGATCAGCGTGATTGTGAGTGACCTCCCCGCGGACAGCGCCGGTACCCGAGCGCTTCTACCCGACCTCTCGGGTCGGGGCTTCTTCGTCTCGGTGGCGGCGTCGTGCGGTGTGTGTCGGGAGCGTGATGAGCGACGAGCGGCGATTCTCCGCGTCTCGCATGCCGGTGGCTTCGAGGTTTGGGCTCGAGGCCTCGGTGACGCAGCTGGCTTGGCTCGACACCCGGACACAGGCGAGCTGTGGGCGACGTGCCGCGGCCGGGATAGGCTGGGCGACGACTTGCCGCCGAACGAGCTAAACGTAATCCGCCGGGGTGCGCACTACGGCTGGCCTTATTGCTACGGCGCGCGGGTTCCGCACCCGGCGTACGCCGACCGCGCGCGCTGCGACGTGACCGAGCCGCCGGTCCTAACCTTCGCGGCGTCCTCGATACCCCTCGGCATCGCCTTTTACACGACCGGGGCGTTCCCCGCGGAGTACCACGGCGACGCGTTCGTGGCGCTCGAGGGTTCGCCGAGTCGCGGGTTGGCGACCGGGTACAGAGTCGTGCGGCTCGACATCGAGGCCGGCTGGCCGGTGGAGGTGGCGGACTTCGTCACCGGTTGGGTTGGGCCGGGCGGCGCGGTTCGGGGGCGTCCAGTTCAACCGCTGGTGGGGCCGGACGGGGCGCTTTATGTTAGCGATGACGTGGGCGGCCGGATCTGGCGGGTCGGCTACGTGGGCGGCTCGTCGTAGAGGGCAGGGCGGTGGGGCGTAGGCAGCGCTCCCGGTGGCTCCCCGGGTGGCGAGTAATCAGGAGGTGTCCTGGTGCGTGACTTCACGCAGGTAGTCAAGGAAAACGTGTCGGACTATCGAGGGTCGTTCTTCAACGCGGTGAAGTGGGCTCCCATCTTCGCGGCGACTCTCATGACGCTTTCCCAGGATCCGCGCTTGCAGCCACGGCACCGCACCTGGGTCAACGCGGCGCTGGCGTATTTCGTCTCGCCCAATGACGCCGTGCCTGAAGAAGAGTACGGGCCATACGGATACTTGGATGACAACCTCGTGAGCGCCTACGTGCTGGAGCGCATCGCGCGTGACGTGGGCTGGCGAGTGATCGACGAGGCCTGGAACGGCGAGCTCGCGGCGCGTGACGTGACGCGCGAGACCCTTGACCGCGAGCACGAGCTGCTCGGGCATCTCGGGCAGGAGGCGCTGCAGAGCGCCGGCGTGCTGGAGGAGGGGGGAGGGCCCATCGCTGACAGCGGCGGGGCGCTACGACCGTTAGGGCTCAGCTAGGCGCCGGGGTCCGCCGTCTGCTTTGAGGGCGGGTGGCGCGGGATTAACTTGCGGTAATGGAGTAGATTCGGGCATCACCTGGAGTAATGAGCATGGGTATCGGTTATCTGGCATTCGGCGGGGGGGCGCAGAGCGCGTCTCTCTTCGGCATCGGCAACCTGGGTTGGACGGAGGGCCTGCTGATCGCCTTCCTCTTCCTCTTGCTGTTCGGCGCGCGCCGGCTGCCCGAGATCGGACAGTCGCTGGGCAAAGGGATCCGGGAGTTCAAGAAGTCGCTGACGTCCTCGGAGGAGGAACCCCAGGTCGGCGCGGGCGAAGGAAGCCGGGGGGAAGTCGAAGCTCCGAAGCGCGAAGAAACTTCCTAAGCGCACGGTGAAGTCGGGCAGCCAGCGCGCCTGGTGGGCCGCCACCGACTTAGCACATGTGCTCGCACCTACGGGCGGGCGAGTTGCCTGCCGGCCCGCCCTCAGCTCTCCCCGAAGGCGCCGACGAGAGGCTTGACGAGACGCTCGAAATCGGCATACCGCATGCGGACCGCCTCGGTATGGTTGCCGGCGTTAAACACGATCGTCTCGTCCTCGGCAAGCCGTTCGTCCACGAACACTCGCTGCCCGTAAAGGTTGCCGAGCGGCGGCATGGCGCCCGGCTCGCAGTTCGGGTAGAGGCCCGCGAACTCCGATTCCTCCGCAAGCCTCAACTTCCCGGCGCCGACCAGCTTCTTGAGCTTTTCGGAGTTGACGTGGTAGGAGGCGGGCAAGACCGCCATGATCGCCTCGTCCTCTTTGGTGAAAAAGATCACGGTCTTCGCCCACTCGTAACCGGAGATATGCGAGACCGCCGCTTCTTCAGCCGCCGTGTAGGCCGTGGGGTGCTTGATGACCTCGTACTTCACACCCTCGTCCTTCAGGAACCGCTCGACTTCCGGCGCGAGTGCCATGGATCACCTCCAGCGTGGTTTTGTCGAGAGCTGGAAGGAGCCGATCGGGCCGGGGCCGCGTCTCCGGCCTCGCGCCGCAGGACGCCAGGCCGTTTCCCCCGCCCGTCGCGGTCTCGGCCTGATACAGCTCCTTCCATGACTTCGATGCACTTGCCGGCCTATTTTTGCAAGAGCTTGAGGAATTTCGTCAAAGTGTAGGTATTCGCAACGTCCGTCTTTTCGAGCCAGCCACGGCGTGCCTGATCCACTCCGTAGCGCATGTAATCGAGCTCATCGATGCGGTGAGCGTCGGTGCTGATCACGATCTTGACGCCGGCCTCCCGCGCCATTTGCAGGTGGAAATCACGCAGGTCAAGCCGGTGTGGCTGGGCGTTGAGTTCTAGCATCACGCCGTGGTCACGGGCCACCTTCACAAGCTCCTCGACGTCCACCGGGTACGGCTCACGACGATTGATCAGCCGGCCGGTGGGATGGGCGAGGATGTGCACTCGCGGGTGCTGCATCGCCCTCGTGATCCGGCGAGTCATCTCGGCGCGTGTCAGGTTGAACTTCGTATGGACCGAGATGACGACCACATCCATTGCCGCGAGCAGCTCGTCGCCCAAGTCGAGCGAGCCATCTTCATGGATATCGACTTCCGCCGACTTCAAGATGCGGATGTCATCGAAGCGCGTTTGTAGTTTATCGATTTCTCTGTATTGCTTGAGGAAATCCGCCTCCGAAACGCCGGTCATCGCCAGCGCCGGGCTGTGGTCAGTTATTGCCATGTACTTGTAGCCACGCTCCCGGCACGCTTCGACCATCTCCTCGACGCTGTTCTTGCCGTCGCTGTACTTCGTGTGCATCTGCAGGTCGCCACGGATGTGTTTCTGCGCGATGATGCTAGGAAGGCGCTCCTGTCGGGCCGCTTCGATCTCGCCGCGGTCCTCACGCAGCTCGGGCGGGATCCAGGGGAGGTCGACGGCGGCGAAGACTTCCTCTTCCGTCTCACCGCAAATGAGGCGGTCGCCTTCGAACACGCCGTACTCGTTGATCTTGAGCCCGCGCTCGCGTCCGATGCCTCGAACCACGATGTTGTGAGCCTTCGAGCCGGTGAAGTAATGCATCGCCGCCCCGTAGCTCTCCTGTGGGACCAGGCGCAGGTCGACTTGCAGGCCGGCGCGCAGCCGGACCGAGCTCTTGGTTCTCCCTTTCGCCAGCACTTCGGCCACGTCGCGATAGCCCACGAAGTCGTCCATGATCGGTGAGCCATCGCCGGTGGTGGCCAGGATGTCGATGTCGCCCACCGTCTCGCAGCGCCGCCGATAGCTGCCCGCCACCTCAAGATCGACCACACCTTTCGATTTCTTCAGATGCTCGAGTAGCGGCTGCACGTAATTGTCCGCGTCCGACAACTTGAACCGGCCGGCGCGCGCTTTGAGCACCTCGATGCCCTTGAGGATGCGCGCCTCGAGCGTCTTGCCGAAGCCCGGCAGCTCATCGAGCTGGCCCTCCCGGGCGGCTGCCTCGAGCTCGGCCAGCGTGGTGATGCCCAGCCCATCCCAGAGCTGTCGCGCGCGCTTTGGCCCCAGCCCGGGGATGTTCATGATCTCGATGAGTGTGCCGGGTACCTCCTCGCGCAGCTCGATGAGGAATTTCAGCTCACCGGTCTCGAAGATCTCGCGTATCTTGCCCGCCAGATCCTTGCCGATCCCCGGCAGGTCCTCGAGCTTCGCCTCCGCGTCCTGGAGCAGCGACTCGATCGGTTGCGAGAGCGTCTCTAGGGTGCGCGCGCCGTTGCGGTAGGCGCGTATCCGGAAGGGGTTGGCGCCCTGGATCTCCAGCAGGTCGGCGATCTCCTCGAGAATCCGGGCGTAGTCGATGTTCTCCATCTCAGACGGTCCCCTTCGGTAGCATCTTCAGGAACTCGTCTTCCGAGAGGACCTTCACGCCCAGCTTGCGGGCACGGTCGTACTTGCTGCCGGGATCACTGCCCGCCACGACGTAGTCGGTCTTGGCGCTCACGCTGGACGACGTCCGGCCGCCCAGCGAGCGCACGATCTCTTCCGCCCGGCTGCGAGTGACCGACTCGAGCGCGCCGGTGAACACGAAGCTGAGACCGGCGAGCGGGCCGCCGGCGCCGACCTCCGGCTCCACGAGCTTCAGGCCCCGCTCGCGCAGCCGCTCGATCTCGGCACGGGTGCCACGGCGGGCGAGGAAGTCGAAGACCGCCGCGGCCACAACCGGCCCGATCCCCGGCACCGCCTCGAGGTCCTCCCGCGAGGCGCCCAGCACCGCCGTCAGGCTGCCGAAATGCGCGGCTAGGTCGCGGGCTGTCTGCGCGCCGACCTCGGGGATGCCCAGCGCGTAGAGGAACCGGTCGAGCGTCACCTGCTTGGAGCGCTCGATCGCCTCGACCAGGTTTCGCGCCGAGAGCTCGGCGAACCCTTCGAGCTTCACCAGCGCGTCCGCCTCGAGCGTGAACAGGTCGGCGACGCTCTTCACCAGACCCGCGTCCAACAGCTGCACTACGGTTCGCTCGCCCAGCCCGCGGATATCCAGCGCGTCCCGGGAGGCGAAGTGCTGAATGCGGCCCTTGAGCTGAGCGGGGCAGGCGAGCCCGTTGGGACAGAAGTCGAGGGGCCCCTCGCTGACGACGGACGTGCCGCAGACCGGGCAGCGGGGCGGCATCTTGAAGCGCCGGCCGCGCCTGGCCCCGGGCTCGGCGACCCGCTCCAGCACCTGCGGTATGACGTCGCCGGCCCGCTGGATGCGCACCCGGTCGCCTTTACGCACATCGAGGCGCTCGATCTCCTCGCGATTGTGCAGCGAGGCCCGCGAGACGGTGACGCCGCCGACGTCCACCGGTCGCAGCATCGCCACCGGCGTCAGCTTGCCGGTGCGGCCGACCTGAACGACGATGTCGAGGATCTC
>JABAOD010013341.1_pt1 | contig 12323 bp, 15 predicted proteins | sample 7062151 | NCBI WGS metagenome assembly JABAOD01 (sample SAMN14538626, study PRJNA623070) | marine sediment metagenome | biome: marine biome [ENVO:00000428]; feature: marine pelagic biome [ENVO:01000023]; material: deep marine sediment [ENVO:00002113] | place: India: Gulf of Khambhat ...
TTTCCCCGGCCGGGCGTTACCCGGCACCGATGCTTCATGGAGTCCGGACTTTCCTCGAAAGTTGCCTTCCGCGGCCATCCAGCCATCCGCGCAGGCTTGATCTAGGTGCTGAAACCGCCTTGGTCAACGGGAAAGCGGCGAGCAAGGTCAGCCATCATCGCTCGGTCAACGGCGTCCATGGTTCCCATCGCAAAGGGCCGGAACCTCTGGCGAAACGCTGTCAAAACTGCCTCTTCTCGCCCCTCAACGTCATATCCGAAGGCTTTGGCATCGCTGTAAAATTCGCCCTCGGCGCCGATCTCTGGCCAGACAGAGAGGCCGCGGACTGCCAGCCTGCGCCAGTCGAAACGACGACCAGGGTCAAACTTGCGATCCGGGGCCATGTCGGAATGGCCAATGATACCTTCTGGGGAAATTTGCCAGCGCCCCATAATCGCAGGCAGCAACTCTTCCAGCGATCGCATCTGCGGTTCAGGGAATGGATGGGCACCAAGATTCGCGAGTTCGATCCCAATAGAATGGCTATTGACGTCCTCGGTCGCGCCCCATCGACCAGCGCCTGCATGCCACGCGCGCTTTTCCTCTGGCACGAGCGCATAGACTGCGCCACCCTCATCGATCAGGTAATGGGCCGACACCTCTGTCTTGGGGTCACACAAGCGCTCCAGAGCCGCCTGAGCGGTTTGCATGGCTGTATAATGCAGGACAATCAGACTGGGCAGCACGCCGCCCCTTCGCTCACCGTAGTTGGGCGAAGGAAAAGGGGTCACTGCACCGCCAGACGGAAGGGACGTGGGTCCCAGTCACAGGCGAACCCGTCGCCGTCAAAATCAAGGTTCTTGCGGTCACGCTTTGGGCCACCTGCTGACAGAAACGCCTCTTGTGCGAGATCGGCCGAGGTAAATTTAGCGCATGCGCGTTGTGATCCAGCTGCAGTCCGCAAGCCGGATCTCCGGTAGAGAGATTCTCCAACGTTATTCGTGGTTTCCAGCGCGAAGCTAACAATGTTCGGGCGATTAGAACCGCCGTTGCGTTTTGGAACCGCAGTGGGTTCGATCTGCACGTAGTTCTGGCGCTGTGCTGCCAGACGCTCGCGGTCGCTTTCGATGGTTTCGCGCGAGCTGACGGCTTCGAAATCCTGCTCGTCAGATATTCCCGGATTATCGACTTCAGCGGCGACCGTTGCATCCAGAGGCTCACCAACTCTCGGTACAATAAGCTGTACGGGCTCTTCAGGATCGACAGGCGCAACTGGTTGTGGATCCGAAGGCAGCTCGACGACCACCACCTGCTCGGGTGTCTTGTCTGGGTCGGTCGGGGGTAGAACAGTCTCTTCGATCGGCTGGGTACTGCCAGCAAGAGCAGCCTCGCGCGCTTCGCGGGCTTGTAGATACTCTTCGTATGTCCCGAACCCAACGCCCTGAAGGTGGTAGGTTTCTTGTACACATCCCGATAATCCAAGCACCAGCGCGGCACCAATAGCGATACGCATGACGAACCTCTGCTCTGTTTCTTACCTCGGCGCGGACGTTACCACCATTTGCTGGGCTTGGAAACAAACCCGGCGGCGGACTCCAGCGCATAGGCGGTGTTCAGCAGATCGCCCTCTTCCCACGGACGGCCGATCAACTGCAAACCAAGCGGCAGACCCTGCTTATCCAGACCGGCGGGAACCGAGATACCGGGCAGGCCAGCAAGGTTCGTGGTGACTGTGAAGACGTCGTTCAGGTACATTTCGACCGGATCGGCATCCTTCATCTCGCCAAGACCAAAGGCCGCAGACGGCGTAGCTGGGGTCAGGATCGCGTCGACACCTGCCGCAAAGACATCGTCGAAATCTTTCTTGATCAGGGCGCGGACCTTACGAGCGCGGTTGTAGTAGGCGTCGTAGAAGCCAGCCGACAGCACATAGGTGCCGATCATCACGCGGCGCTTGACCTCGGCGCCGAAGCCTTCGGCGCGGGTCTTTTCGTACATCTCGACGATGCCGTCGCCTGCCGCCAGCTTGGCGCGGTGGCCGTAGCGCACGCCGTCGTAACGGGCGAGGTTCGACGACGCCTCGGCCGGAGCGATCACGTAATAGGCCGGCAGCGCGTATTTGGTGTGCGGCAGCGAGATATCGACGATCTCGGCCCCTGCGGCTTTCAGCATCGCGGTACCGTCGGCCCAAAGCTTTTCGATCTCTTCGGGCATACCGTCCATGTGGTACTCTTTCGGAATACCGATCTTCTTGCCCTTGATGTCGCCGGTCAGCATCGCCTCGAAATTCGGGACGGCCAGATCAGCGCTGGTCGAATCCTTCAGGTCGTGGCTGGCCATGGCTTCCAGCATGATCGCCGCGTCGCGCACGGTCTTGGTCATCGGTCCCGCCTGATCCAGCGAGGACGCGAACGCAACGACGCCCCAACGCGAGCACCGACCATAGGTCGGCTTCAGTCCCACGGTGCCAGTGAAGGCGGCAGGCTGACGGATTGAGCCGCCGGTGTCGGTGCCGGTTGCAGCCAGACACAGGTCAGCGGCCACAGCGGACGCGGACCCACCAGAGCTGCCGCCCGGTGTCAGATCTCGGTCGTCAACCTTCCACGGGTTCACCGCATTGCCATAGGTCGAGGTCTCGTTCGAGCTGCCCATGGCAAACTCGTCCATGTTCAGCTTGCCCAGCATCACCGCGCCCGCATCGAACAGGTTCTGGCTGACGGTCGATTCATATTCAGGCTTGAAGCCTTCCAGAATGGCCGAGGCGGCCTGGCTTTCCACACCCTTGGTGCAGAACAGGTCTTTGATGCCAATCGGAATGCCGCACATGGCGGGCGCGTCACCCGCCTTGATGCGGGCGTCCGCGGCCTCGGCGCGTTCGAGCGCGATCTCAGGCGTCTTGTGAACAAAGGCACCCAGAGCGTCGGCCGCATCGATTTCAGCCAGACAATCCTTGGTCAACTCGACAGAGGTTACGTCACCGGCGCGCAGCTTGTCGCGGGCTTCGGCGATGGTCAGTTTCGACAGATCAGCCATTATTCCACCACCTTCGGAACCGCAAAGAAGCCTTCACGCGCATCGGGCGCGTTCGACAGGATTTTCTCTTGATAATTGCCATCAGTCACGACGTCCTCGCGCCGCTTCAGGCGCATCGGGGTGACCGAGGTCATGGGCTCTACACCCTCAACGTCAACTTCGTTCAGCTGCTCCATGAAGGTCAGGATGTTGGACAGCTCGCCAGCCAGCGCCGGCAAGTCGCTTTCGTCAACGGCGATGCGCGCCAGATGCGCCACCTTCCGGGCGGTGTCGATGTCGATGGACATGGGTTACTCCGTCTTGGTCGGGCTTGGGTTTAGCCCCGCGTCGCGGGGGCTGCAAGGCTTGTGTCTTGCATAGACAAGGATCATCCAGCCCAACATGGTCGCATTCAGGATATGCCACATGAAATGCGCACCCAAAGGCAAGGTTGTGCAAAGCGGTTCGTCCAACATACGGAAGGTCAACGACACCATCAGGATCGCCACGCCGACCAGCATCCCCTTTGCTGTTTGCGGATTTTGCCGCCAAAGGACCAGCGCAAGTATCGCAAGCCCCAAGGGGATCGGCATGTAACTGGCCGAACTGCCGATAAACTCGATCCGCGCAAACAGCGGTGCGGTCAGCGCCGCGTAGGGGACGAAAGCGATGACCGCTACCCAAGCCTGCCACGCCGGCCGCTCCATCATGTCGCGTACGATGGCGAAAAGGTAGATCAGGACAAAGACGAGGATCGGGATCACATCGGCAATTGCCGACCACGCATTGGCCAAAGTGTGAAACAGACCTGAGCCAATACCGATCAGGAAAAGGACTATGGCCAGCGCCGGTCCAAGCGGAGCTCGCTTTGCACTCGACCAGACCACCACGGCAGCGATCAGGAAGGCCAGATTGGTGATCGCATTCAGCGGTTCGGCCCAGATTCCGGGGCCAAGCCTTTCGCAATACGCATCGATTTGTGCAAACGGATCCACGTGTTAACCTGCCTCCATAACGCGCAGACTATATTTAGGGAGTTTTTCGGAAATGAGAATTCTTTGGCTCGGACATTCCGGATTTCGGATCGAGGTTGGAGATCAGGTATTACTGGTCGATCCGTGGTTAACCGGCAACCCGATGTTTCCCGCCGATAGGTGGGACGAGGCGGTTGAGGGCGCCACTTATATTCTGGTCTCCCACGGCCACGGCGATCACTCGGGAGATGCCCTGTTCCTATCCAAGAAACTCGACGCGCCGCTGGTTGGCATCTACGATCTAATGAGTTGGTGGGATGAGACCGAAGGGGTTCAGGTCGTCGGCTTCAACAAAGGCGGCACGGTAGACTTGGGCGGAGTGCGTGTCACAATGGTGAACGCAGTCCACTCTTCCTCGATCAGCAATGAAAACGGTCCGATCTATGCAGGCGCCGAAGCGGGTTTCATCATCACTGGCGGCGGTCACACGATCTATTTCTCAGGCGATACCGATGTGATGGCTGACATGCAGATCATCAACGATTTGCACCAGCCAGATATCGGCATTCTTTGCGCTGGCGGTNNTGGTGGTCATTTCACCATGGACATGCGTCGCGCGGCGTATGCCGCCCGGACCTTCTTTGACTTCACCACGGTCATTCCCTGCCACTACAAAACTTTTCCCCTGCTGGAACAGTCGGCAGAGGTCTTGAAGGACTCGCTGCCTGGTGTGGATGTCATCGAGCCCGAGGTTCTGACGCCGATCCTGCTTTAATCTTCCGCCCAGTCTTCGGGGAGGCCACTGCGTACGGCCTCTTCGCAGTATCTGGCGATTTCCTTTCGGTCTCTGAAATCAGCAGCCGCGACTGGTGGATGATAAACAACCTCGACGGAACCTTGTTCGCGCGCGGCCAATACTTTCAAAAGATGCCCGCCGAAATCCATATCTCCCCACCAGCCGTAAAACCGTGGATCGCCTTCAGTGCCCCGATAGACCACCGTTACGGGTTGGATATGAAGCTCGTCCTTTAACGGAGGGAGCATGAAGGCCTGAAACAGGGTGGGTTTAAAGGTCAGAACCCGGCGCCCATCGGTCGACGTGCCTTCTGGAAAAAACAACAGCTTGTGGCCGGCGTGCAAGCGGTCTTCAAAGATCTTGGTCTGGGCTTTGGCCTCCCGGCGATCTCGCGCGATAAAAACGGTGCCAGTGGCCTTGGCCAACCATCCGATACCCGGCCAATTAGCAACTTCAGACTTCGAAACGAAATAGATTCTCTTGCGGGCGTTCAAGGTAAAGATGTCCAACCACGAACCGTGGTTCGCCACCACCGCTCCCGGTTCTTTCATTAGCTGCCCAGTGGTTTTGTAGGGGATGCGCAGGATCACGAACGCCATACGGCAAACAAACTGCGTGATATGCGGCGTGATCGGGCGGCGCAGGCCAAAGATCGGGCGCTCTATCAAACGGACAAGCAGCAATAGTCCCAGACAGCCAAACGTCACAACACCAAGTGCGATACCCCGCCAAACAACACGGAACCAGTCTGCTCCGGATATCTCGGGCTCGACCGGCGGCTCATTTGAATCCCAGGTCGTCGTCACGCGCCGCTTCCTTGGGTATAACGCGAGCGCGCCTTTTCCGTCATCCGGGCTGTGTCCATAAGCAGACATACATCGACCGTATTGAAGGCGTGATCCACATAGGCGCCCTGCCCGACGAATCCGCCAACCCGCAGGTAAGCCTTAATCAACGCCGGTGTCGCAAGCATCGCGGCGCGACGATCAACTTGGTCGGGCGGCAGGATATCCATCGCCACGCCATGGTCAGGCAACGCTGTGACGCGCATATCCTCGGGTGCGAGGTGGTTGTAATGCAGATAGGACAGTTGCTGTGACAGTGCCTGAACATCTGTGCCGTGAAAACTCGCCACACCGAACAGAATCTCAATATCGTGATCCAGAACATAGGCGCCCAGCCCGTTCCAGATGTGGTGCATGGCCATTCCACCGCGATAGTCGCGGTGCAGGCAGGACCGGCCCAGTTCCAACAACCGACGACCCGAGATTTTAAGAGGCGTCAAATCGTATTCCGATTCCGTGTAAAAGCGGCCCATCTTTTCGGCCTGTTCCTGCCGCAAGAGGCGGTAGACGCCTACGACCTGATCGCCCGCATCGCGAGCCTCATCCAACAGCATCAGGTGATCGAAGAACGGATCGTACTTGTCCTTCTCCAGTCGCGCTTCGTGATCGACCATTTCACCGTCGCTACCCAGTTCTTCAACGAAAACTTCATAGCGCAGTCGTTGTGCCGCGATCAGATCCTCCGGCGTCTCCGCCAGTTTCAGCGCAAATTTCTCGTTAGCAGAGATCATGGATTAAGCGTTCGCCCTCGGCCGTTCTGTCCGCGCGTTTCTAGGCAGGTCCGCTACGCAATGCAACAAAACAGAAAGCGCCGCGCCGCTTAACATCTTTTTAAGCCCACTGTGACAGGTCTTGACAGCCACAACAACTTCAGGATGTAAAGATCGGAATGAGAGCAACCTTTGATCCATCTATGACCACCTTCCCCTGCTCCTGGAAGTTAACGGTGATGCGCCCATTGATATTCGATTGGACCTGCCCAATGCCCCAGTCCTCTTGCTGTGGATGGCGGACCAGCATGCCGGGCTCCAACATCGCATTCAGATCGTTCATCAGACACATCCTTCCTCGGTGGTGGTCATGAGCGCGTCAGAAGATCTTAGCGCACTTGTCAGTTCTCGTATCTGTCATGACCTGATCAGCCCGGTCGGTGCAATCGGAAATGGCCTGGAATTGTTGCTGATGACCCACAATCCCCGCGATTTCGGCCCCGAATTTGGACTAATTCAAGAGAGCGTCGATAAGGCCAGCGCGCAAATTCGGCTGTACCGCGTGGCCTTTGGTAAGGCCGAGGCGGAATCGAAGGTCTCAGGCTCTGAGATAATGAAAGCACTGGACGTCTGCTATGACGAAGGCCGGGTTCAAGTTAGAGCTCAACTGCCGCGTGAACTGCTTCGGGCGGATGTCAAATGCGCTCTGCTGGCATTGATGTGCGTGGAGCGTGGCCTGCGCCGCGGTGGGGATGTAGAAATACGTGTGGATGGAACAGACTGGACACTTGATATCATCGGAGACGTCGTGTCGCTGCCTGTCGAGGGGTCTCGTCAGCCCGACTGCAACGATCCCGCCGAGATACAGAAGGTACTCCTTCCGGATGCCCTTCGCACGGCGGGCCGTCGTTTGCAGGTGGAGCAAAGCTCGGATCGGACCTTGCTACGTTTCTAAGCCTTAGGGGCGCGTGGTGCCGTCCCCGACCACGATATACTTGAAGCTGGTCAGCTGTTCGGCCCCAACCGGGCCACGCGCGTGCATCTTGCCCGTGGCAATACCGATCTCGGCCCCCATGCCAAATTCGCCTCCATCCGCGAACTGGGTCGACGCATTCCGCATCAGGATTGCGCTATCGACACGTTCAAAGAAGCGTTCGGCGGCGGCGTCATCCTCGGTAACGATGCAGTCTGTATGGTTCGAACTGTACTGGCGGATATGCTCAATCGCACCGTTCACATCGTCCACGATCTTCGCGGCGATGATCGAGTCGAGGTATTCTTTACCCCAATCCTCGTCCGTGGCTGCAACCGAGCCGTTCAGGCCTTCGCCCGCGTGAACCTCTACCCCCGCGTCCATCAAGGCGTTGATCAAGTCCTGCCCCAAAGTTTCAGCAATATCCCTGTGAATCAACAGACACTCTGCCGCGCCGCAGATACCGGTGCGGCGAGTTTTGGCGTTCATCACGACTTTCAAAGCCTTTTCGGGGTCGGCGGCAGCGTCGACATAGACGTGCACGATACCTTCAAGATGTGCGAAAACCGGCACGCGCGCCTCACGCTGAACAAGGCCAACGAGACCCTTGCCGCCACGGGGGACAATCACGTCGATATGATCGGTCATGGTTAACATCTCGCTCACCGCGGCGCGGTCGCGGGTAGGCACGCGCTGAATGGCATCCTCGGGCAGACCGGCGGCGCGCAGCCCATCCTGCAAGCAGTCGTGAATCAAACCCGACGAGTGGAAGCTTTCCGAGCCGCCACGCAGGATCACCGCGTTGCCCGCTTTCAGGCAGAGCGCACCAGCGTCTGCGGTCACATTGGGACGGCTTTCATAGATCACGCCGATCACACCAAGAGGCGTGCGCACGCGTCTAATATGCAGGCCAGAAGGACGGTCCCACTCGGACATCACGGCTCCGACGGGGTCATCCTGCCCCGCCACGGCTCTCAGACCGTCGCAGATAGCCTGAATGCGGTCTTCGTCCAGTAGCAGGCGATCCATCATCGCGTCGGTCAGGCCCTTGTTGCGACCGAATTCCAAATCTTTCTCATTGGCCGCGATGATCTCATCCCGGCGCGCCCAAACAGCGTCAGCGGCGGCTTCCAGCGCCTTTTTCTTCGCCTCTGGTGCGGCAAAGGCCAGCTCCGCAGCGGCGGCCTTCGCCTTCGCGCCGATGTCAGCCATCAGTTCGGGGATATTTTCCAAATCTTTCATAGCACCAGATCGTCCCTGTGGATTAGCGCGGCACGACCGGGATAGCCCAGCACCGCTTCGATGTCACGGCTGTGACGGCCCTTAATCAAGGCCGCCTCAGCCGCAGTATAACGTGTCAGCCCCGAGGCAAGAACATTGCCCTTCGGGTCCAGAACCTGAACTGGATCACCGCGACCGAAATCACCGGCTACATTGGTAATCCCGGCGGGCAGGAGTGATTTACCCTTGAGCAGCGCATTGACCGCGCCAGCATCAACTGTAATCGCCCCCTTGGGCTTCATCGCCGCAATCCAGCGTTTACGTGCTGCCTGCGGATCATCCTTGGGCAGAAACCATGTACAATTCGCGCCAAGCTCAAGGGCCAGCAAGGGCCGCTCGACCGAGCCTTCTGTGATCGCCATCGCGCAGCCCGCCGCCACAGCGGTTTTCGCGGCCATAACCTTGGTCTTCATCCCGCCACGCGACAGGCCTGAGCCTGCATCGCCCGCCATCGCCTCTATTTCGGGCGTAATTTCGGAAACGGTTTCAAAGCGTTCCGCATCGGGGTTCGTCGAAGGATTGTCGCTGTAGAGGCCATCCACGTCAGACAACAACACCAACTGGTCCGCGCCGATGGTCGCTGCCACCTGAGCTGCCAGACGGTCGTTGTCGCCATAGCGGATTTCGTCCGTCGCAATCGTATCGTTTTCGTTCACGATCGGTACGGCCCCCAAAGACAACAACTGTTCGATCGTCGCTCGCGTATTGAGATAGCGTCGGCGATTCTGGCTGTCTTCCAGTGTCGTCAAAATCTGTGCGGTTGTGATGTCATGAGGGCTAAGCGCCTCTTCATAGGCACGCGCCAGACGGATTTGCCCGGTGGCTGCAGCCGCTTGTGATTGCTCCAATGCCAGATCGCCCATTGGCAGGCCAAGTATGCCACGCCCCAAAGCGATCGAACCCGACGACACCAGCACGACATCGGTTCCGCGAGACCGAACCATTGCAATGTCCTGCGCAAGCGCGCGCAGCCAGTCCGCCCGCAACGCACCTGTGTCGCGGTCGACCAGCAAGGCAGAGCCGATCTTTACGACCAGCCGTTTTGCGTCTTTTAGGGATGCCACGCCTCGGGCTCCTCTTCAGCTTTCTTCACCCGCAACCGGTCTTCGGTGATCTGGGCACGGACAGCGCGCAGTACGTCGGTCACACCTTCATGGCTGACACCGGACATCAGCAAAACAGGGCCGCCGACGGCCTCTTCCAATGCAGCCTTACGCAAGGCGCGTTCTTCGTCGTCGATAGCGTCGATCTTGTTCAGGACGGTCACGCGGGGCTTTTCGGCGAGTTCTCCGCCATAAGCTTCTAGCTCGTTGATAATAGTTCGGTATTCCTCGACAAAATCATCACCCAGACCATCGACCAGATGCAGCAGTACCGCGCAACGTTCCACATGACCCAAAAATTGGTCGCCCAGTCCACGGCCTTCGGAGGCGCCTTCGATTAGACCGGGGATGTCAGCCACGACAAACTCCGCTCCATCAACACCGACAACACCAAGGTTGGGGTGCAGTGTCGTGAACGGATAGTCGGCAATCTTGGGCCGCGCATTCGAGGTAGCAGACAAGAAAGTCGACTTACCCGCATTGGGCAGACCCAAAAGGCCCACGTCCGCGATCAGTTTTAGACGCAGCCAGATGGTCCGCTCAACTCCGGGCTGACCCGGATTGGCGCGGCCGGGTGCTTGGTTGGTCGCAGTTTTAAAATGCAGGTTGCCGAAACCGCCATTGCCACCTTTAGCCAGCAGGACGGTTTGGCCGACCTCTGTCATGTCGGCAAGAATGGTTTCCTGATCCTCGTCCAGAATCTCGGTGCCGACAGGCACTCTCAAGACGATATCGTCGCCCCCTGCTCCGGTCCGCTGCGCACCCATACCGGGCCGACCGTTCTTGGCGAAGAAATGCTGCTGGTAGCGGAAGTCGATCAGGGTGTTCAGCCCTTCGACCGCCTCGGCAATCACGTTGCCGCCCTTGCCGCCATCGCCGCCGTCGGGCCCGCCGTATTCGATATACTTCTCACGCCGGAAGCTGACACAGCCGTTCCCCCCGCTGCCTGAGCGGATGTAAACTTTTGCGAGATCGAGGAATTTCATGGTTTCAGCTTTCGCGACGAGGATTGGTCAGGCGATAAAACGAAACGCGCCCTAACTCAAGCGAGCTTAGCGGGCGCGTCAGAAATGGACAGGCGCAAAACTGCACCCGCCGCGATGTTCATGGCAGTTTCTTAAGGTAAGTCCACGTAGGTACCTGCGAATTGCGCGCAATCGAGAATGTCTCGGCGTCGCCAATATATNNTTAGCGGGCGCGTCACGGAAAGACAGGCGCAAAAAGGCGCCCGCCGCAAGGTTTACGGCAGTTTCTTCAGATAGGTCCAGGTGGGCACCTTGGCAGCCCGTGCGATCGAGAACGCCTCGGCGTCACCGATATATTCGAACCCCGCATTGGTCAGCACACGGGCAGACCCGGGGTTGTCCTGAAACACCTCGGCAAAGATCGTCTGGCTGCGCTGCGGATTGGCATCCAACAGAGCATGCACCGCCTCGGACGCGACGCCGCTATTCCACAGGCCTGGGGCAACCCAATAGCCGATCTGCGACTGGTCGCGATCCATACGAGCCAGCGCAATGGTACCGATGACCTCTCCCAATCCGTTTGCACTGCCATCCATGATCCAGACGTCCTCTGTCCGTTCGGGCGATTGGGCGCGGCCGACAAAAGCCTCAACCGCGCCGGGTGGCAGCGGATGTGGGATCGACCGAGTAAACCGCGCAACACGTTCATCGCCGGCATACATGGCCAGCAAACCCGCGTCCGATTTGCGTACTGGGCGCAGCACGAACCGCTCGGCCTCAATCATGGGCTGATTTATTATTGTATCCAATTTCATGCCTTCCCTCCTCCGAAAAGCACATAAGCGACGCTGGCCACGGTCAAAGCCGCCAGTGCCCACATCAAATAACGTTCCGCTGCTGTCCCTGAAACGGTGGCCGCGAGTCTTTCTCCTCCAAAGACCCAAAGCGGATGCAGGACGGCCTGACATGACAACAAACAGATGGCGATCACCGCCGTGGCATACAAGGTAGGGGTTTCCGGACTCACGAAAGATGTGAACCCGGCCGTGATCATGGCCCAAGCCTTAGGGTTGAGCGGGTGTACAATCAAACCCGCCATGAAGCCGGGCGCGGTCTGCGCCGCTTCCCCGACGTTCAAACGCATATTGGCAACGCGCCACGCCAGCCAACAGATATAGGCCGCAGAGGCCCATTTCAGCGCTTCAAACAAGAAAGGCACTGACTGCGCCAATGCCAGCAGGCCAAAACCCACCGGCCAGATCACCAACTGCTTGCCAAGCGCCACGCCCGCCACAAACGGCAGCGCAGGGCGAAACCCGTACCGCGCGCCAGTGGCCAGCAGTGCCATATTGGCCGGACCCGGCGTGCCGACTTGCGACGCCGCGAACAGCAGAAATGATCCAACAGCAACACCCACAACTGGGCCTTTCCTAAACAGATTCGGGGGACCGGCTTTCGCCGATCCCCCGTATAACTTTACAACCTAGAGGTTCGGCTTACTCAGCGGCCTCCGCCACTGGGAGAACCGAAATAAAGGTGCGGCCTTTCAGGCCTTTGTGGAATTTGACGGCGCCTTCTGCAGTCGCAAAGATCGTGTGATCTTTACCCATGCCGACATTTTCGCCCGGCCACATCTTGGTACCGCGCTGACGCACGATGATGTTGCCCGGGATCACTGCCTGACC
>JABAOD010004630.1_pt2 | contig 12320 bp, 10 predicted proteins | sample 7062151 | NCBI WGS metagenome assembly JABAOD01 (sample SAMN14538626, study PRJNA623070) | marine sediment metagenome | biome: marine biome [ENVO:00000428]; feature: marine pelagic biome [ENVO:01000023]; material: deep marine sediment [ENVO:00002113] | place: India: Gulf of Khambhat ...
CCTGACGCTCCAGAGATGGCGGCGGTCGATGTCGCCCTCGTTCGAGTTGAAGATGGCCCGACGCCCGTCCCTGCTCATCGTCACGTATTCGACCTCGAACTCGCCCGGTGTGAGCAACCGGGCGTCACCGCCGGATGCGGGAACCGAGTACAGATGCAGCCAGCCGTCACGCTCCCACGGAAAGACGATGCGGTCGCCGTCGCCCCAGCACAGCTGATCCTCGGCAACGACGCCGCGAAAGGCGCTGCCCCGACCCGGCTCGGCCCGCCAGACTTCCCGGCTCGTACCGCTCGCCACGTCGGCCACACGGATGGACCAGGGCTCGGCCGCCCGGCGCGGACCGAAGGGGAGCGTTCTGCCTCCCGCCGGCGTTCGGATAAAGGCGACGCGCCGCCCGTCCGCGGACCAGACGGGCTCGCGGTCGAGATCGACTCCGGGATCCAGCCAGGTGATGCGCTGGCTGGCGCGCTCGTAGACGCCGACGAAGCTGTGGTCGCCGCGCCCGCTCACGAAGACGAGGCGGCGGCCGTCGGGCGACCAGCGGAGCGAGCCGAGGCTCCCCCGGGCCTGGACGAGACGCTCGGGCTCGCCCTCGGGAAGCGGCGCCCACCAGATGTCGCCCCCTTTCAGAAACGCCAGCCCATCGCCCGAGGGGGCCAGCGCCGGGGCCGCGCCCTCGCCGATCCGCTGCGGAGCCCCGCCGGCGCTACTCACCATCCAGATCTCACGGCTGACTCCGGTCGGCAGGCTCCAGGGGTTGGGGTATTCCCCAGCACGGTTCGGGCTGCCACCGCGCACGTACACGATGGCGCCGCCGTCCACGGTGAAGCTCAGGTCGGAGAGCGCCTGGCCGTCGTCCTCGGTGTAACCGGTCAGCTGGCGCGCCTCGTATGCGGGCCCCTGGGCGACCCAGATGTTACGGACGCCCCGGGCGTTGAACACCCAAGCGACCTGGTCTCCGGTCGGGGCGGCGGCGAGGCTGGAGGGGAAGGGGGAGCTCATGATCTGTTCCAGCGTGAAACGCTCCTGGCCGGAAAGGTCCGGGATGAGGAACAAGGGGAGCGTCGCGGCGAGGGTGAGGCAGCTGAGGCGCTGGGGCATCGGAGGCCTCCTTGCAGCGGGCGTGGGCTGTGAGTCGAAGCCGTGCAGAATCCAGGGTTGAATATTCAGTCTCTAACCCTCAATGTCGAATGTCCTAGGGGCTCGCCTGCCCCAAAGCGTCCAACCTGGGAATTGAGAATTGCGCGTTGGGAACTGTGAATTCTGGAATGGATGAACGAACCGTCGTATGCCCCGATGGCTCCCGGTGGAAAGTGATTATGGCGAGCCGGTCGAGCCCGCAGCGGATCGAGCTGGTCTTCGAGTCGCTGGACGCGTCCGGGCCCCTGCTTCGGGGTGAGGCGATAGCGCCAAGCCTCGCGGAACTTACAGAAAAGGAACTTTGTTTTCTTATCGACGAGGTTAGGCGCGCCCAGTAGCGCAAACGGCACCGATCCCCGGCACATGCTATACTTCGCTTACGGCTCACTGGTCAATCGAGACCACCTGCTGAGGCTTTGCCCGACGGCGAAACCGATCGGCACCGCCAAGATCAGCCATCAGGCGCTCTGCTTCACCGGGAACTCCGCGACATGGGGCGGCGGTACGGCGACGATCGGTTTGGCGCCGGAGGCGGAGCTCTGGGGCGCCCTCTATGAGATCGAGCTTGCAGATCGTGATCAGATCGAGCGCTCCGGCCAGGCGGACGGATACGTCTGGTCTTCGACCCAGGTCGAGGGCGCGGACGGCGAGCTGATTCACTCTGGTATCCTGATCAAGGTCAGGGACCTAAAGCGCACGTCGCCGTCCAACGAGTACCTCGACGTGCTGAAAGCGGGCTGGGCGCAGTGGGGTCTCGATTTCAACGCGATGTTGCGCAAGGTTCCGCCCACGCTCTAGCTTGGCGCGGGCGACGCTAGCCTTCTTCCGCACCGCTTATCGAGAACGGCATGCGACGATTTCCACTCTGGAGATGGCCGCTGCTTGCGGGCTTGGCGCCTTGCTTCATCGCACAGGCGCCCGCCTCGGCGCAGGAGGCAAGCGCCAGACTCCTGGCGCCGGCCGGCTTCGAGGTCTCGGTTTACGCCGAGGGTCTCGACCGGCCCTGGGGTCACGCGTTCGGACCCGACGGCCAGCTTTACGTGGCCGAGATGGGTGCCGGCCGGGTCATCCGCCTGACGGACCGTGATGGAGACGCACGGGCCGACAGCGTGGTCACGATTGTCGCGGGGCTGGATCGGCCGAGCGGTCTGGTGTGGCAGGGCACCGACGTCCTGATCGCCGAGCCCGGTCGAGTCCTCCGCCTGTCGCGCGCCGCGGAGCAGGTGGCGCAGCCCGTGGTGGTTCTCGATGGTCTGCCCGCCGACAGCCCAACGATCCGTGCGCTTCTGCTAGCGCCGACCGGGTCGTCCCTCTTCATCGCCATCGGCGCCTCGTGTGACATCTGCCGGGAGACCGACGGGCGCCGGGCAGCGATCCTGCGTGTCGAGTTCGGGGCTGAGCGCGAGGAGGTGTGGGCGCGGGGTTTGCACCAGGCGCTCGGCCTGGCGCACCATCCGGATACGGGCGAACTGTGGGCGACCTCTGCGGGCCGTGACGGTTTGGGAGTGGAGCTGCCGCCCGACGAGCTGAACGTCATTCGGCGTCGCGCGCACTACGGCTGGCCTTATTGCTACGGCGCCCGCGTACCGAGCCCGGAGTTCGCCGATCGGACTCGCTGCGACACGACCGAACCACCGGTGCTGACCTTCCCGGCTCACTCCCATCCTACGGGGCTCGTGTTTTACACGGCGCAGGCGTTCCCGCCCGGGTATCGGGGCGACGCCTTCGTCGCGCTGCACGGGTCGGAAACCGGTTCCACGCTGGCGGGGTACAGGGTCGTACGGGTGAGGGTGGAAGGCGGCCGGCCACTGGGGTGGGAGGATTTCCTGACCGGCTGGATCGGGCCGGGCGGCCAGCTCTACGGCCGCCCGGTTCAGCCGCTGGTGGGGCCGGACGGGGCGCTGTATGTTAGCGATGACTACGGCGGTCGGATCTGGCGAGTCGGGTACAGGGGTGATCCGCCCGCGGCCGCGCCGGAGGAGCACGGCGCCGGTTGACCCTCGCGCTCACGCCGAATCGGGAGGTGTCCAAGTGCGAGACTTTACGCAGGTGGTCAAGGACAATGTGTCCGAGTATCGAGGCTCCTTCTTCAACGCCGTGAAGTGGGCGCCGATTTTCGCGGCCACACTGATGGCGCTTTCGCAGGACCCCCGCCTGCAGTCACGTCACCGGACTTGGGTCAACGCGGCACTGGCCTATTTCGTCGCTCCCAATGACGCCGTGCCCGAGGAGGAGTATGGGCCCTACGGTTATCTGGACGACAACCTCGTTAGCGCTTACGTGCTGGAACGTATCGCCCGCGATGTCGGCTGGCGGGTGATCGACGACGCGTGGAACGGAGAGCTGGCGGCCCGCGATGTGACCCGCGAGACGCTGGACCGCGAGCACGAGCTTCTGGGCCACCTGGGTCAGGAAGCTCTGCAATCCGCGGGCGTGCTCGATGAGCGAGCGCGGCGCGGAGCCGATGTCGGCGAGGGCGTACGACCGCTCGGGCTGAGTTAGAGAGGGGACGCCCCTGGTGGATGGCGAGCGACCGAGTACTTTGAAAGTGATAGCCATCCAGGCATGATTGGAGCGGTAGCATAATGATCGGACAGCAAGTTTTCGAAGTTGAGAGCGCGGCGATCTTCGGTATCGGCAACCTGGGTTGGACCGAGGTCGTACTGATCGCCTTTCTCCTCATGCTCCTCTTCGGCGCTCGCCGCTTGCCGGAGATCGGTCAGAGCCTCGGCAAAGGGATCCGCGAGTTCAAGAAGTCGCTCACATCTCCGGAAGAAGAGCCGAAGATCGGGTCGGGCGAGGGGACCAGCGGAGAGGCCGGGGCCAAGTCACGCGAGGAGACACACTAACACCGCACGGCGGAGTCGGGTCAGCAGTCTCATACTGACCCGGACTCCGCCTTCCTATATGTGCCGCTCGAGGGCGGTCTCGAACCTGCTTCAGTTCTCGCCGAACGCTCCCACCACCGGCTTGACGAGACGCTTGAAATCGCCGTAACCCATACGGACCGCTTCCGTGTGGTTGCCGGCGTTGAAGACGATCGTCTCGTCCTCGGTCAACCGCTGGTCAACGAACACGCGCTGACTGTACAGGTTGCCGAGCGGCGGCATGGCGCCTGGCTCGCAGTTGGGGTAGAGGCCGGCGAACTCCGATTCCTCGGCCAACCGCAACGCGCTGGAGCCGACGAGTTTGGCCAGCTTCTCGCCGTTGACATGATAGGACGCCGGCAGCACCGCCATGATCGGCTCGTCCTTGTCGGTGAAGAAGATGACGGTCTTCGCCCACTCGTAGCCGGAGATGTGTGAGACCGCCGCCTCCTCAGCCGCCGTGTAGGCCGTGGGGTGTTTGATGACGTCGTACTTCACACCCGCGTCTTTCAGGAAACGTTCAACTTCGGGCGCGACTGCCATGGTTCACCTCCTTTTACTTCTCTAGCAGCTTGATGAATCGCTTCAGAGGATAGGTGTTCGCCACATCCGACTTCTCCAGCCACCCGCGACGGGCCTGGTCCACGCCGTAGCGCATGTAGTCGAGCTCGCCCACGCGGTGGGCGTCCGTGCTGATCACGATCTTCACACCGGCTTCCCGCGCCATCTGCAGGTGGAAGTCGCGTAAATCCAGGCGGTGCGGCTGTGCGTTCAGCTCCAGCATCACCCCGTGATCGCTGGCGACCTTGACGAGCGCTTCGACATCTACGGGATAGGGTTCGCGGCGGTTGATCAGCCGCCCGGTGGGGTGGGCGAGGATATGAACGCGCGGGTGCTGCATCGCTCGGGTGATCCGGCGCGTCATCTCGGCGCGGGTCAGGTTGAACTGGGTGTGAACTGATATGACGACAACATCCATCCGATCGAGCAGGTCGTCACTCAGATCGAGCGACCCGTCGGCGAGTATATCCACCTCCGCCGACTTGAGTATCCGAATGTCATCGTGCTTCTTCTGCAACTTATCGATCTCTTCGTACTGTCGCTTGAAGTCGTCTTCCTTCACACCCGTCATCGCCAGAGCCGGACTGTGATCGGTGATCGCCATGTACTCATAGCCGCGCTCGCGACAGGCGCTAACCATCTCTTTGACGCTGTTCTTGCCGTCACTGTACGTCGAGTGCATCTGCAGGTCGCCACGCAGATCGCCGAGCTCGATGACCTTCGGGAGCCGGCCCTCCCGCGCCGCTTCGACCTCCCCGCGGTCCTCGCGCAGCTCGGGTGGGATCCAGGGGAGCTCGACGGCCTCGAAAACCTCGGCCTCGGTGGCGCCGCAGACCAGTTGATCCCCCTCGAAGACGCCGTACTCGTTGATCTTCAACCCCCGTTCCCGTCCGATGCCGCGGATCACAATGTTGTGCGCTTTCGAACCCGTAAAATAGACCATCGCCGCGCCATAGCTCTCGCGGTCCACCAGACGCAGATCCACCTGCAGACCGCCCCGCAAACGAACCGAGCTCTTGGTGGACCCTTTCGCCAGAACCTCAGTGACGTCAGCGTAGCCAACGAAGTCGTCCATGATCGACGATCCGTCGGCCGTCGTGGCCAAAAGATCGATATCGCCCACCGTCTCACAGCGCCGCCGATAGCTGCCGGCCACCTCCAGGTCCACCAACCCCTTCGATTTCTTCAGGTGGTCGATCAGCGGGCGCACGTATATGTCGGCGTCGGACAGCTTGAACCGCTCGCCGCGCGCCTTGAGGTCCTCGATCCCTTTGAGGATGCGTGACTCGAGCGTCTTGCCGAATCCGGGCAGGTCGTCCAGCCGGCCGTCGCGCGCCGCCGCTTCCAGTTCTGCCACCGTCGTGATCTCGAGGCCCTCCCAAAGCTGCCGCGCCCGTTTCGGCCCCAGGCCCGGGATGTTCATGATCTCGATGAGCGTGCTGGGCACTTCCTTCTTCAGCTCTTCCAGCGATTCGAGCTTGCCAGTCTCGTACAGCTCACGGATCTTCGCGGCCAAGTCCTTGCCGATCGCCGGCAGGTCCTCGAGCCGGGCGTTTTCATCCTTGAGCACGGACTCGATCGGTTGAGACAGCGTCTCGAGCGTGCGGGCCCCGTTGCGATAGGCCCGGACACGAAACGGGTTCGCGCCCTGGATCTCAAGTAGGTCGGCGATCTCCTCGAACACGCGGGCGTAATCGATGTTCTCCATCTCAGCTCACGCCCTCCGGCAGCATCTTCAGAAACTCTTCCTCGGACAAGATCTTGACTCCGAGGTCGCGCGCCCGGTCGCGCTTGCTGCCCGGGTCGCTCCCGGCCACCAGGTAGTCGGTCTTGGAGCTGACGCTGGACGAGGTCCGCCCTCCGAGCGAGCGGACGATCTCTTCGGCCCGGGCGCGGGTGAGCGTCTCCAAGGCCCCGGTGAAGACGAAGGTGAGGCCGTCCAGCTCGCCGCCGGCGGCCGTCTCCGGCTCCTCAAGGCGCAGGCCCCGCTCCTTCAGCCGCTCGATCTCGTCGCAGGTGCTGCGGCTTTGCAGGAAGTCGATGACCGCGGTGGAAACCTTCGGTCCGATCCCGGGCACGGCCTCCAGCTGCTCGCGCGAGGCGGCCAGCAGCGCGTCCAGCCCGCCGAAGTGTGCGGCCAGGTCGCGGGCGGTCTGCGTCCCCACCTCGGGAATGCCGAGCGCGTAGAGGAACCGGTCGAGGGTCACCTGCTTGGACCGCTCGATCGCCTCCACCAGGTTGCTCGCGGACTGCTCGGCGAAGCCTTCCAGCGTGACCAGGTCTTTCTGAGTCAGGGTGAACAGATCGGCGACGCTTCGCACCCGTTCCTCTTCGAGCAGTTGCACCACGGTTCGCTCGCCCAGACCGTGGATGTCCAGAGCGTCGCGCGAGGCGAAGTGCTGGATGCGACCCTTGAGCTGCGCGGGGCAGGCGAGACCGTTCGGGCAGAAATCGAGAGGCCCCTCGCTGATGACCGGTGTCTTGCAGACCGGGCAGCGCGTCGGCATCCTGAAGCGGCTGCCGCGGCGGGCACCGGCTTCCTCGACGCGCTCGAGCACTTGGGGTATGACGTCGCCAGCCCGCTGGATCCGCACCTTGTCGCCCTTTCGGACATCGAGGCGCTTGATCTCCTCGCGGTTGTGAAGCGAAGCGCGAGAGACGGTGACGCCGCCGACGTCCACAGGACGGAGCATAGCTACGGGTGTGAGTTTTCCGGTGCGTCCGACTTGTATGGCGATGTCCAGGATCTCGGAGACCTCACGGCGTGGCTCGAACTTGTAGGCGTAGGCCCAGCGCGGGTGGTGTGCGGTGGCGCCCAGTCTTTCACGATAGCCGAGATCGTTGAGCTTGATGACGACGCCGTCGATCTCGTACTCGAGGTCGTCGCGCTGACGTTCCAACTCGTGGTGAATCTCGATCGCTTCCTCGATGTCGACGCCGACCCGCGTCAGACCCGTCACCTTGAATCCCCAGTCTCGCAGCGAATCCAGCGCTTGTGCCTGAGTTGAGAGCTCGAGCCCCTCCGCCGTCATGATCTCGTAGGCGTACACCACCAGTGGGCGCTGCTTGGTGATGCTGGGATCGAGCTGGCGCATCGAGCCGGCGGCGGCGTTGCGCGGGTTGGCGAAGGCCGGCTTGCTCTCCTCGGTGAGACGAGCGTTCAGCCGCTCGAAATCCTCGATCAGCATGATCGCCTCGCCGCGGATCGAGAGGCGGCGCGGAACCGGGCGCGGCCGCGAGCGCAGGCGCAGCGGCACGGAGCTGATCGTCCGCACGTTGGGCGTCACGAGCTCGCCGACGCGGCCGTCGCCGCGGGTGGCGGCCCGCTCCAGCACGCCGTCGACGTAAACCAGCTCGAGCGAGAGGCCGTCGAGCTTGGGCTCGACCACGTAATCGACGGTGCCGTCGTCGAGGGCGCCGCGGAGGCGCCCGTCGAAGCGCCGCACCTCCTCCTCGTCGTCGCCGGAGTCCAGGCTGAGCATCGGCGCCGTGTGCTCGATCTCGCTGAAGCCGACGCGCGGTTGCCCGGCGACGCGCTGGGTGGGCGAGTCGGGGGAGATGAGTTCGGGGTGGCTTTCTTCGAGCTTCCTCAGTTCGCGGAAGAGGCGGTCGTAGTCCGAGTCCGGGATTTCCGGTTTGTCGAGGACGTGATAGAGGTAATCGTGGTGACGGATTGCCTCCCGCAGCTCTTCGATCCGTTCGCTGGCCGACTCGGGGTCCTCGGCGCTGGCCGGCTTGGCATCTCGGCGCGCCACGATCTCACTCCTCCGGCGGCCGCCGCTCGCCGTCCGGCTCCGAGGCCGGTTGCGGTTGAGACGCGATCTCTTGCTGGGGGCGACGCCCCTCACGCTTGGGTCGGCCGAACTTGCGCCAGTCTTGCGCCCAACGCCAGAGCCGGGCCGACGCCCGACCGTAGACCGAGTCGTCGGGGAAGCGGCCGTCGGCGTCTCGCGACCCCGCCGGGATGCCGGCCAGGATCTCCCAACCCTGCTCGACCTCGCGGATTGGCCAGACGTGAAAGCGGCCGGCGCGTACGGCGTCCACGACCTCGTCCGTAAGCACCAGGTTCGACACGTTGCGCGCCGGGATGATCACACCCTGCTCGCCCGTCAGGCCGCGGCGCAGACAGGCGCGGTAAAAGCCTTCGATCTTGGTGGTCACACCGCCGATGGGCTGGATGTCGCCCTTCTGGTTCACAGCGCCGGTGATGGCCACGCCCTGGCGCAAGGGCACCGCCGCAATGGCCGAGACCAGAGCGTAAAGCTCCGCCGCCGACGCGCTATCCCCCTCGACTTCCTCGTAGAGCTGGTCGAACGAAAGGCTGGCGGACAGGATGAGAGGGTGATCCTGTGCGAAGAGATCTCCGAGGTAGCCCGACAGCACCAGCACGCCCTTGTTGTGTAAGGGGCCGCCCAGTCGGACCTCACGCTCGATGTCGACGACTCCGCTCGTGCCCATGAACGCGCTCGCCTCGACCTTGATCGGGCGCGCGAAGGCATGCTCGGCAGCGAAGAGCACGGCGAGGCCATAGAGCTGACCGATCTTGGCGCCCTTCGGGTCGACGGTGAGCGTGTCTTCCTCGATCAGATTGAGAAGCTCGCGCTCCGCCCGGTTGACGCGCTCCTCGCGCTCTCGGATCGCGCGTACGACGTCCTCGAGCGCCACTTTCTCGCGCTGGGCGGAGCGGGCGAAGAAGCCAGCTTCACGGACCAGGTCGCCGATGGCACCGAAGCGCGTCGACAACCGGTCTTGATGCTCGGCCAGGCGCGATCCGAACTCGACCACGCGCGACACGGCCGTCGCATCGAAGGGGGGAATCGACTCTTCCTCGCAACGCGCCGCGATAAACTCGCCGTAGCCTCGCTCGGCGCCCGCATCGCGTTCCATGTACGGGCTGAAATCGGCCTTGACCTTGAAGAGTTCGCTGAACTCGTCGTCGTAGGCGTGCAGGAGATGAAAGGTGTAAGGGTCGCCGATCAGAACCACGCGGCACTTCAGCGGGATCGGCTGTGGCTTGAGCGTGGTCATGGCGAGCACGCTCGTGTACTCCGTGATCTCCTCCAGCCGGATCGAGCGGGTGCGCAGCGCGTTCTTCAAAGCGACCCAGGCGATCGGCTGCCTCAGCACATCGGAGGCATCCAGGATCAGATACCCGCCGTTCGCTTTGTGGATGGCGCCGGCCGTGATGTGGCTGAAATCGGCGACCATCGTACCGAACTGAACGCGGTGCTCGATACTTCCGATCAGGTTGTGGTAGGTGGGGCTCTTCTCTTCCACCACGGGCGCGCCGCCGTCGGGCGAGTGACAGACGATGACGTTGACGCGGTAGCGTGACAGGGGATCCTCCATCTCCGAGGTGGGGAGGTCGGGGCTGGGGAGGGGGATCGACCCGGGCTCGGGGGCCGAGTCGGCGAAGAGCTGCGCGTTCTTGACGACATCCTCCGCCAGCCGATTCAGGTGGCGGATCACTTCCGGCACCCCTTCCCAGCGCGATTTCAGCTCGCCCACGCGATGCGCCACGACGCTGTGTGCCACGGATCGCTGGAGATCGACCACCCGGCGCTGGGCGTTTTGTTCGGCCTCACGAATGCGCCGCTGAACCTCGCCGAACGCTTTGTCGAGCTGGCGCCGCCGCTCCATGATCTCCTGCTGTGCCGTCTCGGGCAGCTCCTTGAAGCGCTTCTCGTCCAGCGGCTCGTTGTCGAGGGCCGGCGCGACGACGAAGCCGGCCGGTGTCTGAACCAGGGTGACGTTGCGCTCGTTCTCGATCCGGGTCTGAAACTCCTCGATCAGCTCGCGCTGGCGCTGCATGGCGCCCTCGGCGATGTCGTCACGCTCCTTCCGGAACTCCTCGCTCTGCAACGCCCGGGGCAGCGCCGCCTTCAGATCCCGCAGCATGGCGTCGATGTCGCCGCGCAGCTCGGGCGCACGGCCGGCCGGAACGCTGAGGGCGTGGGGTTCGCGCGGCGCCTCGAAGTTGTAGACGTAACACCAGTCCGAGCCGGGGGGCTCGGTCCGGGCCCGGTCCTCCAGCAGCTGGCGGATCATAGTAGCGCGCCCCGAGCCCGGGAGCCCGAGGGCGAAGACGTTGTAGCCCGGGTGATCGACATCGAGGCCGAAGCGTACGGCGCGCATTGCGAGATCCTGGCCGATCGCCTCTTTCAGCGGCTCCAGCTCGGCGGTGCTCTCGAACCCAAGCGACGCCGGCTCGCAGACCCGGCGCAGCTGCTCCGGCCTCAGGGAGCTCGGGGTCTCGCTGGTCACGCGACTCTCCCTTCAGGTAGTCAGGGTGCCGTGCCGTTCGGAACGCCGCGCCGGCTGCGGTGTCCGGTCAGCCCTTGAGGCGGCCCTCGGCGACGGCGCGGACGATGTCGGTGGTGGTGACGATTCCTTGCAGGTCGCCGCCGTCGATCACCAGCAAGCGGTGAACGCCGGCCTCCAGCATGTACGCCGCCGCCTTCTTCACTGACGTCTTGGACGAAAGACTGAGAACCTCGCGGGTCATGATGTCGGCGACCGTCGATTCGTCGAGCAGGTCCCAGGCGCGACTGCGGGTCGCTCGCATCCATTCGAGCGCCTCGGCATCAGCCAGCTCGTAGCTGTCCGAAAAGAACTCGGCCGAGGATCCACGGCGCAGCGGGCCGTCGGGGCCCTCATCCGGGTCTCGGGGCCGCGACCCGGAGGTCTCCTCGCGGAAATCGAATATGTCCGTCGTCGAAACGACGCCGACGACCTTGCCGTTCACCACCACGGGAACGCCGCTCACCTCCTGCTCGCTCAGCACCTCGACCAGCTCGCGCAAGGTGAGGTCGGGGGACACCGCCACGACATCGCTCTGCATCACATCCTTGAGCTTGAGCATCTACGGGTCCCGGGTCGAAATCCCTGAGCTGCAAGTGAGCCGCTTACAACGTAACGCAGGTGGAGCGCCGCCGTCCAACCGCCTCGGCGGCTTCACGCGATCGGTGATCAGTCTTCGGGATCGAGTCGTAGCGCCGCCGAGTTGATGCAGTACCGTAACCCCGTCGGCTCAGGGCCGTCCTCGAAGACGTGCCCCAGGTGCGCGTCACAGGTGGCACACAAGACCTCCGTCCGACGCATGAACAGACTGTTGTCCGGTGCCGTCGCCACGTTCTCCGGGTTGGCCGGTTTGAAGAAGCTGGGCCAGCCCGTCCCCGAATCGTACTTCGCGTCCGAGCCGAACAGCTCGGTACCGCAGCAGATGCAGCGGTACGTTCCGTGCTTCTTGCTGTCGTGGTACTCGCCGGTGAAAGGCGGCTCGGTGCCCTTCCGCCGGGTGATCCGATACTGTTCCGGCGTCAGTTGCTGCTTCCACTCGGCCTCGCTTTTGCGAACCTTCGGCTTCGTCACGTGGCGTTCCTCGTGCTGGAAGTTCTGATTCCAAATGTTCCTACTCCAATTATAGCGCCATACGCAAGTGCCCGCGCCAGCCGGGTACAGCCCCATGGCGGCTGCACGGCTTTGTTGCGTCGCCAGCGTACCCGGTCGTAAGATTGCGCCTCGATCCGCGACCCCAACATGGAGAATCGNNTCTACATGCTGATCGGCCAGGGCGGCAACATCGGCGTCTCGGCGGGCGAGGACGGCGTGTTCCTGGTCGACGACCAGTTCGCGCCGCTGACCGAGAAGATCAAGGCGGCGGTGGCCGAGATCGGCGAGGGGCCGATCCGCTTCGTCCTCAACACGCACTGGCACGGCGACCACACCGGCGGCAACGAGAACCTGGGCGGC
>JABAOD010012277.1_pt2 | contig 12318 bp, 6 predicted proteins | sample 7062151 | NCBI WGS metagenome assembly JABAOD01 (sample SAMN14538626, study PRJNA623070) | marine sediment metagenome | biome: marine biome [ENVO:00000428]; feature: marine pelagic biome [ENVO:01000023]; material: deep marine sediment [ENVO:00002113] | place: India: Gulf of Khambhat ...
CTGCGCGACCGGCCGGACGACATCCTGCACCTGGCGCGCCACTTCCTCGAGACCTACTCGGTGCAGTACCAGAAGAGCATCCGCTCGCTGACGCCGGAAGCCGAGGAGCGGCTGCTCTCCTACGCCTGGCCCGGCAACGTCCGCGAGCTCCAGAACCGGATGATGCAGGCGGTCATCCTCTGCGAGAGCGACCGGCTGGGCCTGGAAGAGATGGGGCTGCCGGAGCCCACCGAGACCGTGGTGGCGGCGGCAGCGGCCTCCCGCAGCGAGCCGGCGGCCGCCTCGGCCGGAGGATCGGCTGCCAGCGCTCCGGCGCGCCCGGTGGCCGCGACCGTCGACGATCAGCTCGAGGAGCTGCGCCGGGCCCTCGGGCGGCAGATCGAGGCCACCGGCAAGGGGCCGGGGCGCCTCAACTTCCCGCTCGGGCGTTGGCTCGGAGACGATCTCATCGTGGAGGCGGCAGAGGCCGGCGACGGGGTGGCGCGACGCGGTGCCGCGATCGTCGGCATCCCCGAGACCACCTTCCGCCGCCGCCTGCAGAAGGCCAGCGAGCAGAACGAGGCCGGGCTGGCGACCCGCTCCGGCACCTGGGACGAGGTGCGCCAGATCCTCGCCGCCCTGGTGCGGCGCGACGACCTGGGCGACGAGCCGCTGCTGGCACGAAGCGAGCAGTGCCTGCTGTCCGAGATCCTCGGCCGCTTCCCGAGCGACGTCAAGACAGGGTCGGCCCTGCTGGGCGTCACGCCCCCGACCTACCGCCGCCGGGTGTCGGCCTTGCGGGCCGCATCGGAAAAAAACGGAGAAGCCGCTTCCTAAAAAGCGGCGGCGCGGTCCTCGCGGCCACCGCACTTTCGGCCCTGGCGCGCCGGCCTCCAAGCCCGGTCGCCCGGTCCTAAATCCCTGGTTCGGAGACAGTTGGGCTCGGCGGCGCGGGCGCGAGTGGTGCCGCCTCCGGATGGCACGCGCCTTGCCATCTGTTGCCGTCGGGAACGCAGCCGCGCGGGCGGGTCGAATGACGAGGCGAAGAGGGCGGAGCGCGACCTGGGCCTTCCTGACAGGGGCCGTCGCGTCCCCGGGCCCGCACGACAGCTCGCGCGGCGCCGGACCCCGCGCCCACGACCGTCCGGATCTGGACCGCGACCGGGCGGCCGCCCGGGCATCTCTGACGGTTTTTGTCAGCCCCTGCCAGCCAGCGGCAAGGCCGGCGCGGCGAGGCCCGCGGCGGACCCGGGATGTGGCTTCCGAGGGGCCTGCGGCGGCCCGGATCCGCCCTCACGGGCAGCAGGCTCCTGGCATCGCATTTGCTCGCCTGAGCCCCGGAGGGATGCGTACGCCGAGGCGCAAGCTGTCCCTGTACACCGCCCTCGCGGCCGGGCTGGCAGCCCTCTGCCTGGTCCCCGCGCCGGCGTCCGCTGACCGGCGCAACATCCGCTTCGACCGCCTGTCGCTCGAGGACGGCCTGTCCCAGGCCGACGTGCATGCGATCCTCCAGGACCGGCAGGGTTTCATGTGGTTCGGGACCCAGGACGGCCTCAACCGCTTCGACGGCTACCGGTTCGAGATCTGGCGGCGAGACCCGGAAGATCCGAAGAGCATCTCCCACAACTGGGCCTACTCGCTGCTCGAGGACCATGCCGGCGACCTCTGGATCGGCACCCTCGGCGGCGGCCTCAACCGCTGGCACCCGGAGAGCCGCACCTTCAGCCACTATCGCAGCGATCCCTCGAATCCCAACAGCCTCAGCAGTGACCGGATCAAGGTGGTGGTCGAGGACAGCCAGCACCGGATGTGGATCGGCACCGACAACGGCGGCCTGAACCGGTTCGATCCCCAGACCGGCCGCTTCCAGCGCTTCCTCCACAACCCGGCGGAGCCCCAGAGCCTCAGCGACAACCGCGTCCTCTGCGTGGTCGAGGACAGCGCCGGCCTGCTGTGGATCGGCACCGACGGCGGCGGCCTCGACCGCTTCGATCCCGAGACCGGCCAGTTCACCTCCTATCTGCGCGGCCCGGACAACCCGCGCGGCATCGCCGCCCGCCGGGTCCGCACCGTCTTCGAGGAGGCGCCGGGCGTCCTGTGGATCGGCACCTACGAGGACGGGCTGTTCCGCTACGAGCTCGAGTCGGACCGCTTCCGCCAGTTCACCAACGACCAGAGAAAGGCGGACAGCCTCAGCTCGGATCGGGTCCGGGCCATCTTCCGCGACATCGACGGCTCCCTGTGGATCGCCACCGACAGCGGTCTGAACCTGTGGAATCCCGCATTGGAGAGCTTCACCCGCTTCATCAACGCCGCGGGCGATTCCAACAGTCTGAGCGCCAACCGCGTGCTGTCGATCTACCAGGATCGCGGCGGCGTCCTGTGGATCGGCGTCCAGGGCGGCGGCCTCAACAAGTGGAACACGCGTACCGGCTTCTTCATGCACTTTCGCAAGGAGCCCGACGACCCGTGGAGCCTCAGCAGCAACGTCATCACCTCGCTGGCCGAGGAGGCCGACGGCACGATCTGGGTCGGCACCTACGAAGCCGGCCTCAACCGTTACGACCCCGCGACCGGGCGCTTCCGGAAGCTCCGCCACGAGCCCGACAATCCCAGGAGCCTGGCCGACGAGCGGGTGATGTCGCTGCTGGTCGACAGCAAGGGGGTGCTGTGGGCGGGCACCTACGAGGGCGGCCTGCACCGCTACGATCGCGGCAGCGGCGGCTTCGAGCGCTTTGTTCACGACCCGGCCGACCCGCACAGCATCAGCGGCAACGGCATCACGGTGATCCGCGAGAGCCGCGACGGCTTCCTCTGGATCGGCACCCTCAACGGCCTCAACCGGTTCGACCGGCGGAGCGGCCAGTTCGTCTCCTACCAGCACGATCCGGGCAACCCCACCAGCCTCAGCGGCGACCGGGTGCTGGTCGTGTACGAGGATCGCGGCGGCGATCTGTGGGTCGGCACGGATTCGGACGGCCTCAACCGGTTCGATCGCTTCAGCGGCGCCTTCACCCACTACCGCCACGACCCGCGCAATCCGCGCAGCCTCAGCAGCGACTCCATCATGTCGGTCCACGAGGACCGCTCGGGGGTGCTGTGGATCGGCACCCAGAACGGGCTCAACCGCTGGGAGCCGGCCGCGCGGGCCGCCTTCCAGGGCGTCTTCAGGCGCTACACCGAGGCCGACGGCCTGCCCAACAGCGCCATCTGGGGCATCCTCGAGGACGCGACCGGCAATCTCTGGCTGAGCACCAACAAGGGGCTGTCGCGCTTCGACCCGCAGCGCGAGAGCTTCAAGAACTTCGACGTCACCCACGGCCTGCAGAGCAACGAGTTCAACAGCGGCGCCTACTTCAAGGGGCCCGACGGCCGCATGCTCTTCGGCGGCAACCAGGGCTTCAACTCGTTCTCTCCCGACGAGATCCAGGACAACGCCTACGTACCGCCGATCGTTCTCACCCGCTTCCTCAAGTTCAACAAGGAGGTCGACCTGGGGCCGAGCGCCGCCGACATCGAGAAGATCCGGCTCGACCACACCGACCTGCTGGTGGCCTTCGAGTTCGCCGCCCTCGACTACACCGCGCCAGAGCGCAATATCTACGCCTACAAGCTCGACGGGTTCGATCTCGATTGGGTCGAGCTCGGCAGCTCGCGGCGCGCGACCTACACCAACCTCAATCCGGGCGAGTACACCTTCCTGGTCAAGGGCGCCAACAACGACGGCGTCTGGAGCGAGCCCACCGACCTCGCCCGGGTGGTGGTGGTCCCGGCGCCCTGGCGCAGCTGGTGGGCCTATTCGCTGTACGCGCTGGTCGTCGCGGCGCTGGTCGTCGCCTATGCCCGGGGTCAGGCCAACAAGCTGCGCCGCGAGGCCGAGTACAGCCGCAAGCTGGAGGAGGAGGTGCGGGAGCGCACCTCCGAGCTGGCCGAGCGCAACCGCGAGCTGCAGNNCGCTTCCTGATCAACACCATCGACCGCGACCTGGGCACGGTCGAGCGCTTCTACGCCGAGCACCGTGGCCCGGTCGAAGAGCTGCCCGACGACCGTCCCGACATCCTCTTCCTGCTGTTCGACCTCGACGGCTTCAAGGCGGTCAACGACACCTACGGCCACGCCGCCGGCGACCTGGTGCTGATCCAGGTGCGCGACCTGCTGGAGCAGGCCTGCCGCCGCTCCGACACCCTGATCCGCTGGGGCGGCGACGAGTTCCTGGTGGTCTGCCGCGACTCCGACCAGCAGATGGCCGAGGGCCTGGCGGAGCGCATCCGCGCGTCGGTCGCCGAGCACGAGTTCGACGTCGGCAACGGCCGGCCGGTGCGGCTCACCTGCTCGATCGGCTTCGCCCACCTGCCCTTCGTGCCGGCGCGGCCGGGGCTGCTCGGCTGGGAGCAGGTCGTCGGCATCGCCGACCGGGCGCTCTACATCGCCAAGCAGAACGGCCGCGACGGCTGGGTGGGGCTGGCGAGCAACGCGAGCATCGCCGCGATCGCCGACGACGATCTGGTGCAGCTGATCAGCGACAGCCCGGAGATCCTGCTCGCCGACGGCAAGCTGGCGTCCAGCTCGTCGGCCCGGCCGGAGCCGGCACAGGCCGCCAGCGGCTCCTAGCCGCCCTCGGGTCCACCGCTCAGCCCGGCCGCGGACCCGGCCGCAGCTCACCGCGGCCGAGGTCGGCGAGGATTGCCGCCAGCAGCTCCGGCAGCCGCTCCCGCCGGCGCGGGAAGCGGACGGCCCGCAGCCGCAGCCGTCGGACCAGCTCGGCGCAGCGCTCGAGATGGCGAGCCTGCAGCTCGCGATCGAAGAGCCGCGCCGCCACCGTCTGGCGGACCACCGCCAGCACCCGCCGCCGCGGTGGCAGCTCGCCCACCTCGACCGCCGGCGCATCCGGCTCCAGCACGTAGCCGGCCGTGAGCGGCACTGTCGCCGGCGCCGGTGGCCGCCACTGGCCGTCCGGCGCCAGCTTGAGCTGGGGAAAGCGGGGCCGGGCGTCGACCCCGGCCGCGGTCAGCTCCACCGGCAGCAGATCGTCGGCCATCCGGCGCCCACCCTCCGCCGCGAGAGCCGCCGCCAGCGTCGACTTGCCGGTGCCCGGATCGCCGAGGAGCACCAGCCCGCGGCCGCCGGAGGCCACCGCACTGGCGTGCAGGCACCAGACGTCCTGCAGCGCCAGTGCGAGCACCAGTCCCGGTCCGAGGAGGGCCTCGACGATCGCCGGCGTCGGCTCGCGAACCGGCTCTCCCCGCCGCACGATCCAGCCGCCGTCGGCGCTGACCACCAGCTCCACGGCGCCACCGATGCGCAGCAGGTACCCGCGGCGCAGGCGGCGGCTCTCGACCTCCACGCTCCGTCCACCGACCCAGCCGGCGCCCCGGTAGACCGGTGTGCCGGGATCGTCATCGATCGCGGGGGCCGGTCGCAGCTCCGGGGACCTGGACAGAGAAAAGGGCGCGAGCGGCGCCAGCGCCACGTCGGCCACGACCTCCCGGCCGGCCAGATCGTAGATGTTGGCCAGCGACGGCGCGGCGCCGAGGGCGAGCCGAATCCGAGGCGTCGGCGCGGCTCCTAGGGGTTCAGGTTGAACTCGCCTCCACCGACGCCGCTGTCGGGAACGCCTGGGCTCGTTCCGAGGGTCAGCCCCCGGATGTCGCCCAGCCACTCCAGGCGCGGCGCCCGGTAGGGCCGTCTGGCAGACGGCGTCACGGGGCAAGCACCGTCCACCGGGTCACCGTCGCCCCTCATGCGCTCCTCAGTAGCTCGCCGTCGGCTAGGCCGGCGCTCTGCCGGAACCAGAGCTCGAGCGTCAGACAGTGCCAGACCGCCAGCTCCTCGGCCGGCGACCAGCGCCGCTCCGCCAGGATTGAATCGAGCCAGTTCCGCCGCACGATGCCCTCGACCCGCGGCGCGCTCGCCCGCAGCAGCGCGTGCGTGGTCGCCAGCTCGCGATCGAGAACGCCGCGCCGGTAGAGCGGCGCCAGGGAGGTCGGTTGACGACGTGCCAGCAACGCCTGCGGCAGCCGGCCGCGCAGGGCGACCCGCAGCAGGTACTTTCGCTGCCGGCCGCGGTAAAGCTGATGCGCCGGCAGCCCGAGGGCGAACTCTATCAGCCGCAGATCGCGGTAGGGATGGCGCAGCTCGATGCCCGCCGCGCTGGCATGGAAGATCTCGATCGTCGCGCTGCGCGCGCTGCGCGCAGCCAGCAGGCTGCGCCGACGCTCGGCCAGCCGGTTCCGGTTTGCGTCCGCGGCTTCGCCGAGCGGAAGTCGCTCCCGGCGGGCGGCCACGCTGAGCCAGCCCGGCCGCGAGGCATGCCGAAACGGCGGCAGGCGGAGGACCCGCCGTACGCCGCCGAGCGCCCGCGTGCTGCGGCCGCCCAGCTCGCGCAGCAGCTCCTCTGCCGCGGTCAGCGGCCGGCCCGCCGCCAGCAGATCGGCGAGCCACCAGACGGCGCCGGTCCACAGGCTGTCGCCGAACCCACCGGTCAGCAGGGCGCGACCCCCGGTCTCGCGAGCCTTGTGGTAGGCAGCCGTCTTGAGCAGCCGGTACGGGTTCTCCTCGGGTGTGCTGGGATTGGTGTTCCACCGCTCGAGCTGGCGCAGCGGCCAGCCGCCGTCGCCGCGGATCAGCACCGGCCGAACGCCGATGCGGTCGCAGACCGGCAGGATGAAACGCCGCTCGTCACAGCTCACGAGCTCGTCGAAGACCCAGCTAATGGGCGTTGGCGGCGAGGTACCGGCCGCCGCGGCCTGGTCCGCCGCCACCGCCGCCACCGAGGTGGAGTCCAGGCCGCCACTCATCAGCACCGCAGGAGGGCCAACCGCTCGCAGGCGGCTAGCGACGGAGCGCTCGAGCAGCTCGGTGAACCGCTCGGCGCATTCCGCGTCGGAGAGCCGCGCAAGGTCCGGCTCCGGTCGCAGCTCGCGATACCGCCGGCACCGGCACGACTCCTCGTCGACGATCAGCAGATGCGCCGGTGGCAGCTCGTTGACGGAACGCCAGAAGGTGCGGCCGTCCGCCGGCACCGCGAGCGCCAGATGGTCGGCGATGCGGCGCGGATCGGGGGCATCATCCACCGCCGCGTGGGCGACCACCGCCCGCTCTTCGGAGGCGGCGACGAAGCGCTGCCGGTCGCAGGAGTAGAACAGGGTACGGCCGCCGAGCGGATCCCGGGCACAGAGCAGCCGGTGGCGCAGAGGGTCGTAGACCACCGCCGCGAAGGGCCCGAGCAGGCGGGCAAAGCAGGCCTCTCCCCACCTCTCGTAGGCCCTCAGGACCAGCGCCGCATCCGAGCACCTGCGCTCCGCGGCCGAGCCGCCGCCGAGCTCGCGCAGCAACTCGCCGCGGTTGTCGATCCGGCCGTCGAAGCTCAGCTGGCAGCGACCGCTCGCCGCCACCAGCGGCTGCCGCTCGCCGAGCTCCTCCGGCGTCGTCCAGTGATGCTGATGGGCGAGGAGCACGAACGGGTTGCGCTCCACCCGGCTGCCATCCGGCCCCCGGTGGTCGAGGGCCGCCAGCAGCGGCCGCACCTCATCGGCATCCACCGGCGAGCGGTCGCGGTGAAATATCGAGACGATCGCGCTCAAGAAGCTGGAATCCTCGGCCGACCCCAGGGCAGACGGAGACTCGAAGCAGACACCCGCTAACGCCCCTTCCGGTCAGGGAATCGGCTGGAAGGGGCTACATATTGTGCTCCCGAAGTATAGCTGCACAAGATGAAGGATCTCAAGTCGCGTCGTCCGCGATCAGTGTCCTTTCACCTGGAGCGTCGGATCGCCCAGCAGGGTCCAGCCAAGGATGACGTCGACCAGGTCGGGCTCGCTGGCGGCCAACTGGCGCTTGGCCTCGAGCAGCGCCTCGCCGATGGTCACTCCCGGCCGGCCGAGCCGGGCGAACAGCAGCCGCCCCAGCTTGCGCTCGGCCGGCGCCTCGGTCAGAGTCGCCGCCCCCAGCACCGTCGCCGCGCCCCGGTCGCCGCTCAGCAGCAGCTTGTGCGCCAGGGTGTTGTAGCTCGGCGTGACGTGGTAGGTGTTCCAGCAGCCCCACTGCGTCACCACCGTCGGCCGCCCGGCGTTCTCGAGCGCCGCCGCGTCGGCGACGTTGAACAGGTTCTGGAAGCTCCAGGCAGTCGGACCCGAGTGGCCGAAGTAGCTGGTCAGCGCCACCCCCTCATTGAGCCGCGCCAGCAGCAGCTCGCGCGCTCCGTCGCGGCCGAGCTCGTCGAGATAGGCGCGCTCCACCCCCCAGCCCGGCGGCAGCGAGGCCCCCATCTCGTCGCTCGCGGCGGTGAACGAATAGCCGGCCGGCACGTCGTAGGCGTCGGCGGCCAGCAGCGCCGTAGCGGTGAAGCCGATCTCGCCGTACTCCAAGATCCGCTCGACCAGCGACGACAGCTCTGCCGGCGTCCGCACCGGCAGCCGGCCCACCGCCACGTCCGGCACCCCGTCGCCGTCGACGTCGCCGTACAGCGGGTCGACCGGGGCGAAGCGCACCACCTCGTCGGTCGCTACGTAAAGCGACGGAATGAAGCTGATCGACCCCAGGCCCAGGCTGTCGTGGTAATCGTAGGTGTCGCCACCGACCAGCAGCACCGCCTCGGTGCCCCGCTGCTCGTGGGACACCCGGATGTAGTCCCGCAGCGCCTGCGGATCGACCACCCCGTGGCTCATTCGCGAGTAGACCGCGCCGACCTCGGCCACCCCTACCGACCAACCCTCGGCCCACCGCGCCGCCACCAGCGGCTCGATGCCCTCGGCAAAGTCGGGGTGGGTGATGACCAGCAGCCGGGCGTCGCCGGCGAGCCCGGCCGGCGGGGTCACCGGCCGGATCCCCGGCACCAGCAGGTCGCTCGCCTCGGCGAAGTGATAGGTCCGCTCCTCCAGAGAGCCGGCGAAGCGCGCCCGGCTGCCAAGCGCATCGCCCACCTGGCGCACCCCTTCGAGCAACACCGGGGTCTCACCCTCCATCCGGTAGACCACCACCTCGCCGCCCTGCGACTCGACCTCGAACGCCTCGCCGGCCGCCACGAACCGCAGCCGCCCGTCGCGCGGACGGAACCGTCGCGGATAGCTCAGCCACAGCCGGTCGAGCGCCACCATGTCCCAGGGCGTCGCGGTGTCGCCGGGCAAGGTCACCGCCAGCCGGTTGACTCCCTCGCCGAGGGCGCCGGCCGCCAGCTCCGCCGCGACCCGGTGGACCACCCGGCCGTCGAACCGCTCGCTGGCCAGTGGGGCGCCGTTCCACTCCAGCTCCACGTGGTGGTCGGGTGAGCGCGGGAAGGCGCTCAGGCCCCACAGCTCGACCTCGACCTCCACCGGCGCCGCCGACGGCGCATAGCCGTCTACGGTCAGCTCCAGCTCGCCGCGCACCGGACTGCCGAAGCTCAGCAGGCGCTGCTCGTACCAGGGGTCCTCTCCCGGCGCGGTCAGGATGTAGCCGCGGTCCCGATCCACCGCCAGCCGCTCGCGGTAGCTCTCCGGCGCCACCGCCCACGGCGCCGGCGGCCGCCGGTCGCGCTCCACCCGCTGCGCCCGCCGCCCGCGGCGGCTGTCGATCTCGAGGCTGTAGACGTTGCTGCGCGTGTAGAGCGTATCGAGCGGCCGCCCGACGAACTCGATGAAGGCACCGGGACCGAAGCGAGCTCCCGGCGCCGGCCCGTGGACGCCCTCGACCCGGATCGCCACCGGCGCGCCGCCTTCGCTCAGTGCCAGCGCCGCCAGCGGCATCCCGGTGAGGTCGATGCCGGCCGCCAGGAGCTGCTCGTAGCTGACCCGGTGGATTCCCTCCGTGCGGACCTCGAGGCGGGCGACGACGCCGCCGGTGAGGTACGGCTGCGGCGCCTGGCCGCCACCGCCAGGCGCCACGCGGACCGCCAGCGCTTGCCGCCGCTGGCGCTCGCCCCGGATCCGCTGCCAGGGGATCCGCTCGGGCCGCGGCTCGGCGCCGATCTCCTCGCCGCGGGCGATGGGACCGTGGTAGCGGCGCACGCCCAGCAGGTCGAGGTCCTCAAGCACGAAGCGGCTTCCCGAGGCGTCCCAGGCCTCGAACGAGTAGCGCTGCGGCTCGAGCGAATCGACCACCCGCGACGGGATCGGCTCGCGGTTGAGCCGCCGCAGGCCGGACTTGCCCACCTCGTAGAGGTTGAAGCCGACGTTGCCCGTCTCGGTCGCCGTCACCCACTCGATCCGCACCCCCGAGCCGAGCTCCTCCACCCGCATCCAGGCGAGGGTCATCGGCGTCGTCACGATGCCGCCGTTCCAGAAGCCGAAGTTGTTGTTCGCCGAGTTGTCCGTCGCCGGGTCCTCGGCGTCGCCCGCGTCCGGCAGCAGCGCCGGCTCGACGCCACCGGTCCCCGTCTGAGTGGTCTGCAGGTAGTCGTCGACCGCGCTGCCGTCGGTGTCGGCGGTGACCTCGTAGCTGCCGTTCGGCAGGTCGGGGAACTGGTAAAAGCCGTTGACGTCGCTGGTGGTCGTGCCGACCAGGAAGCGCTGGCTGCCGACCACCCGGAACAAGCGCAGGGTGACACCCGAGATGAGCGCCTCGAGGGTCGTCTCGCCCGGGTCGTAGACGCCGTCGCCGTCACCGTCGACGAAGTCGAGCTGGCCATCGCGATCGCTGTCCTCGAAGATCGTGCCGCTAATGGTCAGCGGCCCGTTCGCCTGCTCGTAGCCGAAGTCGGCGGTGACATTGGTGGCCGCGCCGCTGGTCAACGTCACCGCGTACGGGTTGCTCTGGCTGTTGTCGTCGGCTCCCGGCACGCCGCTGGTCTTGGTGAAATCCGGCGGCGCCACCACGCCGTTGACGTCGGTCACCCGGACCAGATAGTCGGCGAAGGGAAGCGCGTTGACGGCGTACTCGCCGTTGGCGTCGGTCAGCTCGGTGCGCAGCAGGTTGTCGGTGCCGGGCAGGATCGCGCCGTCACCGTCGACGTCCTGCCAGATCTCGACGCTGACCCCCTCGATTCCCGGCTCTCCGGCGTCGCGGAAGCCGTCGCCGTCGAGGTCGTGCCAGACCTGGTTGCCGACCGAGCCGTAGCCGCCGGCCGCGGTGTAGCCGAAATCGGCGGTGAGGTCGGGTGTCGCGTCGGTCAGCACCACCGCGTAGGGGTCTGCCTGGCTGTTGTCAGTCGTGGCGGGCACTCCGGTGGTCTTCTGCAGACCCGCCAGCACCCCGGCGCTGTCAGTGACGTCGACCAGATAGTCGGCGTCGCCGGCGTCGCCGTCGCCGGCATCGGCCAGCGGCAGGCCGGTGAACAGGTAGCCGCCGCCGGCGCCGGTGGTGACGGTCTCGAGAATGCGCTCGTCGTCGGCGGTGCCCGGCAGATCGTCGAGGCCGTCCGGGTCCCAGCTCCCGTCCGCGTTGGTATCGCGGATGAGGCTCACCGTCACCCCGGCGAGTCCCGGCTCGCCGGCGTCGACGTCGCCGTCGCCGTCGAGGTCGTGCCAGACGAGGTCGCCGATCGTCCCGGTGGTGCCGCCGGTGAAGCCGTAGTCGAGGTGGGTGAACAGGTCGCCGTCGTTGAGCGTCACCACGTAGGTCAGGTCGCCGGGGAAGGTCTGGGTGAGCCCCGCCGGCACCGTCGCCGGGTCATAGTTGACGCTGTAGTCGGTGGCCACCGGCGCCGCCAGGCCGGTGACCATGTAGAAGCCGTCGTAGACCGTGGTCACGGTGACGTCGCCCGAGGGGCCGCTGACGATGATGTCAACCCCCGGGATCCCGACCTCGCCGTCGTCCTGGCGGCCGTCGGCGTCGGTGTCGTGCCACACCCGGTCGCCGAGCGCCGCAGTGCCGGGCCGCGGCACGTAGCCGAAGTCCGCGTCGAGGTGGCGCTCGCCCTCGCTGAGCGCGATCACCGCCGACGGGTCGACGCCCGCCGGATAGCCAGTCTCGACCAGATCGGGGGCCCCGTCGGCGGTCGAGTCCGGCAGGGTGCCCTCGCGCACGTCGACGAAGTAGTCGCCGGCGGCGAGGTCGGGGAACAGGTACTCGCCACGGGCGTCAGTCACCGTGCTGGCCACCGCGGCCCCGTCATCGCCGGTCAGCGTGCCGCTGTCGTCGCCGTTGGTCTCGCCCGCGGTGCCGTCGCCATCGAGGTCGAGCACGCCGTCGTCCACCGTCGCGCCGTTGAAGCTGCCGTCGTCGTCCCCGTTAGTCTCGATCAGGCCGTCGCCGTCGAGATCCAGCCGGCCGTCGATGACAATGATTCCGGCGAGGACGCCGTCGTCGAAGAGATCGACGTCGCCGTCGCCGTCGAGATCGATCCGGCCGTCGATCACCGTGACCGTCGGCTCGAGCACGCCGTCGGCGTCGGCGTCGCGGTAGAGATCCAGCGCCACGCCGGGG
>JABAOD010004478.1_pt4 | contig 12317 bp, 12 predicted proteins | sample 7062151 | NCBI WGS metagenome assembly JABAOD01 (sample SAMN14538626, study PRJNA623070) | marine sediment metagenome | biome: marine biome [ENVO:00000428]; feature: marine pelagic biome [ENVO:01000023]; material: deep marine sediment [ENVO:00002113] | place: India: Gulf of Khambhat ...
ACGCTCTGGATCCTGGCTCCCGATGAGGCCACGGCGCAGGCTCTGCGGAGCGCGATTCGATTCCCTCTCCCAAAGCCGTGAACGCTCCGCTCAACCCCGCCCTCATCCAGGCTGTCTGCTTCGATCTGGACGGCACCCTCGTCAATACCGACGACAGAATGGTCTCGGACCTGGCCAGAGCCCTTCGACCGCTCTCCTACCTGCTGAAGGATGGGGATGCTACGCAGCTTGCGCGCAGGGTGGTGATGAGCATGGAGACTCCCGCCAACGCCCTCTACGCGCTCCTCGACCGGCTGCACATCGACGAACTGATCTCGCCGCTGGGTGAAGCCCTGCACACTTTGCGCCGGCGCGAGAAGCCGGAAGTCGGTCTCCTGATACCCGGCGTGCGCGAGATGCTGCGGGCGCTCTCCGAAGATTATCCCCTGGCAGTGGTTACAGCGCGCGGCCACCACAGCACCCACACCTTCCTGGAAGCCTCGGGGTTGGCGGACCATTTCCAGGTCGTCGTCACGGCGAGGACCACACTGCGCGCGAAACCCCATCCGGCGCCCATACGCCATGCAGCCAAACACATGGGGGTTCCGGTGGAAGGGTGCCTGATGGTCGGCGACACCGTCCACGACGTCAGGGCTGCGATTGCCGCAGGCAGCCAGGCTATCGGTGTGCTGTGCGGATTCGGTTTACGGGAGGAGTTGGAGAGCGCCGGAGCGAACCTGATCCTGGGGCATACGCCGCAGCTCGTTGAGCTCCTGGGGGCGGGAGGGGACGGAGCTTAACCAAAGACGCCCGGCGAAGCCACGCCCGGGCGCCAGATACCATGTCGGGCTAAAGACGATCAATGGGCTGCCTACGCCGGCTATTCAAACGGGATCGACCTGGAGCGGCCGCGCTCGACTGGGAGCTCGCTCGTCTTGACGGGCTCCGGAACAAGCGGATAGGGTGAAAGGCTGCAGAGGTCGATGGGCCCTTCGCGCTTGGGCTGTCGAAGGATCTTGATGAGAAGGTCGAGGATCGCCCAGCCGAAGCCGATGATGAGCATTGCGCCGACCAGCACTCCCAGAGCGTCTGCCACGATCATTTCTGTACCTCCAATCGACTACCGTACCGTCGAGTTTCTTCCATACCGCTCGCGTCAGTTTGGTTCGCGAGTGCCACCATTATTGCATTGAAGGCCTCTCAGGAGTCGCAAACGCAAGGAGTCTGTAAGAGCACCTGCGGGGCGGGATCCGGGCCCCCGCGGGCACATCATCTCGTGCGCGGGCAGGCCGAGGTCGAGCAGGAACTGGCGCGGCGCGCAAGGCCTGCGCTCAAACGTGGATCTGAGCGCAGGCCTTGCTGCTTCATCGGCGCAGCCTCCGAATTGGAAGCGCGGCTGGCCGCTCACTACTTGTCGGTCTTGCTCGGCCCCTTTCTCAAGGTGTAGGGCGGGCGCTTTGTGGGCTTCTCGGTGATCTTATCCGCCTCGACCATTTGAATCTGGAGACGCGCCGGCGCGTTGCACTGGAAGACGACCGTCTGCCCCGCGTAGATCTGGATCGAGCGGCGTCTGAACTCGCCGCTTCTGCGGATCTTGACCAGCGTCGCCTCATCGACGCGGTACTGCTTGCGCTTGGGGAAGCCGACCTTGATCACCGCTTCGGCCTTGCTCCTTGTATTGAGCACCCGATAGGCGCCAGGCTGCACGAGCGTGATGGCGAAGAAATCGCCCCTCGGAACAACCTTGCTGCTGTCCAGCAAGACCGGCTTCGCTTTCTCCTGCTTTGAGAACCGTGTGACCATCACCGTGTACTTGCCTGTGCCCTGCGAGACGTAGAATCCCATCATCCCGCCCGCCGCCAGACGATAGGCCGCTTCGGCTTTGCAGCCGCAGCTGCACGCCTCGCCGTCCAGCGTCGCCATGTCGAGGTTGATCTGTTGCTCTGCGTTCTCCGGCGCAACCTGAACGTGCAGCCGCCGCAGCTGCTGCCCGCCGCGCTGGATGAAGACCTCGTAGTCGTCCGGCTCCGGGAAGCGGTGAAGGAGGGTGGTCAGCACCGTCAGCGCCCGGCTGTCGAACCCGCGCTGGGCGAAGACCGGCCGGTTTAGCACGACTTTCTTCTGAGTTGCACTCATCGCTTAAGCTCCCAAATCTGCCTGAACGACCATTTCCACGTTGTTGACGACGACGCTTAGCTCTGGGATCGGCACCCGCACCGGCACCAGCGTGACGGGGGCGCCGCTCAGCAGCACATCGGTGTTCTCCTCCGCCGGCATGACCTCGAACGGGTCATCGATCCGATAAATCGGAACGCAGTTGCCGAAGAAGTCGAGGATCAGCGTCCCCAGGAAGTCGAGCAGGCCGAAGCTGACGTTGAACAGATCGCTCAGCCACTCCTCGATTTCATCCGGAATGTCGAGCAAAAACCGGATGAAATCGGCGATCCCGCCGATGATGGCCAGGATCAAGTCGCGCACGAATCCTCCCGGGATCAGCGCCTCGACGGCGCTGGTGAGCGCATCTTCGATCAGGTTGCCCACAATGTCTGGGAAATCGAAAAGATCGACGTCGATCGTCTGCGGGTCGATGAAGATGTGCCACTGGTTGCTGTCGGGCAGCGGCTCGATGATGTCGTTGTTGCTGAGCGCGTCCTGCAGCAGTGCGCACGGGTCGAAGCCCGGCGGCGCGGGCAGCGAGGCATCGAAGTAGCGGGAGACGACGCTGCCGGTGAAGCTGACCTCCTGCGCTACCAGGGCGGCGAAGTCCGGCGAGATCGAGATGTCGGGATCGCCGTCGAAGATGCACACCCGCGGCAGACAGATGTCTGGGATGGGGAAGGGCATATTGATGCACCCGCCGCCCACGCAGATTTCGGGGATGTCCAACCCGAGCGAGAACTCGAGCTTATCCCAGCGGATATCCAGTTCGTCCACCTGGATGGTGTTGTCGCTGCGCAGATCGACGCTTCCGCCTTCGAGATGTCCTTTGACGTGATAACCGGCCGTGAAGGCGCCGAAATCGGTCGAATCCGACTTCTCCCAGGCAACATTCTTCACCAGGATATCGAACGACTTCTTGAACGCCCCCTCTGAAACGGCTACAGTCAGATGAGCCATGATCATACACCGCCTTCCGTCACTGTCAGTTGGATGAACGCCTTGACCTGATCGTCCTCGACCGCCGGGTTGTTCGGCACGTCGCCCGGCACGGCAGCCGGCTGCAGGTTGACCTGCTGACCGACCTGCAGACCCTGCTCCTTCAGGATCTCCGTGACGTCGAGGATCATCTTTTCCATCGGCACCATGAGCCTCGGCAGGATGCCCAGGCGCAGCATGGTGGAGAGGTAGCACTCGATGGCATTTTCCATCGGCGTCGGCTGGAGATCGACGATCTCGATCCCATCCAGTTTGGGCTTGAGGAACTGCTGCTGAAAACCGGGAACCGTGCCCCACTCGAAATGCCCCACCGCGAACAGCTCCAGGCAGAAGCAGAGCAGCTCGGTTATCGGCAGCGTGATGTCCCCTCGATCGAGCTCGAAATCTGGAAACACGAGGGTGGACGTCGGATCGAAGGTTTGAATGCTGACATTGCGCCGGAAGAGCGCCCGGGTCCCTGCCGCACCGATTGGGGCGGATCGAAATGCGGGGGCGGCCAGACGCCGGCGGCCAAGGGTCGGCTGGTCTTCCTCCTCAACATCCCCAACCACAAGCAGCTGCTGCTCGACGACATGCCGTTCGACCCTGGGAAGCACCCGGTCGATCACATCCTCCGACGGGCAGTCCACCCCGGCGCAGGCGCGCATCCTCAGGGAGAACCGCTGCAGAGACAGCGAGTCAAACTCCGACGGCAGGTTGATCGTCTCGCCCGGGTGAAAGTCAATCTCAACGTCCCGCAACTGGACGCAGAAATTGACCCCGATGGAGAAGGGTGTGCCGAGCACGGTCAGCGGCTTCTGTTGGGTGAAGAGTGGATTGGCCGCTTCCAGGACGCTCGGCGCCGCTTCGATCTTTTCACAGAAGAGGTCTGGACGCTGGCCGAAGATCGGGGTCGCGTAGTTGAAAAGCGACGGTCGCTGGCGCATGATGTGTCGGACGACGAGGTTCATGCCGTCCTCATGCACACTGCCAAACAGATCACTATGGTCGGTAAAAGCCATACGAACGCTCCTTTCAGATTTCAGGTTGTCTGGAACGGGCGAAAAAACCCTGACCCGGGTCCGGATCAGGGCGTGCGCAGAGGAAGATTGCTTGTTTCCCTGCTCTGTACGTGCCCCACGAAATCCTAGCAGGCGATTCTCAACGCCAACTCAACGGCGCAAATCAATATTCCTGGCAGCGATTCCGGAGCTTCACCCGCCGGTCGATTGAGACGAGCCTGTGGTTTGCCGAGGGGAACGGAAGGCTGCCCGGCGGCTATCCGCCGAGCGCCTGTATCAGGCCTGGAGGCACCCAGAACTGACCGTATCCGAAGAGCGATGCGAGCAGTGAGCCGAGGAAGAGCAGCGCCCCGAACGCCATGAGGAGATAGTCGCGCCTCCGGTAGCGCAGTTCGACCAACCAGGTGCGGGGGCCGATCCCGAAGCCCCTGAGGTCCATCGCGTCGATGATGTCTTCACTGCTGGCGATGGCATGGATCGTCACCGGCACCATGAGGGGCGCCAGCTTTCGAACCTGGGTGATCAGACCCCCGCGGATCTTGTCGATCTCATAACCGCGGGCGCGCTGGGCGTCCATCGTCATCTGGAAATCCCGGCCGAAGGAGGGGATGAAGCGCATCGTGAGGTCCATGGCGTAGGCGATCTTGTCGGGGAGCCCGAGGCGGCGGAAGGTGATGCCGTAGTGGGCCGGGTTGAGCGAGTAGGGGATCAGAATGGTCATGCTGGCGAGGCTGAAGACGCGAACCAGCTGGCTGAGGGCGAACAGCAGCCTTTCGACCGAGATGGTGAGCGTCGGTCTCCAGCCCAACAGCGTGAAGGGAGCGCTCAGCACCGCCAGCGCGTGCTCCTCTTCATAGACTTCCAGACCGCCGCGCCCGGTGAGGAAAGTCAGGAAGGAAAAGAAGATGATAAAGCCGCCGATGAAGAGCCAGGCGCGGTACATCTCCCGCCACCGGATGCCGGAGGTGAAGACGACCAGCAGCGCGATGGCGAGCAGGAACGAAAGGACCCGCAGATCCCAGAAGAACAGCGTGGAGAAGATGAAGCAGACGTAGAAGACGATCCACGCGCTCGGGTCAAAAGCCTGGATGAGCGATCTGCGGTCTCGGTAGCGCCAGGTCACAAGCATGCGACGCCCCTTCGTTGCTCAAGAGCGGTGGGGGGGAAGGGCTCCGAAGCCCCTCCCCTCCACCTGTGTGCGTCTCTAACGCCCGGCCTGTCTCTGCAGGGAGTTGTACGCGACCACCAGGATCGGCACCAGGATGGCGGCGAAGATCATGTTCGGACCGGCCGCAGGCAGAAACTCGCCGACGATGGCGACCGCCGGCGAGAAGCCGTTGATCCAGATGTCCGAAATGGCGGCGAAGCCGATGCCGACGAAGTTGCCAAGCATCGACCAGGTCACCGCCGCCGCCAGATCGATGTTCTCGCGGAACACGATCCGAACGAGCAGGACGAGCACGAAGCCCACCACCGCGGACAGGCCCGCGAAACTCGAGATGGCGGCATCGCCGAAGATGCCCGCCGGCGGATCGAAGAACAGCATGTTGGGCTGGCTCCGGTTGAAGAAGTACAGGAGCGTAGCGATCCCCGCCAGCACGGCGCTGACGATCAGAACCGTGTTCATGCTCCGCTTCTTGTCCGCATAGAGCGCCACCATGCCGCTGATCATGCCGATGAGCCCGTTGCCCACGCTCCACTGCGGGGAAAGGCCAAAGCCCGTCAGCGCGTCGCCAAACATGTTCCCCACCGCGCCGGTAAAGAAGCCCACCACCGGCCCGAAGGCGTACCCGAAGAACATGGGGATGGAGATGGCGGGCCGCAGCGCGACCTGGCTGACCGATGGAACCACAAAGACGGTTCCGTTGAACAGGTAGGAGAACACTGCGTAGAGCGCCGCGCCGATCGCCATGTACACGACCTCCCGCGTCCCGACCACCCAGGCCTGGTTTTCCCGCGTGAGCCAGTAGACGACGAAGACGGCGAGCAGGCCGATGCCCACAAACACGAAGCGCAGCAGCGCGGTCTCATCCAGCATCAGGCTTTCATTGAAACTCGGCCCGATCCAGACCACCAGGAGAAATACCAGCAGCACCGCTACCAGCGCCAGGACTACGTTCAGCGGTTTCGTCTCAGTCATGTCCTTCCTCCTTCTTCAGACGCCTGAATTTCTCGCCTTTTCAGTTCCCAGGCAGGGCTCCGGCGGCGTCCAACGGAGCCTACGAGGAGAGATGCGCCAGCGCCTCGGCGCGCATGAAGCGCTGCGTGCGGTCGAACAACTCCAGGTTGAGGTCGAGCAGCGATGTGGGCGCGAGGCGGCAGGCTTCCAGCCGCTCATACCGCCCCAGCACCTCCTGAGGCTTGCCGTCACCCACCACGCGGCCTTGGTCAACCAGCAAGACCCGGTTGGCGTAGATCACCGCGAGGTCGATGTCGTGCGTGATGAACAGGATCGCTTCGAAGTTGGGCAGCTGCAGGATGGCATCCATAAAATCCATGTAGTTCTTGTAATCCTGTCCGGCAGTGGGCTCGTCCATCACCAGGATCTTGGATCGCATCGCCAGAACCGACGCGATGCTCACACGCTTCTGCTGTCCAAACGAGAGCGCCAGCGGCGGATCCTCCTCCATTCCAGCCAGATTCATGATTTGGATGGACTCTTGCACCTCCTTTTCGATTTCATCCGATGGATGATCCAGATTCGTCGGGCCGAAGGCGAGCTCGGCCTTCACACTGGGCGCGAAGAGCATGTGGCTGGGGCTCTGAAAGACGAACCCCAGCGTGCTCGCAACCTCGGCCACACTCAGGTCCTGCGTGTCCCGCCCCTCGACCAGCACCCTCCCCGCGGTCGGCTTCAGCAGGCCGATCGCCTGCTTCACCAGAGTCGTCTTCCCGGCGCCGTTCGCCCCCAGCACCGCGATCACGTCCCCGGCATGGATGTCGAGCGTGACGTCGTGCAGCACCTCCGTCTCGGCCTCGTAGCCGAAGCTGACCCCCTCAAAGCGGACCAGCGGCTCCGCGGCGCGGGCGGCTATTCCCGGGGCGGCCGGGCTTTCAGCNNCCAGCGGCTCTGCAGCGCGGGCGGTGTTTCCCGGGGAGGCCGGGCTTTCGGCCGGGGGCGGGGCCGATCCGGCGCGCTCCATCACGACCCTGGCCGGGAGCTTCACCTCACGGTAGTCCACGGCCTGCGTGAGGTCGTCCGGCGACCCATCGTACTGGATCTCGCCGTCCTTCATGTACAGCACGCGGTGCGGGTGGATCGTGAGCACATCCTCCACGCGGTGCTCGACGACCAGCACCGCCATGCCCCCGTCGGCAAGCTGCCGGATCAGGCTGAGCGCTTCGCGCGCGCTGGCCGGATCCAGGCTGGCCAGCGGCTCGTCGAGCAGCAGGATGCTCGGCGCCATCGCCAGCACGCCCGCCAGGGCGACCTTCTGCTTCTCGCCGCCCGAGAGGTTGAAGGTCTGCCGATCGCCGAGATGGCTGATGGCAAGCTGGTCCAGCGCCGCGGCGGAGCGCTCCCGGACCTCGGGCCGCGGCAGGCCGAGATTCTCCAGACCGAAGGCGACCTCGTTCATCACCTTGGTGCCCAGAATCTGGCGCTCCGGGTCCTGCAGCAGCGTGCCGACATGCTGAGAGATGCCGGCCAGGGACATGCCCCCCGAATCCTGTCCGCGGAGGGAGATCTGCCCGACCATCTCGCCTTTGTAGGAGCGCGGGATGAGGCCGTTGATGCACCGGGCGAGGGTGGTCTTCCCGCTCCCGCTTGCGCCGGCTACCAGCAGAATCTCACCCGGCTCGACGGCGAAGGAGATCTCGCGTATCGCGAAATCCTCCCGGGCGCGATAGCGGAACGAGAGCCCCTCCACAATGAGCGGGTAGCGAGCGTTCAAAGCGCCATCCTGAGAATCTGGGCTCATCCCATCCTTAAAAACCCGCCGGCGAGCGGATCGTCACGTCCGTCAAGCCGCGCACCCCCACCCTACTGAGATTCTAGCATGCGCGCTTGGGGCGGCAGGGCGGGGCGAGGGACCGGCCGGCGCAGCGGCGCTAACCGGGGAGCACCACTTCGACGGGGTCGCCGACTTCGGCTCCCAGCCGCTCGGCGGCGCTCCCGTTGACGACCGAAATGATCAGGCTCCCGGTGCTTCCGTACAGCGAGACCAGTTCGCCAACCGGCCGCTCGCCAAAGGTGTTGACCAGTCCCGGCACGGCGGCGTCCCGCAGGCGGACCGTCAGCCGGTCGATCCCTTTCAGATCTTCCCGCCGGATGTTGGTGGCCAGGTTGCCGAAATGATCGATATGCATGATCCGGCCCAACATCCCGCTCTCGGTCCTCTCGGGCCGCGGGATGGAGAGACGGACCGGATCCTCGATGGGCGTGCCGACTTCAGAGAGGGGAACCCCATTCGCCAGATGAGCGGCAACCGGCGAAAAGAGGTCTCGCCCATGGAACACATGGCTCACCTCCGCCAGCCAGTACTCGGGACGATCCAGGTGCACAAACGCCACCGGCCAGCCTTCCGCCTCGGCCCGCTCGACCATCATGGTGAGCACGCCGTTGTCCGGCGCGACGTACCGCCCCGGACCCAATCGGGCGGCCACCGGCCGGCGCTCGGTTCCCACGCCCGGATCAACAACCACCAGATGCACCGTCCCCTCGGGAAAGTAGGGCGCCGATCGAGCCAGGATCCAGGCCGCCTCGCTCACGTTCTGCGGCCGCACGAGATGGCTCAGGTCCGCCAGGCGGGCGTCGGGCGCGATCGACCAGATCACGCCCTTCATCACCCCCACATTGCCGTCCTTCTCACCAAAATCCGTTGTCAGGGTGATCAGGCTCATGGGACTCTCCAACTCCTTTAACTGGACCTCGCACCCCGTTAACACCGCCCCGCGCGTTGCCGTTACGCTCCCAGCTGTGGGCCGAGAACGCCCCTCGTGCGGGGCCCCCGAGCCTGCGTGCTATACTCTTCACAACTCGGCCTGCCGGGGGGCATGGAGCCATGAGAACCGTCACTTTCGAACCCTCTATCCCGGCCGTGCGCATGATCGACCAGCGGCTGCTTCCAGGGGAATTCCGGATCATCGAACTCAAGACCCCTGAAGCGGTGGCGGAGGCCATCCGCGATATGGCGGTGCGCGGGGCGCCGGCGATCGGCGCTTCGGCCGCCTTCGGGCTGGCGCTGGCGGCCTCGCTCTCCAGGGCCGACGACCTCGATGGGCTCAAGGAGGATCTGAAACGCGCCGACGCCGTCCTGCGGGGGGCGCGTCCGACGGCCCACAACCTGGCCTGGGCGCTCGATCGGGTGCTCGGCGCGGCCGCCGCGGCCGAAGAAGGTGGGCCTGAAGCCGTGCGGGCGCGGCTCGTCGAGGAAGCCCAGCGCATCGCGGATGAAGATGTCGAGATCAACCGCGCCATCGGCCGCTTTGGCGCGGCCCTGATCCAGGACGACTCCACCGTTATCCATCACTGCAACACCGGCGCGCTGGCGACGGTGGACTACGGGACCGCCCTGGGCGTGATCCGCGCCGCCCACGAGGGGGGAAAGCGCATCCGGGTCCTGGTGGATGAGACCCGCCCACGCCTGCAGGGCGCCAGGCTGACCGCCTGGGAACTGGAGCAGTATGGGGTGCCCTACGAGATCATCTCCGACAACGCCGCGGGCTACTTCCTGAGCCGCGGCCTGGTCTCGGCGGCGATCGTGGGGGCCGACCGCGTTGTGGCCAACGGCGACGTGGCCAACAAGATCGGGACCTACATGCTGGCGCTGGCCGCCCGGGACAACCAGGTTCCCTTCTACGTCGCCGTCCCGACCTCCACGATCGATCTGAGTCTTGACCGCGGAACGGAGATACCGATCGAGGAGCGCGATCCGGGCGAGGTGCTGGGGCTTGAACGCGCCGGGGCCCCGGTGGCGCCGGCCGGCAGCCAGGCGCGCAACCCGGCCTTCGACCTCACCCCGCACCGTCTGGTGACCGCCTTCATCACCGAGGTGGGCGTGGTCTATCCCCCCTACACCGAGACGCTCAGGGAAGCCGTCGAGCGGGCGCGAACGCAGGGCGCCCCTGCCTGAGCCGAGGGATCGCTCCGGGATGAGGCATGCCGCAAATCTCCCTTCGCCCCGCCACGCAGGACGACCACGACTTCCTCTGGTGGCTGCACAGGAACACGATCCGGCCCTCCGTCGAAGCCACCTGGGGCTGGGATGAGGCCTGGCAGCTCCAGTATTTCAAGGAGCGCTACGCCCCGACCCGGGGCCAGATCGTCGAGAACGCAGGAGAACCCATCGGCTATCTTGTGGTCGAACGCCGGGAGGCGAGCCTCTTCCTGGCGCTCCTCGAAATTGCGCCCGCGTTTCAAAACCAGGGCATCGGCACGAGGCTGATCGCCGATCTGGTCGAAGAGGGCCGGAGCCTGGGCCTGCCGGTCGAGCTGCATGTGCTCAAGGCCAACCGGAGCGCCCAGCGGCTCTACGAAAGGTTGGGTTTTGTGATCACCGAGGACCGGGAGGAGCGCTTCGTCATGCGGTGCGATGTGACCGAGCGCCCATGAAACCAACGCTGTGATGATCGTTCACCCCTGCACCAGCAGTCGGAAGGAAGAAGACCATGCCGAGCGCTGAAACCGAGTTCCTGCACTACCAAACCACCGGCAGCGTGGGGAATCTCACGCTGGACCGCCCTCCCGCCAACGTGATGCATATCCCGATGCTCCATGAGCTCGAGGCGACGCTGCGCGAGGCGGCGGACAACCCGAGCCTCAAAGCGCTCGTGCTGCGCTCCGCCGGAAAGCTGTTCTCCGCGGGCGTGGACGTGGCGGATCACACGCCGGAGCGCGTGGGAGAGATGATCCCCCTGTTCAACCGGGTGTGCCTGGCGCTGGCGGAATTCCCCTGCCCCACCCTGGCGGTGGTCCAGGGGCACGCCCTGGGCGGAGGCTGCGAATTCGTGATCTGCTGCGACTTCGCGCTGATGGCCGAAGGGGCGCGCATCGGGCAGCCCGAGATCCGGCTGGCCGCCATGGCGCCCATCGCCGCGCTGCGGCTCCCGCAGATGGTCGGGCCTCGCTGGGCGGCCCGGCTGATGTTCACCGGCGAACAGCTTGAGGCCCGCGAGGCCTCCAGGATCGGCCTGGTGGGCGCAGCCGTGCCGGCGGATGACCTCGACGGCGCGGTGAGCGATACCCTGGAGCAGCTGACCGGACTGAGCGCAGCCGCGCTGCGGATCAACAAGCGCGCCCTCCTGCTGGCCTCGGAGGGCTGGACCGCGCCGCTGAAAGCGATCGAGCGCCTCTATCTCGAAGATCTCATGGCGACGGAGGACGCCAGCGAGGGGCTGCAGGCTTTCCTGGAGAAGCGCGCCCCGCTCTGGAAAGACCGGTAAGCGCGCAGGAGACGGCTTTCGCGTGCCCTGCCGCGAGCGGGGTGGGACTAGCCGCTTTCGGGACGGTCGGCGATGGGCAGACTCTCCTGCCGCACCTGCTCCGCGACCAGATCGCCCACCTGTGAGGTGGAGAGGCCGCTGTCCGCGCCGACCGAGGGGATGGTGCGGCTGGACAGCAGGTGGGCCACGGCGTTCTCGATGCGCGCCGCGCCCGCCTTTTCCCCCAGGAATTCCAGCATCATCGAGACGGCCAGGATGGCGCCCAGAGGAGAGGCGGTGTTCTTGCCGGCATACTTGGGGGCCGAGCCGTGAATCGGCTCAAACATGCTCGTCTTGCCCGGGTGGATGTTGCCGGAGGCCGCAAGGCCCATGCCGCCCTGGATCATGGCCCCGAGGTCGGTGATGATGTCGCCGAACATGTTGGTGGTGACGATCACGTCGAACCACTCCGGGTTCTTGATCATCCACATGCAGCAGGCGTCCACGTAGGCGTGGTCGGTCTCCACCTCCGGGAAGTCCTTCGCCACCTCCGCGAACGCGCGCGTCCAGATGTCGTGCGGCCGGATGGCGTTGGCTTTGTCCACCAGCGTCACCCGTGACGATAGACCTTTCTCCTTCCGCTGGCGAGCCAGTTCGAAAGCATACCGGCAGGCCCGCTCGCATCCCTTCCAGGTGTACACACCGTTGATCAGGGCCACCTCGTCCGGCGTCCCCAGCTTCAGATGCCCACCGATCTGGCTGTACAATCCTTCGGTGTTCTCCCGAACGACCAGGAAATCGACGTCTTCCGGCTTCTTG
>JABAOD010009532.1_pt2 | contig 12314 bp, 11 predicted proteins | sample 7062151 | NCBI WGS metagenome assembly JABAOD01 (sample SAMN14538626, study PRJNA623070) | marine sediment metagenome | biome: marine biome [ENVO:00000428]; feature: marine pelagic biome [ENVO:01000023]; material: deep marine sediment [ENVO:00002113] | place: India: Gulf of Khambhat ...
AGATCGTCTCCATCTTCGTTAACGTCGTCGAATTCATCATAGTCTTCAGCTAAATCAGATACTTGAGTTTCGTCTTCTCCATAAGCAAAGAAAACTAAACCATTTTCAAAGTCATGCATATCTACTGAACCATATAGTTCAGCTGAATCATCTGTCACATCTTCAGCTTCGTCAGTGTCAGCATCAGGTTCTTCATCGTCACTTTCCTCATCTTCTTCAGTAGTGAAGTTACGTAAAGCTCCTCTGTCAATGTCACCGTCATCAGATTCTGCTACGGCACGATAGTAGTATCTAGTATCTGCCTCAAGTTCCTCTAGTTCAAACTCAAACACCTCATCTTCATCATCACTTAGCTCATCCTTGTCTGTTTCTTCGTCTAAGTCATCACTATCAGTTCCGTATTCGAACCACACATCTGCTGTTTCTGACTCACCAAATTCTACTTCGCCACGCAGAGTAGCCCTATCTTCGTCAACATCTACAGCTGAACGTGTAACTACCTCAAAATCATCATCTTCGTTGCCATCATCTTTAGCGTCCCGTAATTCACGTAGTCTGTCCAACAAGTCTTGTAACTGTTCGATGTATGACAGTAACGCCGATAATTTGGTTTCATAAGCGTCAATATCTTTGATTGATTTGCCGCATTTACCTTGGGAACTAATTAATCCCTGAGGACTACAAGCAGCCTCAGCTCTTGGTGCAGTCACAAAAAGTGCACTAAACACTAGTACTGATATGGCCAAAAATAGTCCAGTATTTCTAATTACTGTTGTCATGATCATAAATTAATTTATTAAGTACCCGGTCACTGACACTGACCGTATATTATCTATACTCTTNNTGTTAGAGACATTTCATAAAAGTTGTGTTCTAGTTTTTTTGACCCGCTACAGATCTTTCAAAGCACCAAATTCCAGAGCCGTGAGTCCAATTGTGATTTTTCTCTGTTACAGGCATAACCCGATCATACTCTGAAAGTTTTGAATCGTACGCAAACTCAGCACATAGTTGGTAGTGAGTTGGATTGATTGCGTTGTATTGGTACTCTGACCTATTTTCAGGTGCGTCAGGTTGAGGAATGTTGCTATAGATTAACGACATGTCTGCCGGGAGTTCTTCATACACTCGATAATAATCCTCAATTTGGAATTGTATTGATTGCAGATCTGAGATCTGATTGTCATCAATACGCATTTCTCGTACTTCTTCTGGAGTTTCAGTATGTAGAAAACCAACCATTAAGGCTCCAGCTACCAATGCAGTAGCTAAAAGACCGTAGAGTAAGGATTGTTTTTCATTTGTCTGCCAATATCCTTGAGCATCTTTTAGATAATAAAAGATAGGTAGTAACATTGAAACTGCTAAAACTAACGCCTTAAGAATGAATCGGATAGTAATTTCACCTTCTAACCAATTGTAAATGATTGCTACAAAATCACCCAGCAAAACTCCCCCTCCGGCCAATAGCGATAGATAAATAAGCCATTTGGTTAAAGTTAAGTACAAACCATCTGGTTGTCTTCGAATCTGATTAACGATTCTAGTTAGGGCTAAATAAGCTGGGAAGAAAACTATTAATGTAGCGATAGAAAACCTAATTGCACTTGAGGCACTTTCGTAACGCCAGTAGGCGTCTACATCATCAGGAAAAGCAATGGTGATAACGCTGAACAGTAGGACATTTAAAGATACTAAACTTACGTATAAAGAAATCAAACTTCCTAGCTGTAAAGCAAAATTTTTTGGTGTGTTAGAAACGTTACTCATTACTAGATTATACGCAGATTTTGCGACAAATGTCACACTGTGAGAGAATACACTAGATGAAAGCAGATGATTTAAAGAAAGCACCAAAGCTTTTTGCAGAGAATATCAAAGTTGGTTTTAGCTATGAATACTTTGTGCTAGGTCTTAGTTCGGGTAATCAAGCTCAGATTTACTCTCTGTCACCTGGTCACGCTAAACGACTAGTTCAGTACTTAGAACACGAAATTTCACAATATGAAGAAAAATATGGTGAAATTACGGCTGAATGGAATCCAAATGTAGTTTCTCCAGTACAAAGAGCAAACCCGCCAACGGAAGGTAGCTAGAGTTAACACATAAAAACAAGGTGGAGGTCGGACCTCCCCTTGTTTGTTGTGCGTAAGTAATATGCTTTAAAATGTTATGAGTGCATAAACTCAATCACATCACCATCTTGAACAACGTAGTCTTTTCCTTCTGTTCTCAGTTTGCCGGCTTCTTTGGCAGCCGCTTTTGAGCCAGCTTCTACCATATCCTCAAAAGCTACTACCTGAGCTCGTATGTATTTATCTTTAAAGTCAGTATGGATAGCTGCTCCAGCTTCTGGTCCTGTACTCCCTTGTTTTACTGTCCAAGCTCTAGTTTCTTTCTCTCCGGTGGTGAAATAACTCATTAAACCAAGTCGATGGTAGGCAGCCCTGATTAGTGAGTCCACCCCACTATCCTGAGCTCCGTATTCACGACGGAACTCAGTTTTTTCTTCATCACCAAGATCTTTTAACTCATGTTCAATACCAGCATCTACAACTACATATTCTGAACCTGAAGATTCGAAGAAGTCTAGTAGCTCTTGCCACCGCTCATCATTGTTTTCATCGAGATTGAAGGCTCCAGTTTTTTTATTGCAAATGTATAGGAACGGCTTCATTGTTAGCAGATGAAGTTCTTTGATCAGTTTCTTTTCTTCATCAGTCATTTCCAGGCGATTAGCCAGCTTCCCGGCTTCTAAATGAGGCAACATGCGCTCCATTACAGCATGTAAAGCAATAGCATCTTTATCACCGCTGCGTACCTCACGAGAAATTGAACCCAGTCGCTTCGACACAGTCTCAGCATCAGCCATAATTAGTTCTAGGTTAATCACTTCGATATCACTCATGGGATCAATTGCTCCTGCAACGTGATGAACATCTTCATCTTCAAAAATACGTACCACTTCAGCAATCATGTCAGTTTCACGAATGTTTGACAGGAATTTATTACCCAACCCTTCACCAGCCGACGCTCCTTTTACCAGACCAGCAATGTCGACGAACTCAACAATAGCGGGAATAGTTTCTTCTGAATTAGAAAGATTAGATAGAGTTTGCAACCGATTATCAGGCACAGCCACTACACCGACAGTAGGATCGATAGTGGCAAACGGGTAGTTCGCCATCAAAACTTCATTTTTTGTTAATGCGTTAAAAAGGGTTGACTTCCCAACGTTTGGTAACCCTACAATTCCTACAGATAATGACATAATTTAAATATAAAAGTGCGTTGCAGTAGCCCACGAATCAGGCATAGGTAGATCCGATCGGTTTTGGGGAGAATCTACTGCAACGCGTGGAAAGCATAGCATAATGACTTCAGATATAAAAACAAAGATAAAGCCCGACTCAGCGGCCGGGCTCTCCATCGGCTACACCTCAAGCAAAGGTGGAATTGAATATGGAGTTAACCAATAACAAGGATATCAACCGATGGATTGGGTAAGATCTTAACAAAATAAAATTAAAAAACAACTAACTGGCTTTTTTTGCTAGTTTTTCTACCTTTTGCATCCATTTTAGTTTGCAACCTTCACTGACTTTTTCACAAGGTCCAAATGAAGTTACTTTGGTTTTAATGCCGGCAAAGCCTAAAATGCCGTCTTGAATTTCGTTAGTGTAATCACCGTAGCGCCACCAAGTTTGAAACGGAGAATTTGTTCCAGCCACCACAATTACTCGTGCTGTCTTACCTTTAAGGTGTTTATCTAACTTTTTAGTTTCTTTATTAAAATTGAAAGCAAAGCCAGGTAGCCACATCCGATCAAACAAGCCTTTTACAATAGCTGGCATAGTACACCACCAGTTTGGATAAACAATTACGATATGATCAGCTGCCTTAAATTTATCCTGTAAATCAATTAGGTCAGGTTCTAGCTCTTGAATTTGCTTGTAACCATGATGAAGGATAGGATCAAACTTCAACTCACCAATATTTACTCGTTCTACTTCATGACCTGCTTCTCTAGCTGCGGTCTCATAGGTTGTAGCAATGGCACCTGAAAATGTGTCAGAGTCAGAGTTACCCAAAAGAACAAGAATATTTTTAGACATAAGTTTTTCTCATTATAGAGTAAGGGCGCGCCTTTGGCGCGCCCTGCTCTGTTGATAGTTAACGTCGAATTGATCCGTTAGGGTTAAATTGACCCTGATGGCCCATCTGTTGCTTAATCAACTGCTCTTTCATATCTTGAGGCATGATAGCCATTATCTGCGCTTGATACTTAGGTAATACTTTCATTGCAGCAGCTTCTTGGTTGTTACCATTTTCCTTCATTTCTGCCTGTAATTCCTTTGCAATTTTCTCAAATAAAGCAGGATCTTTCTCAACCATGGTCATAATCATGGCTTTCTGATCTTCTGGTACATCTTTTAGCTGTTTTTCTAGTAATTTTTTAACTGCGTAATCTTTAACTTTTCCAAACATAATGGCGAAATTGTATCAGATTCTGTGCGTAATAACAGGCGAATTAATCCTAAAAAGTATTGACAAATGCTTAAATTGAGGTATTTTTCGATAAATTATCTATATAAATTACTATGTTTGAAACCATCATCGCAGTCCTAACTGATTTTTTAAGCTTTTTTAACTACAAAACTAAAGCTGGGCGTATTAAGTTAATCGCTTTAATCATCTTACTAACCATCATTGTTATTGTAATTAAACAAAACGGTAATGATGAACCTACCTCTCAGGACGAACTTCTGCCACAAGTATTTGTTAGTACAGCTAGCAACTTTGGTAAACAAAATACTTTTACTACCATTGGTAACATTGAAGCTAAAGATCAAGCAATTATTCAAGCAGAAGCCAGCGGTCAGGTTGTGCGAGTTAACAAAGAACTTGGGCAAATCATTCAGGCTGGTGAAGTAATAGCGCAACTGGAAAACTCTTCAGCTTACGCGTCTTTACTGCAGGCTGAGGGGGCTTACGAAGCAGCTGTAGCCAATGCTGGTCAGAGCGCCATTAGTGTAGAAAGTGCTGAAAATAACTTGGACTCAGTTAATGATGCTGCTTTAGCTACACTTAAATCTGGCTTCTCTACTATCAATTCTCTTATTTTAAGTGATATTGATGTCTTTTATTCAGATCTTAATTCCCCTATCGTGGGTGTTCGAATTGATGTTCAAAATGAATCAGCTTTATTGATCAACGAACGTAATATTCTACAAACAGATCTAAATAACTGGCAAGCTTACGGCTTTAATACTGAAAGCTTGGCTTCAGAATTAATAGCAGTCCAAAATACTCTAGAAAAAACTATCAATTTAATTGATAAGTTTGTTTACTATACAAACATTGCTGATGAAAGTGATTCTCTTAACGGTCAAAGTGTCGATTCGTACACAAATACACTAAACTCTGCTCGATCAACAGCTGTTTCTGTACTAAGTGGCATTAATCAATCTTTAACTAACATCAACGCGGCTGAAGATGCAGTTAACCAAGCTAAGTTAGCTGGCGCCAGCAACACAAGTTCAACTGCTGATGCGCAAGTTAAACAAGCTCTGGGCTCACTTCGGGCTGCTCAGGCAAACTACAACAAAACTCTAATTACCTCACCAATATCTGGCACAATAAACGAATTACGTCTTAAAACTGGCGACTACATTAATAGTGGATCTCAGGTAGCTTTAGTGGCCAACAATGACGCTATTGAAATTACGACTTTTGTTAATGAAAATGATTCAAACAAGATCAGCATTGGCGATTCAGTACAATTAAAAAATGATTTGACTGGCATTGTCTCAGCCGTTTCTCCATCGGTTGATTCGCTTACTAAAAAAATTGAAGTAAAAATTGCTGCAGAAACTGACAAATTAAAAACTGGTGACACAATTTCTGTTTCATTCACGGTAACTGAAGACAGTGACTTAGCAGTAATCGCTGTTCCTTTAACAGCAGTTAAGTTTACAGCTACATCCGGTTCAATCTTCACAGTTGAAGATGGAAAACTAAAGTCACACTCAGTTGAAATCGGCTCAGTTACTGGATCAAATGTAATTGTTTCCTCTGGATTAGATGACCAGACTGAATTTGTGGTTGATGCTCGCGGCTTGAGCGAAGGAGAAGAGGTAGAAGTAATTAAATAAATATGTGGGAATTTTTCATTAAAAACAGTAGGTTTGCCTACCTATTTATCTTCGCCTTAATTGCTGTTGGATTATTTAGCATCTCAACCATTGCTCGTGAATCTTCACCTGAAGTAGTGGTGCCAGTTGGTATTGTAAACACAATCTTACCCGGTGCTCCTGCTGCTGATGTAGAAAGTTTGATTACCAACGAAATTGAACGCGGACTGACTACCCTAGAAAATGTTAAGAAAATTACCTCTACTTCAAGAGAAGGTATTTCAAGTGTAGTAGTTGAATTTGAAGCGGAAGCTGATGTGGATGATTCGATTCAAGATTTGAAAGACGAAGTAGACAAAATTGTTCCTGAATTACCATCTGACGCAGAAGATCCTTTCGTACAAGAAATGAACTTTGTTAATCAGCCAGTTATGCAAGTATCTCTCTCTGGAGACTTAAGTGATTTTGCTTTTACTGAAGTAACTAAAGAATTAGAAATTGAAATTGAAACTATTGCCGGAGTGTCACGAGTGGAATTTAGTGGTGTTCGTGATCGTGAAGTAACAATTATCGTCGATCAAGAAGCTTTAGCTTTATACAACCTTTCACTTACAGACATAACCAATGCCTTACGTTCAGCTAATCAAACAGCTCCAATTGGACAGATTGAAAACAATGGCGTTTCTTACAATGTGGCTTTTGAAGGTGATATTACTGACTCAGCAATGATCCCTTATATTGGCATCACCTCAATTGGTGGCTCACCAGTTTACATCCGCGATGTGGCTGAGGTGGTTGATGGACTAGCTCCCCAGAACAGTCTTTCACGTCTGAGTGTAGATAATGAACCCTCTCTACCGTCTGTTTCCATGAGCGTTTACAAGCAAAGTGGTGGTGACATCACTCAGATAACAGCAGCGGTAAACGAGCGGTTGGAAAACTTAAAGAAGCCAAATCAACTATTAAGTGATTTGAACACTTTGACTATTCTAGACGCAGGTAAGGACATTAAAACCGACTTGGTACGCTTGTCTTTCTCTGGTACACAAACAGTTATTCTAGTTATCCTGCTGTTAATCGTAGCTATTGGCTGGCGTGAAGGACTGTTGGCTGGAACTGCTATTCCTTTGTCATTTTTGTTTGGTTTTATTGGACTCTACTTCTCTGGTAACACGATCAACTTCTTAAGTCTGTTCTCACTAATTTTAGGAATTGGTATTTTAGTTGACTCTGCCATCGTAATGGTGGAAGGGATCAATCGCCGCATGAAAGACGACCCAAACATAGACAAGCGTGACGCAGCCATTAAAACTATACGTGAATTCTCTGCTCCACTGATCTCTGGAACATTGACAACTGTATCTATGTTTGTAGGCCTCTTCATTACATCTGGTGTAATCGGACAGTTTATTTCCAGCATTCCTTTTACTTTGATTTTCCTTTTGTTTGCCTCGATGTTTGTATCATTAGCTATTCTACCTTTGCTAGCTGCTGGTTTTCTGAAACGTCGCAATACAACCAAATTTGAACAGAAACAAGTTGAGTACGCTCATAAACTTGAGACTTGGTACAAAGAAAAACTAAATCGTATTTTAGGAAACAAAAGAACTGAACGAAGATTCTTATGGGGCATCCGCATTGCTTTACTAATCGCTCTTTTACTACCTGTTATGGGTGTAGTAAAAGTGGTCTTCTTCGAAGTTAGTGACATTGAATATGTGATTGTGGAAGTTGAAAATCCTGAAGGCACAGTTAAAGAGTTGACTGATATAGACGTTCGACGCGTCGAAGAAGTGCTTTATGAGCAACCAGCCATTGAGTCATTTGCTGTTACTGTGGGTAGCGGGAGTGAATTTGCTTCTGGTGGCACTGGAGAAAAGTTAGCAAACATCTTTATCACTTTAAGTGATGAAAGAGACTTTACTAGCATTGAATTTGTAGAGCATCTACGTGGTGAACTGTCTCACATACGTGACGTTAAAGTCACTGTTGATCAGCTCAACGATGGGCCACCGACAGGTGCTGCTATCATCGTAAAATTCTTAGGTGATGACTTAACAACATTGACTAACGCAGCTCAAGAATCAGCTCGCATCTTTAAAGATACTGAGAACGTTATTAATGTTGAAACTAGCACAAACAATAACAACACTGAGTTTGTTCTAGAATTAGATCGAGCCAAAGCAACCGCATATGGTCTAAATCCAGCATATATTTCTACTTTAGCTCGCACAGCTGTCTATGGAACTGATGCAACCTCTCTAACAACTCTAAGTGAAGATATTGACGTCGTGGTCAAACTTAAAGTAGATCCAGCCGCTGAAGTTACTAGCGATACAACTAACATCGCCACCATTGAAGACCTTACTCGAATCACTATACCTACTCCGACTGGCTCAGTATTACTGTCTGACCTTGTAGCAGTAAGTCTCCGTGAATCAAGTTCTGTTATTAACCACGAAGACTCCAAGCGCGTAGTTAGTGTAACTGCAGATGTGTCTGCTGAAGGTAATGCACGTGAAGCACAAGCAGCAGCTTTAAAACGAATTGAAAGTGAACTCAATCTACCGTCTGATATTTCTATCAGTACTGGAGGTGGAGAAACTGAAGAGTCTAACAAAGCTTTTCTGGAGATGTTCGCCGCTTTAGTGGTGGGAATATTGCTAATGGTTGGAATTCTGACTTTACAGTTTAATTCTTACCTGCACATGCGGTATGTGCTATCAATCCTGCCGTATTCATTGATTGGAATTATGGTTGGTCTGGCTATTACGCAAAACTCACTATCCTTCCCTTCTATGATGGGATTCATAGCTCTATCAGGAATCGTGGTCAATAACTCTATCTTGTTGATTGACATGATGAATCACCTGCGTCGAAATAATCCCGACCGCAATGTGCGTGAAATAATTATTGAAGCAGCTGGTAACCGCTTACGTCCAATTCTACTTACCACCATCACAACTGTGATCGGTATGATTCCACTAACTTACGCTGGTGACCTGTGGGCCCCATTAGCTTATGCAGTTATGTTTGGGCTGCTTTTCTCAGTAGTTATCACTCTGGTTCTAATTCCGGTAATTTATCACCGAAACCCAGGAAAGATTAATGGTAATTCTTAACCTGCACTAAAATAACAAAAAAACTGAGGTTTAACCTCAGTTTTTTTAAATGAATCAAATTTAAATCAGGACAGTAGCGTGATTGTTGCTGATCTCAAGAGTGCCTGACTCTATTTCATGCTGTTCATGCTCACCATCTGCTTTTTTGATAGTGAGAACACCAGCCTTCAGAGGAGTAATTAGAGGCTCATGATTCGCCATTACCTCCATCTCACCAGCTGCTCCAGGCAAGTGAACTGAAACCACTTCCCCATCAAAAACTGGTGAATCTACTTTAGATACGGTGAGTTTTAATAATTTTTGATCTGCCATACGCAACTATTTATGATGCAGTAACTTCGTCGATACTTCCCTTCATGTAGAAGTCCTGTTCATTCTTATCGTCATGCTTACCTTCTAGAATTTCAGAGAAACCGCGGATTGTATCTTCTAGTGATACGTATTTTCCAGGTGCTCCGGTAAATACTTCAGCTACATGGAATGGCTGAGAAAGGAAACGTTGAATCTTACGAGCGCGGTACACAGTCTGTTTGTCATCTTCTGAAAGTTCTTCAATACCAAGGATAGCAATAATGTCTTGCAAGTCTTTATAGCGTTGCAGTACAAGCTTAACTCCCTGAGCAACACGGTAGTGCTCTTCACCTACAATCTGAGGATCAAGCGCTGTAGAAGTAGATTCTAGTGGGTCAATCGCAGGGTAAATACCTAGAGATGCCAACTGTCGAGACAGTACCACTGTAGAGTCCAAGTGAGAGAAAGTTGTGGCTGGAGCCGGGTCGGTAAGGTCGTCAGCTGGTACGTATACGGCCTGTACTGAAGTAATAGAACCGTTCTTAGTTGAGGTAATACGCTCCTGCATCTTACCCATTTCTTCAGCTAGTGTAGGCTGATAACCTACTGCAGAAGATACTCGACCAAGTAGTGATGAAACTTCCTGACCAGCCTGGGTGAAACGGAAAACGTTATCCATGAAGAACAGTACATCCTTACCACCAGTGTCACGTAGTGACTCAGCCATCGTTAGTCCAGTTAGACCAACACGAGCACGCGAACCTGGTACTTCGTTCATCTGTCCAAACACTAAGGCAGTCTTATCAAGCACGCCTGAGTCCTTCATTTCATGATAAAGATCATTACCTTCACGCACACGTTCACCTACACCAGCAAATACTGAGTAACCTCCGTGATTAGATGCAACGTTGTTAATAAGCTCAGTAATCAATACTGTCTTACCTACACCTGCACCACCAAATAGACCGACCTTACCTCCTTTAATGAAAGGTGCAAGCAAGTCTACCGACTTAATACCAGTTTCAAATACTTCAGTTTTAGTTGACTGTTCAACAAAGGCTGGAGCTTCTTGATGGATAGCTTTCTTGTCACCTGACAGTTCAGCTTTACCGTCAAGAGTGTCACCCAGCACGTTAAATAACCGTCCCAGTGTCTGTTCACCAACCGGTACGGCGATAGCGTCACCAGTGTCTTTTACTTCCATGCCACGCTTTAGACCTTGAGTGTCCTGCATCGCAATACAACGAACACGGTCAAGACCAACGTGCTGAGCCACTTCTAAAGTGATTGTTTCCTCGCCGTTTTCCACTTTGAGGGCGTTAAGTAGTTCTGGCACACCTCCTTCAGCAAAGTGCACGTCAACTACTGGACCAATAATCTGGGCAATCACACCAGTTTTGGTCGCTGTGTTTTTTTCTACAGTTTCTGTACTCATAATTTATTAGTAATTAGTCCTTAGCTCTTAGTCCTTAGCAGCAAGCCTTGCTTGCACTAAGTGCTAGGTTCTAATAGCTAGGCGCTATTAATCTTTCTCTCACTCGGTAACACCGAGTCATTAATCTCTCTAAAGAAACTAATGACTAAGTACTACTCTTTAGAAACCACTAAGTACTGCTAAAAATACTGCTAAAAATAGCACAATAATGAGGGTAAGCGTCAAACCAGTTGTTGTCATAATAGTATTAACTAAATTTGTTTTAGTTTGATTTGTGTCATTTCTATTTTTCCTCGCATTCAATACGAAAGGTGTCACAATAAGAATTAATACAACTATACTTAAGGATGACAGTCCGCCTATTAAAGGAAGCTTAACTCCCAAAAACTGTAACAGCAAAAGACCCACCGAACAAAAGTAAACTAATTCAATTTTGGAAAACTTTTTAAACATACTACTTCATNNGATTTCTGATACTTCGGCTGTAATCGCTGCCTGACGAGCTTTGTTGTACTTGATAGTCAAAGCTTTAATCACTTCCTTAGACTTATCAGTGGCGTTCTTCATAGCCACCATACGAGCTGAATGCTCTGACGCCTTACTTTCCAACAAAGCGTGGTAAACGATGATCTGTACCAGACGAGGAATTAAAGATTCAAACACTTCTTCAGCTGAAGGTTCGACTGTATAGCTAATTTTTTCTACTGCCTCTTCTACATTATCGCTATCCTTGCCAGTAGTTGGTGTAATGCCTTTCATAATGTAATGCACCTCTGCTGGATCAAGCGGCAAAACCTGTCGCTTAGTTGGCTCTTGCTCAAAAGTTGAAAGGAAGTTTTGGTAGATAACTTCAACCTCTTTATATTCACCACTTTTGAAACTATCTACTAGCTTAGTAGCCACAGAATAAACATCGTCTACCGTTACTTCGTCTGAGACATTAGTGTGCTCTTCGATGATGGTTAGTTTTTCTCGCTTAGCAAAATCTACCGCCTTGCGACCAATACAAATCACTTCAATCTCAGCTCGGTATTGCTCAACTACAGCTTCAGCTTTCTTAAGCACAGCGCTGTTGACACTACCAGCTAGACCTTTGTCACTAGTTACAACCACCAAAATACGTTTCCCTTCTTCCCTTTTTTCACTGTAGATGCTGTCAGCTACGTCAGCCGAAGAAGCCAGACGTGAAAGAATTCGCATAGCTGCATGAACATAAGGACGGCCGGCGAAAGCTCGCTCCTGACTCTTACGCATCTTGACCGCTGAGACAGACTCCATCGCTTTGGTCACCTGACCAGTCTTTTTAGTTGAGATTATTTTGTTTTTAACTTG
>JABAOD010021100.1_pt2 | contig 12314 bp, 10 predicted proteins | sample 7062151 | NCBI WGS metagenome assembly JABAOD01 (sample SAMN14538626, study PRJNA623070) | marine sediment metagenome | biome: marine biome [ENVO:00000428]; feature: marine pelagic biome [ENVO:01000023]; material: deep marine sediment [ENVO:00002113] | place: India: Gulf of Khambhat ...
CGAGAAGATGTAGTCCCAGCGGCCGGCGTTCAGACCGGCCGAGTGCTCCCGCAGCTCGAAGAGGATCTCGTGCATCTTGAACGCCGCGCGCAGGGTCTCGATGAGCACCGTCGCCTTGATGGTGCCTCGCGGGAGGCCGAGCATCTCCTGAGCGGTGATGAAGACGTCGTTCCACCAGCGGGCCTCGAGATGGCTCTCGAGCTTCGGCAGATAGAAGTACGGGCCTGAATTGCGCTGCAACAGCTCCTCGGCGTTCGCATACAGGTAGATGCCGAAGTCGAAGAGGGAGGCGGACACCGGCACCCCGTCGACGAGCACGTTGCGCTCCTCGAGATGGAGACCGCGGGGCCGCACCATGAGCGTGGCCGGCTTTTCGACCAGCTCGTACCGCTTGCCGTTCTCGCCGGTGAAGTCGATCTCGCGCCGGATGGCGTCGTGGAGATTGCGCTGGCCGAGGGTCATGTTCGACCACGAGGGCGAGTTGGCATCCTCGAAGTCGGCCATGAACACGCGGGCCCCGGAGTTGAGCGCGTTGACGACCATCTTGCGGTCGGTCGGCCCGGTGATCTCGCACCGCCGGTCCTGGAGATCGTCGGGCACGGGTGCCACGGTCCAGTCGTCGCGGCGGATCACGGCGGTGTGATCGAGGAAGCCGTAGGTCTCGCCGGCATCGAACCGGGCCTGGCGCTCACGGCGGCGCCTCATCAGCTCCCGGCGCCGTGGCCCGTGGCGCTGTTCGAGACGGGCGACGAAGTCGAGCGCCGCGGCGTCGACGACCCGCCGGGCCTCCTGCGGGATGTCTGTCGTCGTGGTCGTCGGTGCGAGCATCATCGTCACGTCGTCCTTCCTTCGATCGGGTGTCAGGGAGAAAACGACAGATCTTTCTCCAACGCAACCTGAAATCGAAGAAAGATGTATGCTTCTTTCATCAATTCTGCAAAACTCGGAGATATTCGCATGATCGACCCACTCGTCTTCGGGCAACGCGTCCGCCACCACCGCAAGAACCGGGGGTTCACGCTCGAGGAACTCGGAGCCCATGTCGACAAGACGGCGCCCTACCTGTCACAGCTCGAGAACGGCAAGAAGGAGCCGAATCTCTCGCTCATCAATGCGCTCGCGACAGCCCTCGGCGTCGAGGTCCAGGCACTCATCACGAACGAACCGCCGTCCAGGCGGGCCGCCCTCGAAGTCTCCCTCGAGAAGGCACAGCGGGACCAGATCTACCGCAGCCTGGGACTCCCCTACCTCCGCCCCTCGGCCAAGGTGCCCGACGTGGCCCTCGAGCACATCGTGACGTTGTACCAGGAGCTGGCGGGCCGGCTCACGTCGGCCGCCACGACACGCGACGAGGCCCGTGCCGCCAATGCCGAGCTGCGCGCCGAGATGACGGCGCGGGGCAACTACTTCGCCGAGATCGAGTCCATCGCCGCCGAGGCGGTGGCGGCCATCGGCTTCAGCGGGCAGGGAGCCATGTCCAAGGGCGATCTCAACGCCTTCGCCGACCACTTCGGATACAAAGTGATCCGCACCGCCGAGGTGCCCGCGTCGGTGCGCTCCGTCACCGACAGTCGCAACCGGCGCATCTATGTCCACGGGAGAGAGAGCTTCGACGCCGAACGCTCACGCTCGGTGGTGCTCCAGACGCTCGGCCACCTCGCGCTCGCCCACGCCGAGCCGAGGGACTTCGCCGAGTTCCTGCGGCAGCGCGTCGAGGCCAACTACTTCGCCGGCGCCGTGCTGCTCCCCGAGTCCGCCGCCGTCCCGTTCCTGCGGGCGGCCAAGAACGACCGCAACCTGTCGGTCGAGGATCTGAAAGACCGCTTCTTCGTGTCGTACGAGATGGCGGGCCACAGGTTCACCAACCTCGCCACCCAACATCTCGACATTCGCACCCACTTCGTGCGCTCGGACGAGCAGGGCATCATCTGGAAGGCGTACGAGAACAACGGCGTCCCCTTCCCCACGAACGCCGCCGGTGCCATCGAGGGTCAGCGACTGTGCAGGGAGTGGGGCACCCGGGTGGTGTTCCAGTCGGAGTCGAAGTACACCATCCACTACCAGTACACCGATACCACGAGCGGGACCTTCTGGTGCGCGACGTTCGTGGAGACCGACCAGAACCCGCCGGCCGGGATCACCGTGGGTGCCCGATTCGAGGACGCCCGGTGGTTCCGCGGCTCGGACACCGAGCGGCGGTCGGCCTCACGATGCCCGGATGGGGACTGCTGCCGAGTCGTGTCGGATGCGGCGGCCGAGCACTGGAACGGTCTGGCCAGAGCATCGGTGCGACCCAATTCCCATGTCCTCGCCGCCATGCCGGTCGAGACGGTCCCGGGTGTCGACATGGTCGAGATCTACGAGTTCCTCAGCTTGCAAGAGGAGGCCGCCTACGGGCGACGCGGCTCGGATCAGGCGGCGTCGTAGGAATCCGGATCGCCCGCACCGGGTCCACACCTCTCGTCCGGATCGAGACCGGCGATGGCTCTGCGCGCCGCTGCGTAGGCACCTGTCGTCTCGTGACCCCCGTGACCCACACCCTCCGTGACCCGAACGTTGACCACGCCGTCGACGTCGACGTGGTGGCCACCGATCGGATCGGTGTCGCGCCACAGGTTGTGCCACGGCGTGTCCCGACTCGCCAGCCACGTCACCACGTCGTCGATGCCGACCTGGGGGAACATCGAGGGGTACAGGATCCCCAGTTGTGATCCGTAGGTGACGAATCCGACGCTCCGATCGCGTTGCTGCATGGCCACGGCGGCGATGAGCGAGCCCTGGGAGTGGGCACCCAGGATCGCGGTGCGCGACCGGTCGTCGAGCGCGTCCATGAGATCGGCCACGGCCTTCGGGCCGTAGGCGGGCGGTGCCAGCGGGTGGAACCACCTGGGCCAGAACGACCCGAGATCCCACAGGATCCCCACCTGGCGCCGCTTGTCCGAGCCGGAGCGGCCGCCACCCCAGCCCTGGTAGATGCTGCGGATGAGAAAGCCGCCGGGAATGGCGACGGCCACCGTCATGGCGACGTTGACCCAGCCGGTCGGAAAGTCGATGAGCGCCGCAGGCTCCATGCCTCGCACCAGCGTGTACCACCAGTTCAACGGCCAGACGGCTGCCGCGTCGGCCTCGCTGCGCACGATCGTCCCGTGTTCCCAGATCTGCACCGAGAGCACGACGAACCACACCGCCCCGAAGGCAACGGCGGCGTCGAGGAGTCGTCGCGATCGGACGACGACACGCCTACCGAGCATCCGCAGTCGTCTTCCCAGACCGCTCGAGAGCGGCGAGGTCGCACCACGCTCCGGCTCGGGATGGCCACGCAGCGCCAGGAAGAGGGCCACGAGGACCAACCACAGGAGCAGGAAGAGCATCACCCCGGCGATCCAGCCCGCCCCCTGCTCCTCCAACTGCCCGACGCCGAGGGCCTTGTCGAGGAAGAGCCCCACCACCATCCCGAGGACGGCGCCGAAGAAAGCGGCCAGGACCAGCGCCCCGGCACTGAGCGGGCCCGCCAGGAGCGAGAGCAGCGTGTACAGGCCGAGCACCGCCGCGACCCCGAAGGTGATCCGGTGCAGATCGTCCGGGGCCCATTCCCCCGGTGCCGCCGTCCAGATGGAGACGAACCCGGCGGCGACCACGGCCAGGGAGACGAGGGGGAGCACAGCGGTGATCGACCACACGAGGCCGCTGCGTGGTGCCAACGTCGTCAGCAGCGAACCGAGGAGCGCCACCAGGGCGACGAGTCCGACCACGATCGCCACGGTCGCAACACCCGTGAAGACCAGCAGGGTTCCTCCGAACAGCAGCGCCACGGCGGCGAAGTGGAGCCGACGCATCCGGTGCAGCATGCTGTGCTTCGACCACATGAGCGGATCCGTGAGCCGAACGCCGGCCGGGTCCTCGCGACCGATCCGGCGGCCGCCGAGCGACTCCGTGTGGCGTTCCATACCGGCCCCGGATGGCGAGAACAGCAGGTCCCACGCCCTTCGCCGTTCATCCGTGGCGTAGTGGGTGCGGGTCGAGACCACGGCGAAGAGCAGGTAGAAGGCCGTGGCGACCAGCGCCGCCAGCACGGTGACCGCCAGCTCCTCCGACGGCGCGCCGAGCTCGAAGCGCCAGACGAGCAGCGACTTCTCCGCACGCCGCAGCCACTGCCAAGGGAGCAGCACACCCGCGGTGATCCCCTGCGCCACCAGCAGCGCGCTCAGCATCACCCCGGCGGCGCGCACTGCGGCGCGGCCTGCGAGCGCCCGAGCGCCCGCATCCGTGGCTCCCTGCCGCCAGCCCGCCATCCACCCGGCGGCATTGGCCAGGGCGAACGGGCCGAGCAGGATCCAGAACGCGGTGATACGGCTGCCGGAGGTGAGGTTCGCCCAGTGGAAGGCCGTCGTTTCGAAACACGGATCGGTGACGCGGCGCCGGTAGATCTTCGTCGAGGACTCGGCTGGATCGTCGCTCACCGGGTCCGTGTACAAGATGCTGCGCGGGGGTGTCCCCGAGACGCCGTGAACCCGTAGCTCCTGCCGCGGCGTGGCCATGCGATGACTCCTCTCCGTACACGAAACCTACCGAACCCGAGGCGTGCGTAGCGGCACGCGACGTCACGAGCGCTACCGTTTCGTCATGGCCGCCGCACCTCACGCCACATTGCTGCTCGGGACGACCGAGCTGCGCAGCCCGGCATTCTCGAACGTGTGGCACGTCGAGAACGGTGGCCGCAAGCTGGCCATCGCACGACGGCATCCCCGCCTCCACACCAGCACCGTTCGCTTTCCCGACGAGAGCGCCGTCACCCTCACCCCGACCGGGCAGTCGACGGTGTCGGCCGTCGATGCGGCCGGCACCGAGGTCGCCCGCATCGTTCGCACGTCCTGGTGGGGCAGGCATTGGGAAGTCACCGCGCAGCATTTCTCGTACGAGCTGATCTCACATCCACGGCCGCGCCGCTGGGCGTTCGCCGTCGGCGGTTCCCCGGTGGCCGAGCTCGCCGGTTCGCTCCTGAGCTACAACCGGGTGCGCGTCGAGACCAACATCGGCGTCCCCCTCATCGCGGTACTGCTCGGCTGGCACGTCATCGCCAGACCGTGGGAGGCCGCGGCCGAGCCGGGTGGCCTGCGGCCCGCGCAGCAGCAGCGCAGCGCCCCGGTGTCCCACGAACGATGAGCCGACACCCGCTCGTCGGGCCCCGCGACGTCGACCTCGCATCGATGGTGCCGGTCGACTGCCGGTGGGTGCTCTCGTCGCCGTCGGCAGNNGCGTATCTTGCCGGTCATCTCCCCGGCGCCATCTACATGTCGCTCGACAACGACCTCTCCGACATGACGGTCACCGGCGCCGGACGTCACCCGCTGCCTTCGAAGGACGACTTCGCCGCGACGCTGGGACGGCTCGGGATCGGCAACCAGGACACCGTCCTCGCCTACGACGACGCAGGTGGCGCGATTGCAGCCCGGCTCTGGTGGATGCTCCGCTGGGTCGGCCACGCGGACGTCCTCGTGCTCGACGGCGGCATCCAGGCGTGGTCCGCCGCCGGGTTGGCAGTGGAGACGGAAGTGACGCACCGGCCTCCGACCACCTTCCGGGTCGGCGAGACGACGATGCCGGTGATGGAGTTCGAAGACGTCGCATTGCGTCCCGCTTCCATCGTCCTTCTCGACGCACGCGGCGCAGAGCGCTTCCGGGGAGACGTCGAGCCGCTCGATCCCGTGGCAGGTCACATCCCGGGCGCCATCAACGCACCGTACGCCGGCAATCTCGACGACGGGCGATTCCTGTCTCCCTCGCGGCTGGCCTCGCGCTTCACGGATCTGGGTGTGACCGACGCAGCCGAGACGATGGTGTACTGCGGAAGCGGCGTCACGGCGTGTCACGACGTGCTGGCGATGGAGGTCGCCGGACTCGGTACGGCCATGCTCTACCCGGGGTCGTGGAGCCAGTGGTCTGGAGCCGGCGGCGAGGTCGCCACGGGACCCTGAACGCGCCGCGCCGGGGCGCTACCCCTCTTGTGTGGATACACAGCTCCCCGGCGAAACATGCGATACGCCGTTTGCGACGGGTCACGGCAACGACCTCGACCGCCGACGGCAGCACCTTACCAATCTCAACTAGCGCGATTCACGTCAGTCGAGATGCGGGAGGCCGAGTGTCTGTTCGGCAGCGTCGAGCCGCTGACCGCCTCGCAACGCCGGCGCAAAGAGATCGCCATAGCGCCGCACCCGATCCCAGACCGTCGCAATGGTGAAGTCGGCGGGTTCGATGTCGTCCAGCTCGTCCCAGAGGACCGGCATCGACACCTGTGCTCCTGCGACGGGCCGCACCGAGTAGACGGCAGCGGTGTTCTTCCCGCCGACGTTCTGGTTGGCATCGACGAACACCGTCGGGCCGCGCTTCGACTTGTCCCATTCCATCGACACGGCCTCCGGGTCGGCCGCGGCGAGCATCGAGCCGATCGTGTCGACGAAGCGCCGCACCCTGGCGTACGAGTGAACCGGCTCGAGGGGGACGTGGATGTGCAGACCCCGCGAGCCCGAGGTCTTCGGATAGCCGGCCAAGCCGAGCCGCTCCAGCAACACGTTGACGAGACCGGCGACATAGGTGACCCGCTCCCACGGACAGCCCTCCTGGGGATCGAGGTCGAACAGCGCGACGTCCGGGAGGTCGGCGCGATCGGCCCGGCTCAGCCAGGCGTGCATCTCGATCGCACCCGTGTTGACCACCCACAGCAACGACTCGAGATCGGCGACCGTGACGAACGGGATCACCCCACCCTCGCGACCGGACGGCATCGGCGCCGTCACGATCCAGGGCGGGGCATGGCCCGGGGTGCGCTTCTCGTAGAACGACGCTCCCGCTATTCCATCCGGATAGCGGGAGAGCGAGAGCGCCCTGCCCTGGAGATGCGGGAGGAGCAGCGGTGCGACGGAGTGGTAGTACGCCAGCACGTCACCTTTGGTGTAGCCGTCGTCCGGGAAGAAGACCTTGTCGGGGTTGGTGATACGGACGCGCTTGCCGGTGCCGATCGTGAGAAACGCATCGCCCTCGGGTTCGAGCCTCAGCTCCTCGGGAAACGTCACGAGACCCGATGCGGCCGGGCGCCCTTCGCCCTCTTCGGGTGTGGCGGCGGCTTCGGCGGAACGGATGTCGGCGAGGATCGCCGCATGGCTCTCGTTCTCCTTGGCTTCGGAGATGACGATCATCCGCAGCCCGGCCGCCACGGCGGCCTCGGCGAGTGGGCCCGAGCGCAGCGTTCCCGAGCCATAGGGGACGTGGCGGATCTCGCCCTTGGCCCCGAACTGGTTGTCGGTGAACTGGGTGTGGAGGGGATCGATCGCCCAACCGGGGAACTCGCTGCGGAGGAAGGCGATCACCGACTCGAAGGCGGCGCGATCCACGAGGGCGCCTCCCGACTTGGCGTGCACGTGCGCCCAATCGATCACGGGCCGCACGAACGAGAAGCGTTGGGCGATGAGGGCGATGTCGCCCAGCGAGCCGAACGCCCGGTCGGTGCCCGTCGTCTCCAGCCCCAACGCCACCCCGAGATGCCGCACTTTCGGTGCGATCACCTGCAAGCCGTCGTCCACGAGCGCATGGAGCTCCTCAGGGGTGCGGTCGCGGACGTAACCCGTGTGGGCCACCACCGTGTGCCCACCCATGGCGGCGACCAGCTTCATCGAGTGCTCGATGGCGGACAGGGTCTGCGGGCGCGTCTCGGGATCGTCCTGGGTGAGGATGGCGAAGTAGGGGGCGTGTACCGAGAGGGTGATCCCCCGTTCCGCTGCGAGCTCACCGAACCGGGCGCAGCGCCGCTCCTTCCACGGGAACCCGTGGACGAAGGGCAGCTCCAGGGCATCGTGCCCGAGCACCAGCAGCGAATCGAGGTACTCCTCGTCGCTCATCCCGTCGGGGGTGAGCTTCGAGATGCCGAAACGGATCACGAAGCGAGGTTATCGACGTGGCAGCACGCCGTGCCGAAGGCAATCCTCGCCTTGTCGACCTCGAGAAGCCAGACTCCCGGACATGCAGGTCAGCCGGTACACGAAGCAACCATCCGGTGATGTCGTTCTCGACCCGGACGGACGAATCCATCCTGCTTCGGACGGTCTGTGGACCTGGATCGACATCTCGTTCTCTCACGCCGAGGACGTCTCGGAGCTCCTCGGTGCGGCCGAGTGGCTCGAGCTCGATCCGGTGGCGGTGCGTGACGCCGTCGAGGATCGCGACCTGCCCAAGCTGGACGACTTCGGAACCAGCCTCCTCCTCGTGCTCAACGGTCTCAAAGAAGAGAAGGTGGAGACCTACGAGGTCGACTGCTTCCTCACGGAGCGCCTGCTTCTCACGATCCACATGGGGGAGTCACCTGCCATCACCGCATTCGGGGCGCAGCTGACCGCGTCTCCCCAACTCTCGGGCGGGGGTACAGACGAGCTGTTGGCTCGCCTGGCCGACGTCTTCAACCGGCGGCTCCTCTCCGTGGTCCATGCCTTCGACGAGATCGCCGACGATCTGCTCGTCGACGCCGTCGCCGGGGAGCCGTCGCTCCTCCCCGACCTCGTCGCGGTGCGTCGCGACATCGCCGCCATTCGCCGTTCGATGCAGCCACAGCTCGAGGCCATCTCCGACGCGATCGCCTCCGACTCCGACCTCATCACCGACGCCGGACGACGCCGGTTCAGCGACGCCCGCGACGTGGCATTGCGGGCCATCATCGGCCTCGACAGCGCCCGATCGGTCATGTCGGAGACGCTGGAGGCCTACCGGGGAGCCGAGGCGCGTCAGGAGACGCAGGTCACCAAGGTGCTCACGATCTATGCCGCGATCATGCTGCCGCTGACGCTGCTGGTGGGGTTCTTCGGTATGAACGTGCCCGACCTCCCGCTCAGCGACACCGACAACGGGTGGTGGATCCTCCTCGTCGTCTGCGCAGTGATCGCGGCGGCATCGCTCGGGGTGTTCGTCTCGCTCGGGTGGATCAAGCGGCCGAGCGGCCGGGGCGCCGGGCGGACCCTGGGGAGGGGGCTCGTCGAGGCGGCGCGCACACCGGTCCAGGTGGCGGGAGCCCTCTACGAGGTCGTACTCACCCCGCTGCGTCGCAAGCGGTGACGAGAACTGCTGCCCGGCATGCGACGTCTCGGACTCGCGCCCGGTAACTTTGGGCGCACCCGCCACCCATCTGGCAACTCGTGACACACCACAGAACCAAGCGCGTCAAGAGACCTCCCGTCACACTCGGCTGGAGAGAGTGGGTGCGTCTCCCGGAGATGTCGGACACGCCGATCAAGGCGAAGATCGACACCGGAGCCCGCACCTCGTCGCTCCACGCCTTCAAGCTGAAGGTCGCCGACACGCCGGATGGTCCGGTGGCGACTTTCGAATTGCATCCCGTTCAGCGATCGAAGGCCGGAGCGGTCCGCGTCGAGGCCCGCGTGCTCGAGTTCCGCCGTGTCCGATCCTCCAACGGAAAGGTCGAGCGACGGCCCGTCATCACGACGTCGTTGCAGGTCGGTGCGGTTGCCTTCCCCATCGAGGTGACGTTGGCGTCGCGCGACGAGATGGGCTTCCGGATGCTGCTCGGCCGATCGGCCACGCGCCACCGGTTCGTCGTGGACCCCGGACGATCATTCCTGACAACCCTGCCTGAAGGAGACAACGAATGAAGCTGGCGATCCTCTCCCGAGCCCCCGGCATCTACAGCACGCAGCGGCTGAAGACGGCTGCGCTGGATCGAGGGCACGAGGTGAAGGTGCTCGACACGCTTCGCTTCGCCATCGATCTGTCGCGCCCGCAGCCCGACCTCATGTACCGCGGCAAGCTGCTGTCGGAATACGACGCCGTCCTGCCCCGCATCGGCGCCTCGATCACGTTCTACGGCCTCGCCGTCGTCCGCCAGTTCGAGCAGATGGACGTCTACACACCGAACACGGCGGCCGGCATCGCCAACTCACGCGACAAGCTCCGGGCGATCCAGATCCTCTCGCGACACGACATTCGGATGCCGCCGACCATGTTCGTGAGGGACAAGGCCGACGTGCTGCCGGCGATCGAGGAGGTGGGCGGAGCGCCGGTCGTCATCAAGCTGCTCGAGGGCACCCAGGGCATCGGCGTGATCCTCGCCCCCGACACCAAGGTGGCCGAGGCGGTCATCGAGACGCTGCAGAGCACCCGCCAGAACGTCCTCATCCAGCGGTTCGTGAAGGAGAGCAAGGGCCGCGACATCAGAGCCTTCGTCATCGGCGATCGGGTGGTGGCGGCGATGCGGCGCAAGGCCGTCGGCGACGAGTTCCGTTCCAACGTTCATCGCGGCGGCACGACCGAGCCCGTCGAACTCGACGAGGACTACCAGCGGGTCGCAGTGCGAGCCGCTCAGATCATGGGGCTGCGCGTCGCCGGCGTCGACATGCTCGAGAGCGACGAGGGCCCGTCGGTCATGGAGGTCAACTCGTCACCGGGGCTCGAAGGCATCGAGACGGCAACCGGTCTCGACATCGCCGGGGCCATCATCGACTACGTGGCGAGCCAGGTGGCCTTCCCGGAGCTCGATGTCCGCGAGCGACTCACCGTCTCCACCGGGTACCGGGTCGCCGAGCTCCACTTGCGCGAAGGCTCGACACTCATCGGGCAGACGATCGAGGATTCGGGGCTCCGCGAGCGTGACATCACGGTGCTGACCCTCACCAGGGGCATCACCGTGATCCCGAATCCGAAGGGCACCCGCGTCCTCGAGGCCGAGGACAGACTGTTGTGCTTCGGCAAGATGGACACGATGATCCACCTGGTGCCTGAGCGGCGCCGCAGGCGGGCTCGGCCCGAGGTCCAGCCGCTGCCGGATCACCCGCTCCAGGAGACGCCCTCGTGATCGCGGTCGCCTCGCTGCTGATCGTGGTGACGATCACACTCGTCATCAACAGGATCGGGGCAATCGCGCTGGTGGCCACCGGCCTCTCCATGGAGGTGGCGCACTTCCAGGCACGCTCGGCGCTCACCGGTGTCGGTTTCACGACGTCCGAGACCGAGCTCATCGTCCAGCATCCGTCGCGCCGCCGCATCGTGCTGCTGCTCATGCTGGTGGGCAATGCCGGCCTGGCGACGATCATCGCGACGCTCGTCCTCGGCCTCACCGGAGAGCAGGACGCCGGATCGCTTCTCCTGCGGATCGTCACCCTCGTCGTCGGCCTCGTGGTCCTGCTGCTGCTGTTCCGGAGCAGGCGCGTGGATCGCGGCCTCACCCGGGTGATCACCGCGGCGCTGCGACGATTCACGACACTGGACGTCCGTGACTTCGTGCAACTCCTCGACCTCGNNGACTTCGTGCAACTCCTCGACCTCGCCGCCGATTACACGGTCGCCGAGGTTCCCGTGGAGGCCGACAGCTGGATCGCAGAACGGGAGCTGTCGGATCTCCATCTCCCGGAGGAAGGGGTCCTGGTGCTGGGCGTGCGCAGACGCGACGGCACCTTCGTCGGAGCGCCCCGCGGCCACACCGCGATCCATGAGCACGACACCCTCGTCGTCTACGGATTCGCCGACGTCATCGCCGACCTCGGCGTCCGCAAGCTCGGATACGAGGGCGATCGTGCCCATCTCGTGTTCAAGGACGAGATCGTCGAGCGCCAGGCCAAAGAAGACGAAATCGACACCGGCTGATCACGCCTGGTCGCGCACCGCCTTTCGAGCCAATGGTGGCGTGGGGAGTGTCGTTGGCTGTGACGACGCCGCCCACCGATGCGACAAAGGACCGAGGTCCTCTTGACGGTCACTGCGGGACCCGAGTACCCTCGGTCGTGATGGGAGCGCTCCCATCACGCCTTGAGAGCGCTCCCAGACCACGCAGGGTGGTNNCGCGGGGGCCACGGGGAACGTCGGACGACGGAGTAGGAATGCACGATCACGCACTCGCAACCCGGCCACGCCGCCGGGTGGTTCTCATCGCTGCCGCAGCCATGGCACTCGCTGCGGCCTTGTTGTATCCGATCGCAGGAGCACCACCTGCGCTGGCCGGACCGCCACCAGGCTCGAGCGCAATGCTCGCCGATTTCGAAGGCCCCGCGGAGCCCGGCGGCTTCTTCGTGTTCAACGGCGGAGCCAGCAGCGTCTCCACCACGCCCGTGGCGATAGCCGACACCGATCCTCTCGTGCGTCCCAACCAGACGGGCGACATCGGTGCGCTCGAGGTCGACTTCTCGATCGGCGACTTCGGCGGTCTCGGGGCGGATGTCGCCACCGACGGTCCGAAGGACTGGAGCCAGACCGCCGGCATCTCCTTCTGGTTCTATGGGACCGCCTCGGGGCTCACCTACCAGGCCGAGATCTCCGACAAC
>JABAOD010033030.1_pt1 | contig 12302 bp, 13 predicted proteins | sample 7062151 | NCBI WGS metagenome assembly JABAOD01 (sample SAMN14538626, study PRJNA623070) | marine sediment metagenome | biome: marine biome [ENVO:00000428]; feature: marine pelagic biome [ENVO:01000023]; material: deep marine sediment [ENVO:00002113] | place: India: Gulf of Khambhat ...
AAGGCCCATCGGTGGAGCGTGAACTGGCGCTCTTCAAGGTCGTCGGTCAGGGTGACAAACGCATCGAGGCCCTGCGTTTGGCCGAGATTTTCCGCGCCAATGTCGTCGACAGTACTCTGGAGAGCTTCGCCTTCGAGATGACCGGTACCAGCGAGAAGATCGACGCCTTTGCGGACCTGATGCGTCCGCTCGGCCTCGTCGAGACAGCGCGTACAGGTATTGTCGCGTTGAAGCGCGGCTCAGAATCCTAATCGATTTGGAATGGGGCGCCGTCGGGCGCCCCTACTGCAGTCGCGCCGTAAACTGCGGCAGGTCAAAGAAGGCGCGATCAAAGGGTAGATGCACGGCAGTGCCATCGCTTCCCATCAAACGAAGTTGATCTTCGCAGATCCGGATGTCTGCGACCTCGGACCAACCGGACGGGCGCGGCATCGCGCCAATCGCCTGCCGGACCAAGTGGACACGGTTCAGTGCAAGCGGCAGGACCGTCGGCACACCGAAACGCGACACAGCATTGTCCCGTTCGGCCGCGACCTGCCCCTCAGCACCTGCCGCACAACCATCTTCTATGCCGAGAAATTCCCCGGGGTGAGCGTCACCCTGCGCATACCAAAGCATGGTAATCGGAAGAACACGTGGATCCTTTAGAATGAAGATCACGTCATCCTCTTGTTTGCGCACGACCGCCGTCCACCCCAAATCATTACCCGGCGCCTCGATCAGCGTTACAAAGTCCTGACATCCGTCACCGGCACGATAATCCTGTAGATCCACGGGGCCGTCCTTCCCCGGAAATGCATTTAAATCAGAGGATTGCGCGGGATAGTTCAACTTACGAGCGCCTCGATCCATAGGCTCGCCAGAGGTTAAAGCGACCTGCTTTAGCGAGAAACTCAACCGTCCACCCTGCGACATACCGACCATCGGATGATGAGCAACGCTCAAACCGCCGTTTCCTCCCGAAATGCGATGAGTTTGGTAAAGGATGGGCTCACCGCTACGCAAACGAAGCTCTTTCTCGACCAAGGCCCCCTTTACCGGGCGCGACAAGGTCAGTCGTGCGACGGCCTCTGTGCCTGACTGCCAAATCTCCTCGGCCTGCCAGTGGCTATTGGCTGTCCAGCCGTGCAGAGGCGCATCTGCAGTTTCGCCAAAGGGCGCGCAAAAGAAGTCGCCCGACATCGACTTTTCATGGGCGACCGTCATCGGCGCTCTGTTCGACAACGACGTCGAATGAAACGGGGAAATTGCCATGGGCCGGTGATCAAAACGGAGATTGCGAAGATTGCCAAGGTAAGGGTCGAGCGAGACCGAGGCCCCCGAAACCGCCAAAGTCATCAAATCGGACATACCAACCACCCAAGAAATACAACACCTTCTAGGATAGTGGCAAAATTGTGGCGGTAAATATCACCTTTGGAAACAATGTGTTGCGCTAATCGACACCTCTGAAACCAGTGGCAACAACAAATTTCTCGGAACTATCCGATCTACTTGCCGGCGGTTTCACGTTGGCAACCTTTGCAAACCGCTGTTTCAAGAGTTTCTGGAGTTCGCCTTCTGCACCTCCGGCAAGGACCTTAGCTACGAAAGTTCCGCCCTCTTCCAGAACATCAAAAGCGAAGTAGGCGGCAGCCTCGCAGAGGGCAATAATCCGCAGGTGGTCGGTCTGTTTATGACCCGAAGACGCCGCCGCCATATCGGACATCACAACATCGGCCTTACCGCCAAGCCATTCCTTGACCTGCGTGTCCGCATCATCGGACATGAAGTCAAGCTGGTGCGTTTCGGCTCCGGGAATTGGTTCGACCTCCTGAAGATCGACACCTAAAACCTTGCCGACGGCTTTACCCTTCTTTTCACCCAACGCATTGACCCGTTTTACCGCAACCTGGCACCAGCCGCCCGGAGCGCAACCAAGGTCCACAACCCGAGCACCGGGGACGAGAAACCTGTATTTATCGTCTAATTCCAATATCTTAAAGGCCGCTCGCCCGCGATATCCTTCTGCCTGAGCGCGTTTGACATATGGGTCGTTTAACTGCCGCTCCAGCCAAAGCTTTGACGAAAGCCGACGCCCGCGCGCGGTCTTGACCTTGACTCGCAGGTCCCGTTGCCCCCGGCCGCTGGATTTCTTACCCGCCATGGAATGCTCTCCGTCTTCGTCGATCGGCCCTCATTGCCGCAATCGCATCAGCGCTGCAAGATCAGAACGGACCGTCTTCCAGAACACCATCCGCGCTCATCTGCGCATATAACAGCCCTTCGCGCAGACCGCGATCGGCAACCGACAACCGATCCGTCGGCCAAACCCGCATAAGCGCTTGCAAAATTGCAGAGCCAGACATGATTAGCGCCTGTCGGTCTTTGCCAATGCGAGGATCCCGTCGTCGTCCCTGCGGGCCGAGCGCTAGGTAGTTCTTGATAACTGTGTCGATCTGGTCCGATGTCATGCGCAGCCCGTCGACCTTGTTGCGGTCGTAGCGCCTCAACCCCAGATGGCTTGCAGCAACGGTCGTAACCGTTCCACTCGTACCGATAATCTGGAACCCGTCACGGGTTTGTTCCGAGGCATAGGGCGAGAACTCGGAGAGATTCTCTTCAAAATGCCAACTCATCAGAGCAAACCGAGCCGAGTCGTCCTCTACATCATTGAATTGGTCTTTCAGCGTTGCGACTCCTAGCGGAACCGAGATCCAATCCACCACTTTCGCCGCAGGAAACGGGCTGTCGGTGCTGTGAAACCCCGCATATAGGCGCATGATCGCGCGGGGTCGGTCTGCACGAGGAACCGAGGAAAGGTCGATCCAAACCAGCTCGGTCGATCCACCACCGATATCGACGACGAGCAATTGCTCTGTCTTAGTGGAAACCAGCGGTGCACAGGAAACAACTGCAAGCCGCGCCTCTTCTTCGGTCTCGATGATATCAAGCTGCAACCCGGCCTCATGCCGGACGCGTTTAATCAAATCCTTCGAGTTTTCCGCCCGCCGACAGGCCTCTGTCGCGACCAGCCGCATGCTGCCCACCTTGTGTCGATCCAGTTTGGATTTGCAGATACGCATTGCCTGAACCGTGCGCGAGATAGACGCACGGCTAAGACGGCCCGAGGCCTCTAACCCCGCTCCGAGTTGCACGCTTTTGGAGAAGCTGTCGACAACATGAAACTGGCTGCCTTTAGGCTGGGCAATCAGCATTCGACAACTGTTCGTACCGAGATCCAGCGCCGCGTACAGGTCGGCCGGGTCCGGTTTTCGAGGCGCGGTGGTTACAACCGCTTTTGGGAACGCGCCCGCACCTCTGGGACGCTTGGGCGCCATCTTGATCGCCCTCCAACTTTAGTTGAATTCAGATTAGACGCGACCCGCATTTGGCGCAAGGACATCTGCGACAAACTACGCATACTCTTCACAATGGTTCTGAAAATTTTTCATGGTCCTGGAAATGGTATTTCGCCCCAAAGCCCAGTAGGTATGCGTGAAATGTATTACAGCGGAAACGAGTATGCCTGACGTCACGATTGTCTTCTGGCGCGATATTCCAGCCCAAGTCATCGTGGGTAAGGGACGGCGCGGGGTGAAACGTCCCCTGCCCGAGCGGTTCGAGCAGGCCATCGATCGCTGCGCGATGAAAATCGGCGCCAAGGACAGTGACGCCTATCTTGCCGAATGGCGCAAAGCTGCACCCTATTCGCTGGACGGCGACGCGACAGAAATTGCCGACGCCGAGACAGATCGCATCACCACAGAATATGACCAAGCCCGACTGAAACAGCTGATTGACAGCGATGGCTGGGCCCCTGCCCCTCAGGATTAAGGACACCACATGACCCGTACTGTCATCGAAAGCAAAACCAAGACCGTTACCATCGGCTTTGACGAGCCATTCTGCGTGATCGGTGAGCGCATCAACCCCACCGGCCGCAAGAAACTGGCGGCGGAATTGGAACTGGACGATTTCTCGACTGTCGAGAAGGACGCGTTGGAGCAGGTTGCTTGCGGGGCGATGGTGCTCGACGTCAACTCGGGCGCGGTCTTCGCCAATAAAATGGCAGAGGACCCGCGCTATGCCGACAACAATTTTGTCGAGCCGCCGCTGATGACATCACTGGTGGAAAAGGTGCAGGCGTTGGTTGATGTGCCGCTATGTATCGACAGTTCTGTTCCCGGCGCATTGAAGGCTGGCCTTGAAGCCGCAGAAGGCCGCCCGCTTCTGAACTCAGTCACAGGTGAAGAAGAGCGCTTGGAACTAGTCCTGCCGCTGGTCAAGAAATACAATGTGCCAGTCGTGGCAATCTCGAACGACGACACCGGAATTTCCGAGGACCCGGACGTACGCTTCGCTGTGGCAAAGAAGATTGTCGAGCGCGCTGCCGATTTCGGAATCCCGGCCCATGACATCGTCGTCGACCCCCTCGTGATGCCAGTCGGAGCGATGGCAACTGCGGGGCAGCAGGTCTTCACTCTTGTCCGCCGTCTTCGCGAAGAATTGGGTGTCAATACCACCTGCGGCGCGTCGAATGTCAGCTTTGGCCTGCCGAACCGTCACGGCATTAACGCGGCCTTCCTTCCAATGGCCATCGGCGCTGGCATGACCAGCGCGATCATGAACCCGGTTCGGTCGGTCGAAATGGAGTCGATCAGGGCTGCAAACCTGCTCATGAACCATGACGCCAATGGCGGTGAATGGATCAAGTTCAGCCGTGTCTTGGACGCTGTGAAAGAGGGAGCGACCTTCCCAGAAGCCAGCAAGGCAGCCGCGGCTGCGGGTGCTGGACGTTCCGGCCGACGTCGCCGTCGCGGATAATCTGCCCGCGTACTGCAGTCGCCTTTAAATCGACCAAATCTCGTGTTTCTGAAGCGTCGTTGCTGAGGATTTCGTTGAGTGGCGCGTGTTTCCGCCGTACACCTTCGGCAACAGGCTTCTGCAACGCAGGGAAGGAAAAATAATGGGCGGTAAATTTCTGGCGGCACTCTTCGTCGGCGCCACGTTGGTTGNNGGGCAGTAAATCTCTGGTGGCACTCGTCGTCGGCGCCACGTTGGTTGCTGGCTGTACAGCGCAGGAATGGACGACGTCATACAATGATGTTGTGAAAGCCGAGACCTCACGGGGTTGGCGTGTGACAGAGATCGACGTGCAGGTTCCCACGACACTTACAGTCTCTGAAGAGAACTCCTATGCGCCCGATGCCGACATCGTTTGGCGAGAAGAAAGAAAAGGCGACCGATACGCACAGGTTGACCGCATTATCACGGAAGCGGCCCGTCGCGGCAGTTCAGGTTTGCGAGGCGGCAAACCCGTGAAACTTGTCTTGGTTGTCGACACGTTCCACGCACTTTCCGAAAAGGCTCGCACAAAACTCAGCAGTTCGGGCGTCCATAACATTGGCTTCACCGCACAGGTCTTCGACGCCCGCAGCGGTCAGGCCCTGACACCGATCGATCATGTGCAGGCTGACCTGATCGCCTATGTAGGCGACGAGGCCAAATCCTATGTGGCGCGCGGGGAAACACAACGTGTGCGCATTGTTCGCCACGTATCAAAAGTGATCGCCGGTTGGCTGGCGAATGGCCCCGACCCGCGCGGCACATTCGACCGTCGGGGACGCTAAGCGGAACAAGACACCGGCGGCTCTTGTTCTGTGTTGAGGCGAAGTTCCGTTTCAGGCAACCACCCTGATTTGAATCAAGGTACAAGATCCTGTCATCCTGCTCTGATAGAGTCGCACGCGAGCAGGAGGTGTTCCGATGTCAAAACCATTCGAAGGGCTGATCATCCTTGATCTGACCCATGTCCTCGCCGGACCTTTCGCCGCCACGATTTTCTCGGACCTTGGCGCAAAGATCATCAAGGTCGAGCGTCCAGTTACTGGGGACGACACCCGATCCTTTCCCCCGTTCGTAGACGGGCAAAGCGCTTATTTCGCCGGGTTGAATCATGGCAAACAATCCATTGCGCTTGACTTAAAGGACGCTGCAGATCGTGCTGTTTTCGAACGGCTTTTGGCGCAATCAGATGTCCTCTTGGAAAACTATCGCCCGGGCACGATGGAGAAACTGGGATACGGCTGGGACGCCCTTCACAAACAATACCCACGGTTGATTTACGGAGCAGTTTCCGGATTCGGTCACTCCGGACCCGAAATGAATAAGCCCGCCTATGACATGGTGGTTCAGGGAAGGGGCGGAGTGATGTCGATCACCGGCGAGAAAGATCGCGATCCTGTGCGGGTTGGCGCATCGATCGGTGACATCATCGCGGGACTTTACCTTTCTCAAGGGGTGACAGCGGCACTTTACGAACGACAGGTCACAGGCGGCGGCCGTAAGGTGGATGTAGCAATGCTGGACTGCCAACTGGCCATCCTGGAACACGCCGTAGCAACGGCAAGCGCCACCGGTACCCCGCCCGGTCGTACCGGTGCGCGGCACCCGTCTATCACGCCGTTCGAAACCTTCCACGCCGAGGATGGCCTGTTCGTGATCGCCGCGGGCAACGACGCCCTGTTCCGAAAGCTTTGCGCTGTTCTCGGTCTGAACGGCCTTCCCGACGACCCCCGATTTGCGACGAACGGAGCGCGATGTGAGAACGCCCGCTTGCTCAAACGCCTGATGGAGGCCGTCACTTTGACCAGAACCAAGGCCGATTGGATCGAACGGTTCGAATCCGCGGGCGTGCCGACTGGTCCGATTCAGGATGTAGCCGAGGCGCTTCAGGATCCTCAACTCATTGCGCGGAACATGGTTGTGGATGTCGCGCCTCAACCCGGCGGGCCGGGGTTTGTTGCAGCAGGAAATCCGATCAAATTGTCTGACATGGCCGATCCGGTTCACCGTCCCCCCGCGCCATTGCTGGACGGGGATCGCGAAGAGATCCTGAACTGGCTCTCTGAAAGAGAGGCGCGGGATTAAGCCTATGATTTGACGTAGCATGCCCCGTCGTCCAGACTATTGGATGGGAGGCGCGATGCCGGATATCACCAAATCTTTCAAGGTCTTGACCCGAATAGCCGGTCTGGTGATCGTCGTCGGAGCCATTGCATTGCTGGTGCATTGGGGCTTGGAGAAATTGGTCAACGCCATCGAGACACAGGTATCGATCGATCAGCAGGGCCGCGTCGCAGGAATGGCAACAATATTTTTAGTCGTTCTTTATGCGTTGGTAATTGCGCTGCCCTTTGTCCCTGGCATCGAAATAGGGGTCGCTTTGCTAATGATCAGGGGGGCCGAGATTGCTCCGGCAATCTATCTCGCAACTGTCTGCGGGCTGACCATTGCCTTCATGGTTGGATGCCTCATACCAGAGCAATACCTCGTGAGGCTATTCCGTTTCCTGCACCTACATCGCGCCGCGACGCTGGTAAGCCAATTGCATACCCTGACAAGCGAGGAACGACTTCAATTCCTTCAACAAACCGCGCCTCAGCGATTGGGTCCTATGCTTTTGCGTTACCGGTATGTCGTGCCGATGGTTTTGCTGAACATCCCCGGCAACGGCGTCATCGGAGGCGGTGGCGGGATCTGCATGATCGCCGGCCTGAGCCGCCTTTACCGTAGAACCCCGATGATTGCCTGCGTGGCCATTGCTGTTGCCCCCGTGCCCCTGATGGTCTGGGGTTTTGGAATGAAACCATGGCTATAGTCCGGAACTCATAGAAGAATTTGGCGTCAGGCTTCTTTCCCTTGTCCACGAAACCGTTATTGTCCCCTGACAACGTCGAAGCAAAGGCCCGTCATGGCGCAGGACCCGCTTGTCATCTTTACTCCTTCCGGCAAACGTGGCCGGTTTCCGGTGGGCACCCCCGTGCTGCAGGCCGCGAGGTCGCTTGGCGTCGATCTCGACTCTGTCTGTGGTGGTCGTGGGATTTGCTCGAAATGTCAGGTTGCGCCTGCATTTGGCAACTTCCCGAAGCATGGAGTCGAGGTCGCCGAGGATGCGCTGAGCGAATTTAACTCCGTAGAAGAGCGCTATGACCGCGTACGCGGTTTGAAGCCCGGACGACGGCTTGGCTGTCAGGCAACTATTCAAGGCGACATCGTCGTCGACGTGCCCCCTGAAAGTCAGGTCCACAAGCAGGTCATCCGTAAACGCGCCGAGGCGCGTGAAATCACCATGGAGCCCTCGACAAAACTATATTACGTCGAGGTCGCCGAACCCGAAATGCACGATCCCTCGGGCGATCTTGAAAGGTTGATCGCGGCACTTGCCGATCAGTGGGACCTGACTGGTGTTAAAACCGACCTGCATATACTGCATGTGCTGCAAAGGGCCCTGCGTAAAGGTGGCTGGAAAGTCACTGTTGCTGTCCATCTTGGCGACGATACGCAACCTCCAAAAATCATGGAGATCTGGCCCGGTTTCTACGACGGTTCGATCTATGGGCTGGCGATCGATCTTGGGTCCACCACGATTGCGGCACACCTGTGCGACCTGCAAAGTGGCGAGGTTGTCGCTTCTTCCGGCCTGATGAACCCCCAGATCCGCTTTGGCGAGGACCTGATGAGCCGGGTCAGCTATGCCATGATGAACCCCGGCGGCGATCAGGAAATGACCCAAGCGGTCCGCGAGGGGATGAACACCTTGTTCGAGCAAATCGCGGAAGAGGCCGGGATCGACAAAACCCTGATCGTCGAGGCGGTTTTGGTCTGCAACCCCGTGATGCACCACCTGTTCCTTGGGGTTGATCCCTACGAATTGGGACAAGCCCCGTTTGCGTTGGTCACGTCCGATGCCTTGCACCTGCGGGCAGCAGAACTCGACCTGTCGCTCCACCCTGCCGCACGGGTTTACATCCTGCCCTGTATCGCCGGACACGTCGGAGCAGACGCTGCCGCAGTCGCGCTGTCAGAGGCGCCTTATAAGTCCGACGACCTCATGCTGGTGGTCGATGTTGGTACGAATGCCGAGATTCTGCTCGGCAACAAGGATCGGGTCTTGGCCTGTTCCTCACCCACAGGCCCCGCGTTCGAGGGGGCACAGATATCGTCGGGGCAGCGCGCGGCTCCGGGGGCGATCGAGCGTGTTGAGATTGACCCGATAACCAAAGAACCGCGTTTCCGAGTCATCGGCTCGGATCTGTGGTCTGATGAGGACGGCTTCGACGCTAGTATCGCGGTTAGCGGGATCACCGGGATTTGTGGGTCGGGCATCATCGAACTGGTCGCCGAAATGCGGCTTGCAGGGATCGTCGATGGGCCGGGCCTGATCGGGGCGCCCAAACAGACGGGGACAGAGCGGTGCTTTCTTGACGGCCGCACCTACTCCTATCTGGTCTGGGATGGCTCGGATGAGGGTGGACCCAAGATCACCGTGACCAATCGCGACATTCGCGAAATCCAGATGGCCAAGGCGGCGCTCTACTCCGGCGCGCGACTGTTGATGGACAAGTTCGGCGTGGACACTGTGGACCGGATCGTTCTTGCAGGTGCTTTTGGAGCCCATATCAGCCCGAAACATGCGATGGTTCTGGGAATGATCCCTGACTGTTCGTTGGATAACGTCTCGTCAGCCGGCAACGCGGCGGGCACCGGCGCGCGGATCGCCTTGCTGAACACAGAGTCACGCCGCGAAATTGAAGCGACGGTCCGTCAGATCGAGAAGATTGAAACCGCCATCGAACCTCGGTTCCAAGAGCATTTCGTCAATGCTTCAAACATCCCGAACGCAGTTGAGCCCTTCCCGATCCTACAGTCTCTGGTGACTTTGCCGGAAGTTAGTTTCAACACAGGAAATGGTGGCCAAGGGCAACGACGGCGCTCTCGCCGTCGATCCGACTAGTTACGCGGTTTCAGCCTGCTTCACCTGCACCAGTCCGCTAATTTCTGAAATTAAATCAACCACTTGCGTGACACCCTTTCGGTTTCGCAAACTTGTAAACACAAACGGGCGGTGTTGGCGCATACGCTTGGCGTCCCGCTCCATCACCTCCAGACTTGCTCCAACATGAGGTGCAAGGTCGGTCTTGTTGATGACAAGGATGTCCGACTTGGTAATCGCCGGACCGCCCTTTCGAGGGATTTCCTCGCCTGCGGCAGTGTCGATCACATAGATGGTCAAGTCCGCCAGTTCCGGGCTAAAGGTCGCCGACAGGTTGTCGCCGCCGCTCTCGATCAGGACGACTTCGACATCCGGGTGGCGCTCGCGCATCTCCGCAACGGCCGCAAGGTTGATCGAGGCATCCTCGCGGATTGCAGTGTGCGGGCACCCGCCGGTTTCCACGCCAATGATCCGGTCCAAAGGCAGCACCTGCTGGCGCATCAGCTCTTCGGCGTCTTCTTGGGTGTAGATATCGTTGGTGATGACGCCGACAGAGAACTTGTCACGCAGAGCCTCGCACAGGCTGGCAGTCAGGGTGGTTTTGCCCGCGCCGACGGGGCCTCCGATACCGATGCGCAGGGGGCCGTTCGTGCTGGTCATGTGCGGAAAATCCTTGAGTATTGGGTTTCGTGTTTCATCGAGGCGATATCCGACAAAAACGCGGTCGAGCTGAGGTCATCGAGCGTTGCTGACAGTGCCTCGGTCGCAATGTCGGCGCAAAGGGGCGTCAGGTCGCGGATCAGGCGTTGGCCTTCGGTCTGGCCCAAGGGCACCAGCCGCATGGCCACGGCGGACTGGTTGGCAAGGAAGGCCTGCAGATACATCTGCACCGTCAGCTCTAGCGGCAGATCAGCCAGTTTGGCTGCGCGGCCTGCGGCGACAGGATAGGTCAGCCCTTCCAGCCCCTGCCCCAACATCGCTTCAGTGATCTTGCAGAAGGCTGCGCCTTGCAGCACCGTCTCTTTCAGACGCTCTTTTGAGGGCGCAAAGGCGCGGCAATCCTCATCCAGCCCGGGCAGTTGATCCTGAACCGCGTGATAGGCCGCCGCCAGAAACAAGGCATCGTTCCAGCCGGTCCCGTGCCGCAGCACATCCGCCGCCCAGTCAAAGGCAGAGGCGAAGTCATGCACGTCGCCCTCTTCAATCGCCCATTCCAGCCCGTGGGAATAGGAATAGGCCCCTACCGGATAGGCCGGAGAGAACCACTGCGTCAGCGTTAGAATTTGCGCGTTAGTGGGCATGGCTATGCGTACGTCCGTGGCCATAGGCGCCGCCTTCGGGCGTGAAAGGCTCTTCGACCTCTCGCACCGTGGCACCGATCTTACCCAGCATATCACGGATGACGTGGTCGTGCTGGATCAGAAGACGCCCCTCTTCGATCTGGCAAGGCGTGTGGCGATTACCGATGTGCCAGGCCAACCGGACAAGATCATTGCCGGTCACCTCTAGCAAAGCCTCTGTCGCGGCTTGCACCTCGATCAACGACCCATCGGCGAGCAGGAAGGCATCACCGTGGTTCAGGCTTTCTGTATGTTCCAGATCGACCAGAAACTTCTGATCATCCACCGTGGCCAGCACCTTGCGGCGCAGGAAACGCTCTTCATAGGTCAAAAGGCACGACTGCGCCGCGCCCTCCCAATGACCGGTGCGTTTGATGGTTTGCGTAACGGGCAGGTCCATGGTCGTGCCTTAGAACAGGAAGTAGCGTTGCGCCATCGGCAGAACCTCTGCCGGCTGACAGGTCAACAGCTCGCCATCGGCGCGCACTTCATAGGTTTCGGGGTTCACCTCAACCTCGGGCGTGGCGTCGTTCAGCAGAAGGTCTTTCTTGCCGATATTGCGCGTGTTGGTGACGGGAACGGTCTGTTTGGCCAGACCAAGCGCATCGCCAATCCCCGCGTCCTGCGCAGCGGCAGAGACGAAGGTCACGGCAGAGTTCTCGACCGAGCGGCCATAGGCGCCGAACATCGGACGCGAGTAGACCGGCTGCGGCGTCGGGATCGAGGCGTTCGGGTCGCCCATCTGTGCACAGACAATGGTGCCGGACAGCAGCACCATCTCGGGCTTCACGCCAAAGAAGGCCGGGTTCCACAGGACAAGGTCCGCGCGCTTGCCTTCCTCGATCGAGCCAATCTCATGACTTAGCCCATGCGCCACAGCCGGGTTGATNNGCGGAAGTTGTCGTTGTCGCCGGTCTCCTCGGCCAGCCGTCCGCGCTGCTTCTTCATCTTGTCGGCGGTCTGCCAGGTGCGGATCAGAACCTCGCCCACGCGGCCCATGGCCTGACTGTCGGAGGCGATGATCGAGAACGCGCCCATATCGTGCAGGATATCCTCGGCCGCGATGGTTTCGCGGCGGATGCGGCTTTCGGCAAAGGCCACGTCTTCGGGGATGGATTTGTCGAGATGATGGCAAACCATGAGCATATCAAGATGCTCATCCACCGTGTTCACCGTGAAAGGCCGCGTCGGGTTTGTCGACGACG
>JABAOD010010763.1_pt4 | contig 12291 bp, 11 predicted proteins | sample 7062151 | NCBI WGS metagenome assembly JABAOD01 (sample SAMN14538626, study PRJNA623070) | marine sediment metagenome | biome: marine biome [ENVO:00000428]; feature: marine pelagic biome [ENVO:01000023]; material: deep marine sediment [ENVO:00002113] | place: India: Gulf of Khambhat ...
TGGAGGCGACCAACGGGCCGCCTCTGGAGTTCATCGGGCGCGTCCACTCCAACGGCAACATCTATCTCAGCTCCACCAACGCGTGGTATCGCGACATGATCACCACGCCCAACAAGGTGTTCTGGGATCGGAAGGACTTCCATGAGGTCGATAACGGCGTCTACATCAACGACGCTTCAGGCAACGCTGTCTTGCTCGATTTCGACAGTCGCTCGATTACCGACCCGCAACTGTTCAAGAACGAAAGCTGCGCGAAGTTCGACTGCCGGCTGCAGACCGACGCTTTTGGCGTCGACTCGCTGAAACTGCCGCTCCCGCCGGGTGTGGCGCCGATCGAGCTGATCCGGCCCCGTGAGATCGCCGATCTGCCGGCGGAGAGGGAGGTCAAGTTCGCCTGGAACGCCGACACGTACATCACCGTGGACCTGGCGAATCTGGTGGACGTGACGGCGATCTGTGGCGCGGCTGTCGATCAGTGGCGACCCACGATCACCTTCGACCGTGGCAGCGCACCGGTTCCCAGCCCCGCCGACGTCTGCAAGATCTTCCCGTGGAGATGGTCGGCCTTCCACGACGGGCGCGAGTTGGAGCTGAAGGACGTATTGACCATCGATATCGCTGAGTTGACGAACTGGGTAGGTGGCGATCCGAATCGGACCATGGAAGTCATCTTCGTGAACTTCGTGCTCCCCGTCGACATCGACGGATATCCGATGGCGGCAAAGGATCTAATTCTCGACGCCACCATCGACCCGGCGGTGCGGATGCTGAACGGTGCCAGCCTGCCTAATCGGATGACGATCGCCACAGAGTTCCCGCTCTACGTGCAAGGGAACTACAACAGCGTGCCCGGCGGCAAGCGACCCGCGGCGCTGGCGGGCGACGGGATTACGATACTGTCCATGGCCTGGGTGGACGACCAGAATCGGCCGCCGGCAGGGACGTTCGGCAATTGCCAGGGCCTGGTGACAGCCGGGAAGCCTTGCACGAGTTACACGAACTGGACCTGGTCCTACCGGAACGCGGCCCAGACCACCGTGAACGCCGCGATCCTCGCCGGACACTGGGCGACGCCTTGTGACCACGAGAACCCCGGCTGTTCAGGCGGCTACCAGAACTTCTACGGCGGCGGTATCGAAAACTTCCCGCGCTTCCTCGAGCGCTGGCGTGACGGCGGTGGCAACCCCGTGAGGTTCCGATACTTGGGGGCGCTGATCAGCCCGTTCACCAGCCAGCAGACGACGGGAACGTGGAACGGCTCGTACTACGTGCCGCCTCAGCGCGATTGGGCGTTCGACACCGACTTCCGTGACCCGAACCTTCTGCCACCCGGGACGCCGAACGTCGGAAACGTGGTTCGCACGGCGATGCGCGAGGCCTTCTGAGCGGGTGAGCCGCGCCGCACGTTCGACGTAGCAGGGGCCGCGCGAGGGCGCGGCCCCTTCGGTTTAGCGCCAGCTTTGCTCGGGGCTAGCGAAAGCTCAACCCCAGGGCCAGCGAGACGTTGTCGTTGTCGTGGGAAGAGACCGTCAGGTCGGCATCGAACATGAGTCGGGGCGTGAGCTCGATCCGCGTGCCGAGCTCGACGGCGAACTCGAGCTCGGTGTCCGACTGACCGACGTCGGGATCGATGCGGAGAACCTCGAAGCGTGGCAGCCCGTACAGCAACACCGGGCGTTCGGGGGGGCCTACCTCGGCCCCGATACTGACGCCGAACGGCACCGCGATCAGATTGCCGCGGTCGGCCAGGCTGACCTGGAGGCCGCCGACGAGCGCGAACCCGAGCGGCAGCTCTTCGGTGGGCCTCGCGAGGCCGAAACGGAGATCGCCGCCGACGTGAAGGCCGCCGTTGAGAGCGTCGGTGTAGCCGGCGCGCAAGCCGAAGTCGAGATCGGTGCCCAACCCCTGGCGGTAGACCCCGAACAGGTCCAGCGCATCCTCGATCGTGATGTAGCCCCCGAACTCCCTCTGGGCGCCGGCGAGCGGCTCCGGCCCCGTCAGCAGCGGAGTGACGCCAGCTTGCGCGAAAAGAGCGGCGGGTGTGAAGGCCAACACAAGCGAGCCAATCACCAAGCGTGCTCCCCTCATCTTCCTCTCCTCCTATTCCTGGTCATCGGCGGGTGTCGCCAAAACCGCCTGAAAGCCGAGTGAGACAGCCGCGGCCCTGTCTCGGCAATCCGATCAGCCGCTCAAGCCGGCCCGGACCTTACGCGCGGCCTCCACCATGTTGCGCAGGGCCGGCACGCACTCGTCGTACGTGCGGGTCTTGAGGCCGCAATCGGGATTCACCCAGACCTGGCTATCCGCGAGAACGCCGAGCGAGGCCTGGAGCTGCCCAGCCATCTCCTCGACGGGCGGCACACGCGGGGAATGGATATCGTAGACTCCCGGGCCGATTTCGTTCCGATAATCGAATTCCTTGAAGACCTCCAGGAACTCGGCGTCCGATCGAGCGTTCTCGATCAATAGCACATCCGCATCCATCGCGGCGATGGCGTCGATGATGTCGTTGAACTCGCTATAGCACATGTGAGTTTGGATCTGTGTAGCATCCGCCACGCCGCCGGTAGCCAGGCGGAACGCGCCCACGGCCCACTCGAGGTAAGGCTTCCAGTCGCCCCGGCGAAGCGGCATCCCCTCGCGGAGCGCCGGCTCGTCCACCTGAATCACTCTGGCGCCTGCCGACTCGAGGTCGAGCACCTCGTCACGCACGGCCAGGGCGAGCTGCCGGCAGGTCTCGCTGCGCGGCTGGTCGTCACGCACGAAAGACCACTGCAACAGCGTGACCGGCCCCGTGAGCATCCCTTTCACGGGCCGCTTGCTCAAAGACTGGGCGAACTCGAACCAGCGGACCGTCATCGGCCGCGGGCGATGGATGTCGCCGTACAAGATGGGTGGCCGCACGTAGCGCGAGCCGTAGGACTGCACCCAGCCGTGCTGTGTGAACGCGTAGCCATCGAGTTGCTGGGCGAAGTACTCGACCATGTCGGTGCGCTCGAACTCGCCGTGCACCAGCACGTCGAGGCCGATCTCCTCCTGCAATTCGATAACCTTGCGCGTCTCGTCCTCGAGAAACTTCTCGTACTCGCTCGCCGAGATCTCGCCTTTACGGAAACGGCTGCGAACCTTTCTCACCTCGGCTGTCTGCGGGTAGGAGCCGATGGAGGTCGTCGGCAGTCGCTCCGGCAGACCGAGCTGTTTACGCTGGGCCGCGCGGCGCTTTTCGAACCCGCTCTTGCGGTGCGCCGCCTTCTCGTCCAACTCGGCGAGCCTTGCCCGCACCTGCGGGTTGTGAGCGCGCTTCGAGTCGCGGCGCGCGCCGAGCGCCCGAGCGTTCTCGGCTAGCGCGGGCTGAATCGCTTCGCGCCCCTCGTTCAGCCCTCTCGTAAGGGTGACGATCTCGTCCAGCTTCTGCACCGCGAACGACAGCCAGGACCGCAGTTCAGCATCGAGCTGGCTCTCCCGGCGCACGTCGATCGGCACATGCAGCAGCGAGCAAGAGGGCGCCACCATGAGGCGCTCCCCGCCGACGCGGTCGGCCAGCCCTTCCAGCGTAGCGAGAGCGGCCTCCAGGTCGGTGATCCAAACGTTGCGGCCGCTCACGGCCCCGGCGACCAGCCACTTGCCGCCGGAGAGGCCGTGCTTGCGGATGAGCTCCAGGTTCTGGCGGCCGCGCACCAAATCGAGACCCAGCGCCTCCACCGGCAGGTCCCGCAGCAACGGATAAGCCTCGCCGACGTGCCCGAAGTAGGTCTGAAGCATCAGGCGGGCGCCGCCTTTGCTCTCCGCCAGGCGTCCATAGGCGCGCTCGATCGCCCTGAGCTGCTCGCGCGTGAGCTCTCTGACCAGCACCGGCTCGTCCAGCTGAATCCACTCCGCTCCACCGCCGGCCAGCTTGTCGATCACGGCCGAGTACACCTCCAGCAGCGGGTCGAGCAGCTTGGCCAGGGGGTCGAAGTCGGCGCCGCGCACCTTTCCCAGCAGCAGGAAGCTCACCGGTCCCAACAGCACCGGCTTGGCCGTGACACCGGCCTTCCGCGCCTCGGCCAGCTCGTCGAAAGGCTTGGGGCTCGCCAGCGAAAAAGTCTGGTCGGGAGCGAACTCGGGCACGATGTAGTGGTAGTTCGTATCGAACCACTTCGTCATCTCCATCGCGCCGACGTCGAGACCTTCCCGCTGCGCTCCCCGCGCCATGGCGAAGTAGGTGTCCCGGTCCACTTCGCCGCTCCGCCAGCCGTAGCGCTCGGGCACGGCGCCGACGAGCGCCGCGGTATCGAGCACATGGTCGTAAAGCGAGAAATCGTTGCAAGGGATCAGATCAATACCCGCGCGCCGCTGGGTCTCCCAGGCGTCGCGACGCAGTTGCGCCGCCTGGCTCAGCAGGTCCTCAGCTTCGAGCTGACTCTTCCAGTAGGCCTCGGTCGCCCGCTTCAGCTCGCGGTCGGGCCCGATCCGTGGATAACCCAGGTTTGTAGCTAACGCCATCGACACTCCTCAACTCGAGTTCTCTTGCGATCTGTAGCGCGCGGGTTGGGGCCGGTCTTCCTCGGCAAGCCCCCCCTGCGCCGTACGGTTTATCGCCCCACGGGAGTCGGAGCGCAAGGGGGAGCAGGGTTGCCGGACGGGCATGCCACGACTAAGCTGCGGCCGGTGCGGAGTTCAGCGGTTCGGCAACGGGTTCAGACGAAAGGTGACCGGCTTGACTACTCGCTCCTACCCGCTGGTGGAGGTCCATTTCGCCCTCTGGGCCGTGCTCACCGTGCCTATCGGTTTCGCCGGACTCTTCTTCCTGCTGCCCGGGCTGATGCTGGTCGAGGGCATCGTTCTGCAGGCGATCGCTGGAACCTTGCTCGCCTATGTCTGGCATCTCACCCAGTACCGGCGCGCCGCCTGGCTTTTTGGCCTGCTCCTGCACTCCGCGCTGTTGATCGGCGCCTTCTACTACGTGCCCATCTGGCCCGACCTGCTCGCCGTCCCGCTCGCCCTCGCCAACCTCTATTCGCTGCTGGTGCTCGCGGTGCACCGCCGCCTCTGGTCCGGAGGCCCTCAGCGAGAGCTTCGTCCCGCTTAGCGCGGGTCCGCGGACCGTGGGCGGGGTCCCTCGTGCAGGGCGGCCTTGGCGAGGGGCAAGAAACGCTCCTGCGCGGACCGGGGAACGGTAAGAGAGGCGACCGCGTCGCTCGCCATTCCTGTTGTACAGCGACCTGGGATCAGTAGGGACCTTTGCGCGGCGCGCCGACGATGAGCACATCCCTCAGCGGCACCAGGGGGAACGTCGAGGCGTAAAGGGCATAGCAGAACCCGAAGAGCCCCAGGAAGCCCAGCGTCACCAGCAGCTCGATCCAGCCCAGAGGAACTCCGCTGCCCGTCCAGAGGGAGGGCACCACCATGTTGAACCGCTCAAGCCAGAGACCGAGCAGTATGACTCCGGCCACTCCGGCCAGATAAGGCGGGACCATCTTCACCTTCTGCCAGAGGAGCAGCAGAAACGGCGCCACGAAGACGCTGGCGAAGAAGATGGCGGAAAATATGGTCCAGGGAGCTTCGGTTCGCGTCTCGATGAACAGCGTCTCCCGGGGCAAGTTACCATACCAGATCGGCAGGTACTGCGAGAACCAGAGGTACGCCCAGAAGATGCAAAAGGCGAAGATCAGCTTGCCGAGGTCGTGCCACTGGTTGGACGCGAAGAAGTCGAGCCGCAGGTATCGGCGAAAGACGGTCGACATCACCGCCAGCCCGGCCAGCGCGGAGAGCCAGGCGCCCACGAAGAAGTAGGCCGGGAAGAGCACCGATAGCCATCCCGGCAGGAGCGACATGATCAGGTCGACAGCCATCCCGCTTAGCACCACCACATAGGCGAGCGCGAGAGGGGGAGCGAGCCGTGCCAGGATATGGCGCGAGCGCGCCGCCTCGCTCTCGACCTCGCCGAAGTCGCGCCCGATCCAATTGGCCAGGCGTCGTCGCCAGCCGCTGAGTCGGGGGGCCACGGCCGGCATGTCGGGGCGCAGCGAGTAATAGATGAAGACGAAGCAGAGCCCGTAGAGCAGCGCCAAGAAGATCGCGCCCCGGCCGAACAGACCCCCCACGTTGAACCAGGCCGCCGGCAGCGGGTGACCGTCCAGGTTCACCGGGTTCCCGATCCACGGGAAGATACGGCCGTGGCCCAGGTAAAGAATCAGGAAGAGGAGGTACGAGAGGGGCAGGAACGAGCCGAAGGCCTGGGCGATTCGGTGCATCTCCTTGCCCCAGTGACCTTTGGCGATCTGCATCACGGCCCCGAACAGCACGCCGGCGGCCGCGAGCCCGGAGAAGAAGAGGAAGTTGACCAGGTAGGCCTGCCAGGCGCGCCCCGGCGCGACGGCGAGCCCGATGACGAAGCCGATCAACCCCAACGCGACCAGGACCCCGAGCCCCGCCGAGAGGCGGCCCGAGATGCGGCCGGGCACGCGACTCACGATGTCGCTGGCGCTGAGGGTCTCTATCGGCTTCCGTTCAACCATGGCCGTCGGTCGTCTATTGGCCCTGCTCTGAAACCGTCCGCTGCAGTTCGCGCATGTAGTTCACGATGTGCCAGCGCTCGGCTTGCGGCAGCCGCCGGTAGTTGGGCATGAGGCCGCGACCCGCCGAGATCATGCCAAACAGGTAGCCGTCGGTGTAACCGCGGGCGCGTTCGGTCACCAACATGTTGATCAGGCCGCGCGGGTACGGGCCCTCGATGCTGCCGCCGCCGCGTCCCTCGGGGCCGTGGCAGACGCTGCAGAGGATGTCGTAACCCTCCTTGCCCAGCTCCAGCGACTCCGGCGTCGACGGAATCGGGTTCGCGATCGCGTCGTAATCGTCGGGCAGCGCGAAGAGCGGCACAGCGGCGCCGGCGGGCACCGTTCCCTCGGGCGGCATGCGCGGAGCTTCCTCGTAGGGTTCCACCGCCACCTGGTCCCGCATGTTGCTGAACCAGGAGACCTTGCCGATGGCGTCCTCGATCTCGGTTCCTTGGCAGCCGCCGATGCCGAGAGCTGCGAAGACCGCGAGGGTGGCGAGCGGCCTCAGTCTATTTCTCAACCCGCACCTCCCCCGGCCCGTAGCTGCGGAGCACGTCCTCCACCTTGGCCGAGCGACTGGACTCGCAGATCACGCGTAGCGCGAAGAGATCGTCGGTACAGCTGGGATTGTGCGACGCCGGGAGCCTCATGGCCGGCATGCGGTTGTGGATCAGCATGCCGATCAGAGCCGAGATCCCGGCGAACAGGATCGTCATCTCGAAGGCGATGACGACGTAGGCCGGCACCGAGGCCAGCGCCTTTCCGCCCACGACCAGCGGGTAGTAATAGGACGACCAGATCGTGATCAGGAAGCCGGAGATGCAGCCGGTCAGGCCGCCGATCAGCGCGTAGCGCCGCACGGGACTTGGCGGCTTCGCGAGAGCCTCCTCCAGCTCGTGCTCCATGATCGGCCCGGAAACCTCCAAGTCCTCGCAGCCCTCCTGGCGGACCGAACGCACCGCACCCACCAGCGCGTGAATGTCGTCGTAGGTCGCCGTGACCGCGTACCAGGTCGCCATGCTAGGCGTCTTCCTTCTTTTCGCCGGGGCTCCAGACGCCCTCGGCGATCGATTCCTTGACTTCGGCGATCGAGATGACCGGCAGCGCCTTCGCGAAGAGCATGAACCAGAGGAGGAACCAGGCGAAGCTTCCCGCCGTGATCGACAGCTCTACCCAGGTCGGGCTGTACAGCCCCCAGGCGCCGGGTGCGTACTCGTGCGCCAGGGAGCTGACGATGATGACGAAGCGCTCGTACCACATCCCGATGTTCACGAAGATCGAGATGACGAACATCGCGGTGATGCTCCGCCGAATCTTCCGGAAGAAACAGAGCAGCGGGATCAGCACGTTGCACGTCATCATGATGGCGGTCGGCCCCGCGTAGGCGCCGACGGCTCGCCAGCGGAAGCTCTCCCACTCGATCGGATCGCCGGAGTACCAGGCCATGAAGTACTCGGCCACGTAGGCGTAGCCCACGATGATCGACGTGAGCAAGAGCAGCTTCGCCATGTTGTCGAAGTGGTACTCGGTGATGTAGTCCTCGAGCCCGAGCGCCCAGCGCAGCGGGACGGCGAGGGTGATGACCATCGCGATCCCGGAGAAGATGGCACCGGCCACGAAGTAGGGCGCGAAGATCGTCGAGTGCCAACCCGGTGTGATCGCCATGGCGAAGTCCCATGAGACCACGCTGTGCACCGAGAGGACCAGGGGCGTGGCGATGGCCGCCATGTACAGGTAGGCGCGGCGGTAGNNCGAATCGACGCCAGGTCGGGGATGAGGCCCGAGTACCAGAAGAGCAAGCTGATCGTGAAGTAGGTGCTGATGGCGAAGAAGTCCCAGATCAGCGGTGAGCGGAAGTTGGGCCAGAGTAGCCGCTGGTTTGGATACGGCGCCAGGAAGTAGAAGTACCAGATGCGGCCCAGGTGGATGAGCGGGAAGAGGCCCGCCGTCATCACGGCGAAGATCGTCATCGCCTCGGCCGCCCGGTTGATCGTGGTGCGCCAGCCGGAGCGGAACAGGTAAAGGATGGCCGAGATCAGCGTGCCGGAGTGGGCGATGCCGACCCAGAAGACGAAGTTGGTGATATAGACGCCCCACATGACCGGGTGGGTGATGCCGGCCACGCCCATCCCGACTTTGATCTGGTAGACCCAGGCGAAACCCGCCCAGCCGAGCACGGCGAGCAGAACGGCGATCATCGCGCGGTAGCGCCAGTCGGGCTCCCAGAGCGCTCCGATGATGTCGCGGCCTACACGTGCGAACGGTGACCGTGCCGGGGGTGCGACCGTCGCCATCTAGGCCTCCTCCCCCGTTCGCGCCACGTCTTTCAGGTAGGTGATCGCGGGTCGGGTGTTCAGTTCGCCGAGTACATGGTAGGCACGGCCGCTGCGCGCCAACTGCGATACCCGGCTGTTTGGATCGCGAAGGTTGCCGAACACGATCGCCTCGGCGGGGCAAGTCTGAGCGCACGCCGGCACGACCTCGCCATCTCCCACATCGCGGCCCTGAGCGTTGGCGTCGTTCCGCGCCGACATGATGCGCTGCACGCAGAAGGTGCACTTCTCCATCACGCCCTTCTGGCGCACCGTCACGTCGGGGTTCAGCTGCAGGTTGAGCGGATACGGGAACTCGTAGTCGAAGTACTCGAAGCGGCGCACCTTGTACGGGCAGTTGTTCGAGCAGTAGCGCGTGCCGACGCAGCGGTTGTAGACCTGCACGTTCAGCCCCTCGGGGTTGTGATAGGTGGCGTACACCGGGCAGACCGGCTCGCAGGGCGCGTTGCCGCAATGCTGGCAGAGCATCGGCAGATGCACGACATGCGGGGCCCCGGTCTCGTCGCCGTGTGAGCCGCCCGTGTGGGCGCCGCCGTGAGCCTCTTCCGAGATGACGTGCTCCGGGTAACTCTCGATCCGTAGCCAGGACATCTCGCGGCCCTCGGCGCACCGCTGTTCGCCCACCACCGGGATGTTGTTCTCGGCATAACACGCGGTGACGCAGGCGGAGCAGCCGGTGCAGCTGGACAGGTCGATCGTCATCCCCCAACGGTACGGGCTCTTGGGGTCGGCGTCCTCGGCGGCTTCCACCAGCGCCTCGGGGTCGTGTTCGTGCGCCTCGGCGGCGTGCTCCTCCTCCTCCCGCGCCAGCGCCACGCTCACGACTTCAGCGATCTCGCGGCCCAGATCGTCGTCCGAGCCCTGGGTCCGAACCAGACGTGCCCGCCGGCCGGTCGCCGCCAGCGTGGCGCGGGTTGTGAGCCATGCCGAGCCGCCGGAGGCGTCGTCGCTGGCGGCGGGCAGCAGCGCCAGTGGATTCACGCCGCGGCCACTGGCCCAGCGGCCGAACTCGGTGTGGCCCTGGCCGATGGGTACGGCCACGACATCGGGACGTATGCCGTCGTGGACGTACGCCGCGACCTCGAGTCGGCCGTGAGGCGTCGTGACCTCGAGCACGTCGTCGGTGCGGACGCCGAGCTGGTTCGCCGTCTGGGGGTGAATCTCGATCCACGAGTTCCAGACGATCTTGGTGACCGGATCCGGCAGCTCTTGCAGCCACGGCCGGTTCGCGGAGCGCCCGTCGTAGAGTGTGGGTGACGGGTAGACCAGAAGCGGGTATGCCGATCGCTCGCCACCGTCCAGCGTGGGCTCGTCGAAGTCGACTCCCGCCACCGCGCGATTGAGCGTAACCGGCTCCGCCGCCGTCTCGCGCCAGACGCCGCCACGGGACAGCGCGGCACGCCAGAACTCCTCGAAGCTCTCGCGCGCGGCCGTGTCCCGGTGCACCCGGCGCCAGGCGTCCTGGAGGTAAGATCGGTAGTCCGGCTGTTGAAAGCGGCCGGCGACCGCGTCACCTACACGGGCGGCCAGCGAGATCAGAACGTCCCCGGTGGCCCGAGTGTCGAAGAGCGGCTCGATCGTCGGCTGCATCAGGGTGCGCACGCCGGCCTCCGGCTCGTGGTCGCCCCAGCTCTCGAGCGGTGTGTGATCGGGGAGGATGAGGTCGGCGACGGCCGCGGTCTCATCCATGAAGCTCGCGAAGCTGACCACGAGGTTCACGTTGCTCAACGCGTCACCGAACTCCAGAGCGGCTGGAAGCGTCTGGACGGGGTTGCAGCCGTGCAGCAAGGCAATCTCCACTTCACCGGCGCGCATCCGCTGTACCGCCTCGGCCAGCTGGCCCGGCCCCGCCGCCCGCCGCCGCAGCACGTTGGGACCGAAGCGCAAAGTTCGACCCACGTTCCCCGCGGCGTAGTTGAGCAGGTTGACGGCGACGTGAGCGGCGGTGGCGTTGCGGCCGGCGAGCTCCGTGCCGGGCGGCAGCGCGAGGCTGGAAGACGCGTCACCGAACTCTTGAGCCAGGCGGGTGATCGTCTCAGCGGAGACGCCGGTCGCTTCGGCCACCCGCTCCGGGGTGAACGGCTCGACGATCGGCCGGATCGCCGCCGCCCGCGCTCCCGCCCGGCCCTCGGCGATCACGACGCGGGTCATCGCGAGGGCCAGCAGCATTCCGCCGGTCGGGTGAGCCGTCACCCATTCGTCGGCGTTGGTCGCGGTGAGCGAGCGGCGCGGCCCGACGAAGATGAAGCGTCCTTTGTGGCCCTGGCGGAAGCTCTGGGATCGGGAGAAGAGCCGAGCGTACTGTACAGGTGATATCCAGGTCTCCAGGAATCCCGCGCCGAAGGAGAGAAGCAGTTCCGCCTGATCCAGTTGGTATCGCGGGATCTCGGCCCGGCCGAAGGTCAGGCGATTCGCTTCACGCAAGGGCTCCAGATCGAAGCTCTCGTGGATCAGCCGATTGGGCGAGCCGAGCACATCCATCCATNNGCGAGCCGTCGGTGAACAGGAAGAGACGTTCGGCCCGGCCGCCGGCGCGCAGCTGGTTGATGCGGTCGGCCAGCAGCGTCTCGCCCTCGTCCCACGAGATGGGCTCGAGCTCGCCGTTCGCGCCGCGCCTGAGCGGCGTCGTGATACGGTCGGGATTGTACAGCCCCTGCAGCGAAGCTTGGCCGCGAGCGCAGAGACGGCCGGCGTTCACCGGGTGGTCGGGGTTCCCCTCCACCTTGATGGGCCGTCCCTCTCGCACCTTGACGTGGACGCCGCAGCCGGCGGGACACTCTCGGCAGGCGCTGGCGTAGTAGGTGGGGATGCCGGGAATGATCTCTTCGGGTTGAACGAGGTAGGGGATGAGCTTCTGCGCCGGTTCCTGCGCGCAGCCGACCAGCCCAGTCCCGGCGCCGCTGAGCCCGAGGATCTTGAGAAAGTCGCGACGTTTTATGCCGGACATGAAATAGAGTTCCTATCTAGCAAGCGGGTCGGCCGCTCGGCTAGTAGTGACAGGCCGCGCAGTCGATCGGTCCGGTCAGGACTCCGTAGTCCGAGTCGATCGATCGTGGATTGAGGCCGTGAGATTCACGACCCGCCTCGCTGAAGCGCGCGGCGTTCTCGGCGGCCTGCGCCAACTTTGCCTCGTCCTCTTGCGGCTCCCAGTGGCACTCCAGACACCAGCCCATCGTGAGTGACGACCACTGCCAGAGGACGTCATGCTCCTCGACCTTGCCGTGGCACTCTTCGCACTCGACCTCGGCGCGAACGTGTCGACCGTGATTGAATTGGACGAAGTCAGCCACCTTGTAGATGCGTTCCCAGGGGATCGGCTCGCCGCGCTCCTCATATCCGCGCAGCCTCTGGATCTCCGTGCTCGCCGCTTTCACCACGCGATGACACCCTAAGCACAGCTCCACCGTTGGCATGGGCGC
>JABAOD010015132.1_pt2 | contig 12288 bp, 11 predicted proteins | sample 7062151 | NCBI WGS metagenome assembly JABAOD01 (sample SAMN14538626, study PRJNA623070) | marine sediment metagenome | biome: marine biome [ENVO:00000428]; feature: marine pelagic biome [ENVO:01000023]; material: deep marine sediment [ENVO:00002113] | place: India: Gulf of Khambhat ...
TCCATGGCCGCCAAGAAGCAGTGAGACGGCGACCTGGCCGCGACGATCGGGAGCGGCGCCTCCCCGTGGCGTCCGTACATCGCCAGCATGAGGTCCGCGGCCTCCGTCTTGGTGGGCATGCCCGTCGACGGGCCCGCCCGCTGGACGTCCACGATCACCATGGGCAGCTCCAAGGTGACGGCGAGGCCGATGGTCTCGGCCTTGAGGTCCAGCCCCGGGCCGCTGGTTCCCGTGACTCCGAGGTGGCCCGCGAAGGAGGCCCCCAGGGCCATGTTCGCCGCGGCGATCTCGTCCTCGGCCTGGAACGTGCGCACGCCGAAGTTCTTGTGGCGGGACAGCTCGTGCAGGATGTCCGAGGCGGGAGTGATCGGGTAGGTGCCGTAGAACAGCGGGAGCTTCGCCTGCTGGGCGGCAGCTATCAATCCCCAGGCCAGGGCGGTATTGCCCGTGATGTTGGTGTACGTACCGGGCTCGAGCGCGGCGGGCTTCACCATGTAAGTGGTCTTGGTGGCCTCGGTGGCGAAGCCGTAGGTGTATCCGGCCTTGAACGCCGACACGTTGGCCTCTGCGACCTCGGGGCGCTTGCCGAACTTGGACTCCACCCATTCGATCGTGGGCTCCTGGGGGCGGTGGAACAGCCAGGCGAGCAGGCCGAGCGCGAAGAAGTTCTTGGAGCGGAGCACGTCTCGACCACTCACCCCGGAGTCCTTGACCGCCTCTTTGGTGAGCTTCTCCATCGGGACGGTGATCATTTTGTATCCGGTGAGGCTGCCATCGGTGAGAGGGTTGACCTCGTAGCCGGCCTTGTGGAGGTTGCGCTCTTCGAAGGCGTCCTCGTTGATGATGAGCGTGCCGCCCTGGCGGAGGTCGGCGAGGTTCGACTTGAGCGCGGCAGGATTCATCGCCACCAGGCAGTCGGGCTGGTCTCCCGCGGTCAGGATGTCGAACTCGGCGATCTGGACTTGGAAGGAACTGACGCCGGGAAGCGTTCCGGCGGGGGCGCGAATCTCCGCCGGGAAACTGGGAAGGGTTGCGAGGTCGTTCCCGAAAGCTGCGGACGCGTCGGTGAAACGGCTCCCTGCCAACTGCATCCCGTCGCCGGAGTCGCCGGCGAGCCGGATCACGACCTTGTCGATCTCGGTGATTTGTTCTGGGGCTTCGGCGACGGTCTGATCACTCACGTCGCATCACTTCCTCTAGACGCGGGAAAGACCGGAGCGTGTCTTCCTGGTGACAAAGCAAGTTGTGCTCGAGCGGGCGAAACCCGTCTGTCATCCAACCTCCGGCCGACGGTCAGTGTAAACCGCCCGCCGGCTATCCCAAGCGTTCATCGCGGCGATGCGGAAGCGTGAGAATGCCATGCGCCTCCAGGGTCGCAGCCACTTCCAGGAGCCGGTGTTCGGACCACCATGAACCGACCAGTTGGAGCGCCGGCGGCGGTGTGCCGTCGGCTGCAAGTGGTCCGACCACCGCAGGTGTACCCATCGAATTGACCAGCGCCGAGAAGCACGAAAGCACCGTGCGATAGCTGTGGTCCGTTCCACCTACGTCGATCCGTTCTTCACCGATGATCTTCCGCGTTGCGCCGGTGGCAGGTGTGGCGAGGATGTCCACTTGTGAGAAGGCCGAGGCTGAGTGGTGCTGGACGCGAGCACGCCAGGCCTGGGCCGCCACGTATTCATCCAGGGTCACGGCCATCGCCGCCTCGAGCCGGGCCGCCACCTCTTCGCCGTATGGTTTGCCGTCGGCATACCACCGACGATGGACGCTGGCGGCTTCCGCGGCCGAGAGCTCCTGGATCATCCCCCACGGTGCGAGCACCGGATCGTGGATCTCCTCGACCGTCGCTCCCAATGCCTGCATCTGTCCCATCGTCGCTGCGAAGGCCTCGGCGACGTCGTCTGCAACCGGCGAGTCGTCCACCCATGGCACCGGCACTCCGACGCGAAGTCCTTGCAGATCCTGTCGGGCAGCTCCAGCAGAGATCACTGGCTGCGGTCGTGACCAGGGATCACTCGGATCGAAGCCTGCCATGACTCCGTATGCGAGGCCGAGATCGGCGACGGACGCTGCAATGGGTCCGACCGTATCGAGGGACGCTGCCAGCGGGAACACTCCGGTCAGGGGTATGCGTCCATGCGTCACCTTCAGCCCGAACACCCCGCAGAGGGCGGCCGGGACCCGAACCGAGCCGCCGGTGTCGGTCCCGATCCCGAGAGGGACCTGCCCGCCGGCGACTGCTGCGGCAGATCCACCGGACGAGCCGCCAGGCGACAGTGACTCGTCGAGGGGGTTGCGCACGGGGCCGAACCAGGCGTTCTCCGACGAGAAGCCGTACGCGAACTCGTGGAGGCCCGTTCGGGAGACGATCACCGCTCCTGCGGCCTCGAGCCTTTCGACGACGACTGCCGAATGGGTCGCCTCTTCTCGATAGAACTCCGACCCACAGGTCGTGGTACGCCCCTCGTGATCGATTAGATCCTTCAAGGCGATCGGAACCCCTGCCAGAGGTCCGGGGTCTCGGCCTGCCTCGACCAAGCGGTCGATCTCATCGGCTCGCTCGAGCGCACGCTCCTCGTCGATGAAGGTCGAGACGTTGAGCCGCTCCTGTTGTGCCTTGGCGGCGGTGATGGCCCCAGCCACCGTGTCACGCGCGGTGCGGTCCTCGTGCCGCACCTCGTGGCTCAGACGACCGGCGTCGAGGATCACCATGTCACCTCCTGGTCTCGGGGAAACAGCGAGATCCAAGGGAATCCCGGAGGAACGAGCAGCGGCTCACCGTCGTCGGTTCTCAAGGTGAAGGGGTCGCTCGACGCAGAGCGAGTCCACTCGCCCTCGACGACGCGACCATCGGCGAAGACAATCGCCTTTCCGGTTCCGACCGAGATCGATGCCTGGGCCGGACCTCCCGCCGGATTCGACTGCAGGAACGTTTCGATGAACAGCACCACGAGGGTTTCGGCCGAGACCTGGGACCGCGCGCCGTCCGCATCGATCCATTCGTGAACCGCGCCATTGGTCGTGCGGAGGTATTGCTCCCCGTCCCAGGTCCACCCGGCCACCAGAGACGAGGAGAAGTCGAGCGTGATCTGCTCGGCACGCTCAGCGCCTGAAGCCAGCGGACCGAACGCCCAGAGAGCTTGCGGTGGATCGTCGGAGTACTCCCGCTGGTCGGCGAGGTTGCGGACAGGTCCGGTCGACACATAGAGATTGTGAGGCGGGCGGCGTCCGCTACTGCGGAACGTCTGCGGTCTCCCGACCTCCCCGATGATCTCTGCGCCTGCGTTCACGTTCGCAGCGATGACCCAATTCTGTCCCCCGGACACCACCAGTGGCGCACCGAGGAGACCCGCGAGCTGGTAGTCGGTGGGTCGGAGCGACCTCACGGGGCCGAGCTGGGTCACGTCGTTGGTGTGCATGAGCGCAACGAGACGGGTGATTCCTTCCACCGGGAGCTCGATCACGCCGTCGGCCTGAGGAAGGCCGATCTGTGGGCGAGCGTTGGGGTGATTGTCGATCTTCACGACCAATGCCCGGCGATCCAAGAGGTCGGGCTCGGAGACCTCGAGACCGCTGATCGGCGACGCGTTCTCGGGCAACCCGGGAAGTGTGGTGGTTGTCGTTGTCGTGGTCGGTGCGGTCGTCGTCGTGGTACTCGTCGTCGAGGTCGTGGTCGACGTCGTCGTCGTCATGGTCTCGGCCGCGCTTTCGCCGCAGGCGGCGCCCACCAGGGCGAGCGCGACGAGAAGCACGATGGGTTTGGGCATGCGGGGAGTGTAGGCAACACCGGGGACTGGCAAGCTCGGCTCGCTCCGTCACACGCTCGCTGGGACGCAGACGACGGCGTGCGTCATTCTCCGCAGGACACCCCTCCGCTCACGGACAGCACCGTGTCCGTCGCACTCGATCCGCTGAGCTGTCCCCAGAGGAATCCGGCTCCGGGCGTATCGACCTGGAACAGGTCACCGAACAGCGGATCGTCGGCGATCACGGCAGCCTCCCCGTAGATGGCGCGGACATCGCCAACAGGGCTCCCTATGCCGACGCCCTCTGCCGTCGCCAGTTCGAGCAGCGGTGTCCCGATTGCCTCGGAGTGATCGAACGCTGCGAAGTGTCTGTTTCCCCCTGGCGCCCAATCGCTCGGCCCATCTGAGAAGAAGGCGCGGAGTGACCTCCAGGTCACGAAGCGGATTTCCGCTCCTATGCAGGTTGCGTAGCTCTCGAGGGTCGGCACCCATCCCGTGTCTTCGTCCGGGGCGCCGAGCACGTCGGTGAGCGTGGCGATCACCTGGTCCGCATCGTCGCCGAACAGTTCGTCTCCCAACCCATCGGGCCGGAGGGTGAACACCGACTCAGGGGGAGGAGGCATGGTTGTGGTGGTCGTGGAAGAGGTGGTCGAGGTCGATGTGGTGGTCGTCGGCGCAGTCGTGGTGGTGGTCGCCGTGGTGGAGGTGGTCGTTGTGGGAGCCGCGGTCGTCGATGTCGTCGTGGAGGCCGCTGCCACATCGGTCGGGTCGTCGTCGCCGACCGAGGCGACGACGACGATCATGACTCCAACGGTCGCAGCCAGGGCAACGAGCACCCACCTCTGCCACGTTTCCAGCGTCTTGATGGCATCGACGAGTCGTTCCACCCGATCAGCCTATCGAGCGGCCGGCGTGGGCAGGAAGCTACGGCCGAATCGATGTCCGGAACATGCGCTGCTTGGAAGCGATGCCGGCTGTCGGGGCGGGACAGGTGTCCGCGGTGTCACCCGAGCAGCACTCGTCCTGGTTCAGTCCGAACATGGGGCACCGCGAGTCGATACAGGCGGCATGGCCGTGAAGGTAGGCCATTGGCTCGTTGCACCAGCGACACAACATGGACGGGCAGGCTATCGATGCCGTCCTGGGTCGAATGGTGTTTCCGGTCAACAGGCGGGAACGCTGACGGCCAGGCCACCCAGACTCGTCTCCTTGTATTTCGAGTCCATGTCGGATCCGGTTTCGCGAAGAGTGCGGATGGCGGCATCCAGCGAGACCACGTGCTGCCCGGATCCTCGCAGCGCGAGTGAAGCCGCCGTGATGGCTTTCACTGCACCGATGGCGTTGCGTTCGATACACGGCACCTGGACGAGGCCGCCGACAGGATCGCAGGTGAGTCCCAGGTTGTGCTCGAGTGCGATCTCGGCCGCATTCTCGGTCTGTTGCGGTGTGCCGCCCAGCGCTGCCGTGAGTCCGGCGGCCGCCATTGCGCACGCGGTGCCGACCTCACCTTGACATCCGAGCTCAGCCCCTGAGATCCCGGCACCCTGCTTGATCAGAGAGCCGATGGCGGCTGCCGTCAGCAAGAACACTTCATGCGGGCTGGCGGTTGGGGCCACGCAGAACTCATCCATGTAGCGCAGGACCGCCGGAATGATGCCGGCCGCCCCGTTGGTGGGCGCAGTGACGACGCGGGTCCCGGCGGCGTTCTCCTCGTTGACGGCGATGGCGTACACCCCCGCCCAATCCGTAGGTCCCGAGGCCGGGAGGTGCAGGCCAGCCCCGGTCCTGCCGAGCTGAGCAGCGAGACCGGATGCCCGGCGGTGCACTCCGAGCGGTCCCGGAAGGGTTCCGCTCCCTTCAGAGAGGCCGCGATCGATGCACGCGTACATCGTGTTCACGACGGTGTCGATCCGGTCGCGTATCTGCAGTGCCGTTTGTGTGGCACGTTCGTTCTCCATGACGAGCTCATGGATGTCCATGCCGGTGCTTCTGCAGTGCTCGAGCACCTCGGCAGCGGTGGTGAACGGGTACGGCACGGTGGGACTCGGCGGTGGCGGTGACAGGCGACCATCCACGACCTCGGCAACGAAACCTCCTCCGACCGAAGCCATCCACAGCGTCTCCTCGGGTGATTCGAAGCAGATCACATTGGGATGTGTGGGGTGGAGTTCTTCGATCCGTTCGATGTCGACATCGGGGTCGAAGTCGATATGGCGCCCGGCCACCACGACCGACCTCGATGCCCTCGCCGTCTCGAGTGCCGTCTGCGCCAGGTCGATCGGCACGGTCTCCGGGTGGTGGCCCTGCAGTCCGAGAACGATCGCCCTTCCGGTGCCGTGTCCCGGGCCGGTCAGGGCCAGCGAGCCAAACAGTCTCACCTTCACCCTCGAGGGGGCTGAGGCCGCAAAGCGCCGTGCAGCCAGCATCGGACCCACGGTGTGGGAACTCGATGGCCCGAGCCCGATCTTGAAGAGTTCGAAGACGCCGGTGTAGGTCACTGACACAACGTAGTACTCGCCGGGAGAACCCGGTGTTGGTCCCTGGTCGTACGGGAGACCCTGAGATACAACGGAGTCGAGGATCGGAGCACGCGATGAACAGCGGTCAGACCGCCTCGCTGAGCGTTGGTCTCATGGCATTGGTGTTCCTCATAGCCGGGTGCGGGTCGACGGAGTCGCTCGAGACAACAACGACGTCGACCGCCGCAGCGGTGACCACCACGTCGGTGTCACCCGGCAGCACCGAGCGAACGTCCACAACGGCGTCGCCGTCGACGACCACTTCGGCGGCGGTGTCCACAACCGCTCCGACGACGACCAGCAGCACGGCACCTGCCACGACCACCTCGGCGCCGACCACCACAACGACCGCTCCCCCCACGACACTGCCGGGCGAACCGTTCGACTTTGCGCCTGAATCAGGGGCTGTGATGGCCGTCATCGGTGTCGAACACGACGATGTGCTGAACCTGCGGGCGGCTCCCGGAACGGACCAACCCATACTCGCCGGGCTCCGTCCGACTGAGGCCGACATGATCGCCACCGGCAGGTCCCGGCTGCTGCGTGGTGTGGTGTGGTTCGAACTCGAGGCCGGGGGAACGGTTGGATGGGCGTCGGCCTCGTACCTGGGGTACCTCGGTGCAACCGACGACCTGACCTCACAGATCGTCGGGTCAGGCGCGATTCCGGTGGCGGGAACGATGGCCGAGTTGGGCAGGCTGGTGGCCGAGGCGGTCGCGGTCGACGCGGACGGCTTCTCGTCTCGCATCTCAATGACGGTTGCGCCGACGGTCGGTGATCTCGGCGAGGTCACCTACGACGTCGTCGGGCTCCAGGACGACGCCCTCCGTGGTCTCCGGCTCCATGTGTTCGGAGCACTGACCGAAGGTGGCGATGGCTTCTCACTGAAGAGCGTCGAGGCGACGGCGCTGTGCGGCCGAGGGGTCACAGACGAAGGGCTTTGCCCCTGAGGTCGACGTGGCAACTCGTCTCGGCCAAGCTCGATGCGATGGAAGTGACGCGACCGGGGCTCGCCGAGCTCGACCAACTCTCGGAACTGGCCGAGCGGCTCCAGCAGGACCCGGACACCTACGTGGCCTATCTGTCCGAATCTCGACGGGCGATCGAGCGCGATATCCGGGACGTGCCGGCGTGGGAGACGCTGCTCACGTCTGCCTGGGATGGACGGCGTCTGGCCGGGTGGATCCTTCCCGAGGTCGACGCGGAGATGGGTCGCGTCTGGTGGTGGGGGCCTTTTGCCGTTCACGGCAACTGGCACGAGGTTGCGGATCGTGTCTACGCAGAGGCGAGAACCGCATTGTTGGAGATCTCGCAAGAGGAGCTGGTTGCTGACCAGCGATCGAAGTCCATTCCGGCGTTTGCCGAACGCCACGGATTCCATCGCGAGGAGGGATCTGTCCTGTTGTCACTTCGGCCCGACAACACGCTTCCCGGCAATGGCGTCGTACGCGACTTCGACCCATCGCACGCCGGTGGCGTAGCGCATCTCCACGATGAGCTCTTCCCGGGAACCCACACCCCCGGTGATGCTCTGGTTGATGGTCAGAACGAGCGGAGGCGTCTTCATGTCGTGATCCTCGGGGGCCTTGTTGTCGGCTATGTCATCCTCGAGCATCAGAACGACGGATCCGGCTACATCGACTTCCTGGGAGTCGCTCCGTCGCACCGCGGCCAGGGCATCGGAAGGGCGCTGATCGAGACCTGCTGCGCTGCCGCGTTCGACGAAGGGGCGCGCCTTGTGCACCTGTCGGTTCGTGAGGGCAATGTCGAAGCCCGTGCGCTCTACCGAGCGGTGGGCTTCACCGAAGATCGGGTGATCATCCCGTTCCGGAAGGGATTCTCCCTGAGCTGAGGGTCTCGAGGTATCGATTCCAGACGAGCCGGGCCGTCATCAGGTCGAGGTGTCCGCCCCCGCCGTTCTCGAACACGGTCACTTCCCCCGGCGAGCGCCTACCTCCGACCGTCCCCCGACACAGTTCAAAGAGGTCGCCCCGGATGTGTTCCGCTCCGATCGCCCCTGACGCGAGCGGGATGGCGAGGTCCCCGGATTCCTCCACGGCCGCCAATCGGGAGTCGACGAAGACGCTCGAGTCGATAATCGCCCGATCGTCTACTTCGCGAGTGGTGGGCTTGAACGCGCCGACGAGGTCCAGGTGAGTTCCGGGTTGGAGCCACTCCCCGAGGACGAGAGGGTCTGCAGCCATGGTGGCAGTCGAGACGATGTCCGCAGACCGCACGGCAGTCTCGAGGTCGTCCACCACTTCTGCACTGCCGCCCAGAGTTGCGGCCAGCTCGACTGCGCGCTGTCGACTTCTGTTCCAGATGAGGACCTGATCGATCGACGGCCTGGCGGCTCTGTGGGAGGCGATCAGGTGAGGAGCGAGTCCGCCGGCGCCCACCATCAACATCACCGTGGCATCGGGTCTCGACAGGAAACGAGAGCCGAGGGCGGAGTCGCACGCGGTCTTCCGATAGGTCAATGCCGTGCCGTCGATGACGGCGATGGGAGTTCCGTCCGTTCCGTCGAACAGCACGTAGATCGCCTGCACCGATGGCTTTCCTCGTTCCAAGTTGCCAGGGAAGACAGTGACCAGTTTTACGCCGATCGCCTGCTCCGGTGCCCAAGCGGGCAGGCCCATGAATGTGGAATCTCCGCCGTGCGGCGAGTAGACGATCCGCCGAACCTCCGGCTCGGGCTCGAGATGTCCGGCCTCGAGATGGTCCATGAGCACGCCGTACGGCAGCAGGTCGTGAACCGTGGCGGCGTCGATGAATGGCAGTTCGGCCATCTGACGTTATCCCTGTTCGTTCTCCCGAACGTATGCATCCAGCCGTGCCACCAGGTTCGCCTTCTGTCGCTCGGGCAGGAATGTCGATTCGAGTGAGATCCTGGCGATGTCGACGACCTGTTTCTGCGTGAGCCCGAGAGCGGCAGCGGTGTCGCCGTAGTTGGCGCCGACGTACCCTCCGAAATACGCCGGGTCGTCGGAGTTGATGCTCACCTGCAGCCCGGCTTCGAGCATGTCCTTGATCGGATGTTCTTCGAGTGATTCGACGCCCTTGAGCCTCACATTGGAGAACGGGCAGACGGTCAAAGGGGTCCGCTCCGCCACCAGCCGCTTCACGAGCGCAGGGTCCTCCATGCTTCGGACGCCGTGGTCGATGCGCTCCGCCCCGAGCAGATCCAGCGCCTGCCAGACGTAGGAGGGAGGACCCTCCTCGCCGGCGTGGGCCACGAGGCGGAGGCCCAGGCTTCTGGCCCTTCGGTAGGCCTCCTGGAAGAGCTCGGGAGGGAATCCAACCTCAGATGAATCGAGGCCGATTGCGATCAGCCGGTCGAGGTGCGGCTCGGCTGCGGCCAGCGTCTCGATCGCATTCTCCGGTGGGAGGTGCCGGAGAAAGCACATGATCAGTCCACCAGACACGCCGAGCTCGGTCTCGCCGCGTTCCAGAGCCGACCCGATCCCACGAATCACCGCATCGAAGGGGATTCCGCGCTCGGTGTGCGTCTGCGGATCGAAGAAGATCTCTGCTCGGACCACCCCGTCTCCAGCTGCGCGCTCGAGATAGGCCCACGTGAGATCGTGGAAGTCCCGTTCGGTGATGAGCACCGAGGCTCCCTCGTAGTAGATGTCGAGGAAGGACTGGAGATCGGTGAACTGATAGGCGCTGCGCAGGGCTTCGACCGACGGGTACCGGAGCTGCAAATCGTTCCGCTCGGCCAGGTCGAACACCATCTCGGGCTCGAGTGTGCCCTCGATGTGGCAGTGCATCTCTGCCTTGGGCAGACCCTGTACGAACGCATCCATGCTCGCCCTCGCGATCGGTGACGAATCTCGCCATTCAAACTCCCCGTCATCGTCGTTGCGAGTTCCGTCGCCAAAGGGCCGTCGTCCTCTCGGTACCGGTGTGCTCCGGCCCTACCGTTAGCCCATGACCACCACGCTCGTTCGCAACGCCGCCGTCGTCGTGACCATGGATGCCGAACGTCGGGAGATCGAAGGAGGTGGGATCTTCATGCGCAACGGGTGGATCGAGCAGGTTGGTCCCACCGCGGAACTCCCGACCTCGGCAGACGAGGTCGTGGATCTCCGCGACCACGTGGTGGCACCCGGTCTCGTCAATACCCACCATCATCTCTATCAGACGCTGACGAGGGTGGTCCCAGGGGCCCAGGATGCCGGGCTCTTCGACTGGTTGAAGACGCTGTATCCGATCTGGGCCCGCATGAGGCCCGAGCACGTCGCCGTGTCCACCCAGGTCGGCCTGGCCGAGCTTGCGCTCTCAGGCTGCACGACGTCGTCGGATCACCTCTACCTGTTCCCGAACGGCAGCCGCCTCGACGATCAAGTCGAGGCGGCGCAGCAGGTTGGCCTGCGATTCCATGCGGCCAGGGGGTCGATGAGTTTGGGGGAGAGCGATGGAGGGCTTCCTCCCGATTCCGTCGTGGAAGACGAGCAGTCGATCCTGGACGACACGCAGCGGGTGATCGAGGCCTTCCACGATCCCGAACCAGGGGCGATGGTGCGGGTGGTGGTCGCGCCGTGCTCGCCGTTCTCCGTCACAACCGGCCTGATGCGATCGTCCGCCGATCTGGCGCGCAGTCACGGCGTGACCTTGCACACCCACCTGGCCGAGACCATCGATGAGGAAGAGTTCTGCCTGGAGACGTTCGGCCGTCGCCCGCTCGACTACGCCGAGTCGGTTGGCTGGCTGGGAGACGACGTCTGGTTTGCCCATGCCGTTTGGATCGACGAACCAGGGATCGGCCGGATGGCCGCCACTGGCACCGGACTGGCTCATTGCCCCAGTTCCAACATGCGCCTGTCGTCAGGCGTTGCGCCGGTTCGGTCCTATAGGGACGCGCAGGTCCGCATCGGTCTCGGGGTCGACGGATCCGCATCCAATGACGGCAGTCACATGCTCGGGGAAGCGAGACAGGCCATGCTGCTCGCTCGCCTGGCGGCCGCACCCAGTCCCGGCCGACCACCGGGACCGGTGATGCCGGCCCGGGAGGCCCTGGAGNNCCTCTGTGCTCGGGCGGACCGACATCGGCTCTCTCCAGCCGGGCAAGGCCGCAGACTTCTTCGCAGTCTCACTCGATCGCCTGGGGTATGCAGGGGCAGGACACGACCCGGTGGCCGCAGCCGTGCTGTGCGCTCCCGTGACGGTCGACGAAACGTGGGTGGCAGGTCGCCCTGTCGTTCGAAAGGGTCTGCTCGCCACATTGGATTCGGAGGAGTTGATCGCCCGTCACAACCGGCTGGCGGACGAGTTGCTGTCCGGGGCCTGAACCGAGACCGAACCGTCAGACCCCGACGATGTCTTCAGGCCGCACCGGGATGCGGTTGAGGGGCTTGCCGGTCGCTGCTCTGATCGCAGCCACCACGGCGGGGGCCGCCGAGATGCTTGGCAACTCGGCGAACCCTTTTGCGCCGAAGGGCCCCCAGGGACTCGGTTCTTCGATGATGACGGCTTCGACTTCTGCCGCATCGAGTGCAGTTGGTAGGAGGTAGTCGGTGAAGGTCGGATTGCGGACGAAGCCTCCGTCGAAGATCAGCTCCTCCATCACGGCGAGGCCCATACCTTGGGCGATGCCGCCCTCGATCTGACCGATGACGGACTGTGGGTTCAGCATCTTTCCGACGTCTTGGGCCGTGTCGATCCGCACTACACGAACCAGTCCGAGCTCGGGATCGACGTCGACCACGGCTCGGTGGGCGGCGACGCAGAAGTCGACGTGGACCTTGCCTCTCCCTTGACCGTCGGGCTGTTCGGTTCCGGGGTGCCTGAACAGCAGTCTCTCGGACACCGGACCATTGGCCAGCAACTCCGCCATCGGGGCCACCAGCTCGTCCCCACTCCACACGCCCTCGGCGGAGAGGTCATCGCCGCCGTGAAGCTCGAGGAGCCGTCGACGAAGCGCTTGGGCTGCTCGCCACACGGCCCCGCCGGTCATCTGTGTCTGTCGGGAAGCAGACGTCGAGCCTGCTGATCCGATCCGGCTCGTGTGATCGAATGCG
>JABAOD010015249.1_pt1 | contig 12281 bp, 13 predicted proteins | sample 7062151 | NCBI WGS metagenome assembly JABAOD01 (sample SAMN14538626, study PRJNA623070) | marine sediment metagenome | biome: marine biome [ENVO:00000428]; feature: marine pelagic biome [ENVO:01000023]; material: deep marine sediment [ENVO:00002113] | place: India: Gulf of Khambhat ...
ACAGGCCCCCGAGCACGATACCGAGCGTGAGGAACCCCCAGGCAATGAGAGTCCACACTCTTGTTCGTTCGAGCCACTCGGAACCCGTCGCCTTGGCGACCAGAGCCGACATGGCGAATGCGAACGGCACCGCCATGCCGACGTAGCCGAGATACAACATGGGCGGGTGCACCGCCATCAGGATGTGATTCTGGAGCAGTGGATTGGCCCCGCGGCCCTGGAGAGGTGCGAGTCCGGCAGACCACGGGAGGTTGCTGCCTTCGAAACAACCGACTGATCCCGGTACGACACAGACTCGGAAAGGATTGGAGACCGTCAGCATCATGCCGAAGAAGAACAGGGTGATGATCCCGAGGACCACGAGTGCTCCCGCCCCGAGGCGGTCGTTCTCGGCACGTCTCGCGGTCTGGCGGAAGACGGTGTACACGTAGATCGCCAAGACCAGACCCCACAGCAGAATGCTTCCCTCGAGCGCCGCCCAGCCACTGGCGACCTTGAAGAGGAAGGGCGTGGTGGTGGCGGAGTTGTTGGCGATGTATTCGATGGTGAAGTCGTCGACCAGGAGCCCGTACTCCAGGGCCCCCATGGCCACCACCGAGCCTCCGACGATGCCGATCACTGGCCGCCGAAGCAGATCGGTTCCGCCTTCGTGACGGATCACAGAGATGCCGCGAACGATCAGGCCGATCGACGATCCGACGACCACCAGGACGGCCAGGAGTCCAATGCCTGCAGTCACACGCCCTACTCGTCTTCGTCCGGTGGTACGTACGGCTCATCGCCGTCGACCGTGCGGTACTCCTCGTCGTGCTTGAGGATGAGCGTGTCGGCTTCGAACCGTTCGCCGGCCCAGGCACCCTCGAGAACGACACCGACGTTCTCGCGGAACAGTTCCGGTGGTTCGCCGTTGTGCGACACGGAGATGGAGTATCCGCCGTCGGCCACTTCGAACGACACGCCGTCAGCGGTGGAGACGATCGATCCGCCTACGACCAATCCACCAAGCCGGAACCGTTCCCCGTCGGGGAACTCTGCTCGTTGGTCGACGGCCTCCTGCGGAGTGAGGTAGTAGACGAGGTTGTCGTCGAGTCCTCCGAAAAGGATGTACCCGAGCGCCAGCAACACCAGTCCGGCCGCGGGGATGATGAAAGACCGGTACGCCATGGTCAGTGATCGATCCGCCGCTTGAGCCGGCGAGTCCGACGAAGCAGGTGGCCCGCGTATCCCAGCATGAACCCGTAGACCGACACGAACGCGAAGACGACCCAGCCTTCTGTCATGGCTTGCTGGGGTCGATGATGGGTGCGGTGACGGCGGAGCCGGCCAGTTCGCTGTCGCTGGCGGCCAGCGACTCTTCCAGTTCGTCCTCCATTTTGGCCAAACGCGCTCGGGTGGCGGTGAAGACGAGGTAGACGATCGTGAACGCAGCGAGATTGATCATGAGCGGGGTCAGGAATGCTCTGTCGATGGGTGAGTCGGGACCGGTGAAGGTCGCTCCCTGGTGGAGGGTGCGGAACAGGTTGACGGAGAAGTAGACCAGCGGGACCTGGACGAACGCCACGATTCCGAGGATTGCCGAACGCCGGGCCCGGGTATCAGGGTCGGTGATGCTCCGCCGCAGGGCGAGGTATCCGACGTAGACGAAGAACATGATGGCCGTGGACATCATCCGGGCGTCGCCCCAATCCCAGAACGTTCCCCACACCGGGTAGCCCCAGATCATGCCGGTGGCCAGCGCCAACGCGGTGAAGAACACGCCTACCTCGGCTGACGATGCTGCAATCCGATCCCACGCCGCGCTCTTGCGGATCAGCCAGATCAGACCGCCCACGAAGGTCACGGCGAAGGCCAGGAACGCGAGCCAGGCCGATGGAACATGCACGAACATGATGCGCGCGAATTCGCCCTGCGTGCGCTCCGCCGGAGCCCCGGCGGCGGCGGCGAAGCCGGCCACGATCGCAACTGCGGCAACGACAGCTCCCGAAACATGCCATCGACTCACAATGCCGACTCCTCCAGTGGTCCTGCAACGGCGACACCCACGACGGCCAGCGCCAGATTGATCGTTCCAAGCATCAGACTCCAAATGAGGATAGACCGGCCGTCGCGTAGGGCATCAAGCACCTGGCCGGCAGCAAGCAACATGGGCATCGACAGCGGGGCGACCAGGAGGGGAGTGAGGGTGCTTCGGGTGCGCAGGCCCCGAGTGACCGACCCGGCCAGTGTGCCGATGAGAGCCAGTCCCGTCGCCAGCAAGACGATGACGAGGATCAGCCACGGCCACCGGTCGATTCGACCCGGGCTGTAGAGAAGGATGGTGACCGGCACCAAGACCAGTTCGAAGGCGAGCAGCAAGAGCGATGAGGTCGCGGCACGCCCGACGAATTTGGCGACCGGATCCGTGCCGAGGAGTAGCAGCAATTCGCGTTGAGGTGGAGTGTCGGTGGCCGTCTGGCGAAATGCGACGAGCATTCCAAACAGGAGGGCCACGGCAAGGAACATGCCTGGGCCCACCGTGGCCAGGAGCGGCCTGTCGGTTCCAATCGCGAGCGGGATGAGGATCAGGGCGACCGCCCCGAACGGAACGGTGATGGAGAGAGCCTCACCGACGCGGCCTTCCACGATGAGGTCCTTTCGGGCGATTTCGAACGCCTGTCGCCAGAACTCGGAGCGGGTCATCGGTGGACGTCCAATGGTGTCAGTGTGCCGTGATCGAGCTGATAGGTGACGTCGACGAACGGCAGCATCCGGTCGGGCTCATGGGAGACAAGCACGACCGCCCCTCGGCGGCTCGTGACGTCCGCAATCGTGTGCTCGACGAGGGTTTGGGCGGATCGGTCCAGACCTGCATGTGCTTCGTCGAGTAGCAACAACTCGGGCCTGGTCAGGAGCACCCGGGCAAACTCGACACGGCGCCGCATTCCGTGCGAGGAGTGGTCGGCGCGTCGGTCCATCGCTCCGCCGAGGCCGACCTGGGTCAGGATGGCCTCGACCCGGCCCGTGCCGACTCCGCACATGCGCCCGACGAACGCCAGATTCTCGGACAAGGTCAACTCGCCCCAGAGTCCCGGCTCATGCCCTAGGAGAGCCAATCGCCGGCGCGTCGAAGTCAGGTTGTCGCGTCCGAGTTCAGCGTCGAGGACCAGGGCCCTACCGGTGGAGGGCGGGAGCAGGGTGGCCAGAACCCGCAAGAGGGTGGATTTTCCTGAGCCGTTTGGACCTATCACTCCGACGACCTGACCGGGCAGAATCGTCAAATTGACGCGAGTGAGCACCAGCACCCTTCCGAACCGGACCGAAATGTCCGTGAGATTGGCGATTGGCGACGCTTCTGGCACGGGCGGGCAGTGTACGCCCACCCGGGCCGTGCCTCCGTTGAGATGCGTGACTCGCGATGCGCAACTGCTAGAAAGGGGTGGTTGCCGAATGCCGCAGGTGGTTGCTGATGGCCGATGAGGCTGGTCCCACCGAGGAAGGTTCGTCGAGCCTCCCCGATGCACCCGATTCCGACGCAGGGGATCTCGATCGACGTAGCTTCATGGTTCGGGTGATCGCAGTCATCGGGGGAGCGATCGCGGCCGCCCTCGGCATTCCGGCGACCGTCTTCGTCACGGGCTCGGCGCGGCAGGCTGACGAGGAAGGAGAGTGGATCAGGCTGGGTTCGGTGTCGTCGGTGGAGGTGGGGGCGGCGCCTGCGCTGCTGAAGGCGAGCGTGTCGCGGCGTGTCGGCTACCTCGTCGAGGAACAAGAGGTCTCCGTCTTCGTGACCACGCCGAACGGCGCCGACTTCACCGTGCTGTCGAACATCTGCACTCACCTGGGATGTCGGGTGCGCTGGGTCGACGATCGCGACGGCTTCTTCTGCCCCTGCCACAACGCCATCTTCGGACCCGACGGCGAGGTGGTTCAAGGCCCCCCACCCCGCCCCCTCGACAGGTTCGAGTTCTTGGTGGAAGAAGGGCAGCTCTACTTCAAGGAGCTCTGAACATGGCATCCCGAGTCGGCAGCTGGCTGGACGAGAGAACCGGTTGGAAGGGCAACTGGACAGCGGTCTTCCTCCGAAAGATCCCCAAGGTGAACTGGGCGTACACGCTCGGCAGCGCCACGCTGTTTGCGATGATCTTGCAGTTCGTGACGGGCATCCTGCTCACCCTCTACTACGTGCCCGACCCGCAGCAGGCGTATGCCAGCGTCAGCTACATCACGAACGAGCTGCAGTTCGGTTGGCTCATCCGGGGTCTGCACCATTGGGGAGCGAGTGCCATGGTGCTCCTGGCGATACTCCACATGATCAGGGTGATCATCTACGGTGCCTACAAATACCCCCGAGAGGTGACGTGGCTCACCGGCGTCGCGCTCTTGCTCATCACCTTCGCCTTCGGGTTCACCGGCTATCTCCTTCCATGGGATCAGCGGGCGTACTGGGCGACGGTCGTTGGCACCGAGATCGGGTCAGTAGCACCAGGGATCGGTGGGTGGATCAAGGACTTGATGTTGGGTGGACCGGAGATCACCGGTCTCACCCTTTCGCGATTCTTCGGTGCCCACGTGTGGGTCCTGCCCTCGCTGCTGCTCTTGCTCGTAGGAATCCACCTCTACCTGGTGATTCGCAACGGCATCTCGGCGCCACCCAAGCGGAGTGAGTGATCGATGAAAAAGGAAGAGCAGGAGAAATACCAGGAGGAATACGCCGAGGCGAAGAAGCGAGGCATCCCCTTCTTCCCGGACGCCGTCTTCAAAGACACGGTGGTCGCCCTCATCGTCTTTCTCGTAGTCATCGGGCTGACATTGTGGGTGGGTGCAAGCCTGGAGGAGGTCGCCGATCCGAGCGACGCCAGTTACACACCACGACCCGAGTGGTACTTCCTCTTCCTGTTTCAGTTGCTCAAGTATTTCCCGGGAGATCTGGAAGTCATTGGCGTCTTCTTCATTCCACTGATCGCCCTCGGGTTTCTGGTTGCGCTCCCGTGGACCGACCGATCTGCCAGGCGACATTGGTCGGGTCGACCGGTGGTCACTTCCATGACCTTGTTCCTCCTGGCCGGATCGTTGTTCCTCACAGTGCAGGCCTTCCTCGAGGAAGCACCGCCTGCCGCGGCCGCCACCGGCGGCGACAAGACCGCTGCTCTCTACACGGACAATTGCTCCGGTTGCCACGGCGCCCAGATCACTGTGAGCGCCGACGTCGACCTGTTCCAGGTGATCCAAAGCGGCTTCCACACAGAGATGCCGGCCTGGAACTCGGATCTCAGCGCAAACGAGATCGACGCGTTGGTCGGTTTCATCCTGTCCCCGAACGGGTACGAGGTGTTCCTCGACAACTGCCGCTTCTGCCACATCACCCAGGATCTCGCCGACGTCGACTCCCCCACTCTTCGGGCCGCCATCGATCAAGGCGCGGACTTCCCGCCCCATGCTCGTCTGGGCCTCCCCGACTATTCACAGAAACTGGATTCGGACGAACAGGCGAAGCTGCTCAACTTCCTGGCCGCCCCGAGCGGACAGCGCCTGTGGACGCAGGAATGTGCGGCATGTCACGGGGTGTCGGTGGCGTTCAGCGGCGACCGGGCCGAAGTTGAGAGCGTGATCCGCGAAGGCGGAGGCCACCTCGAGATGCCGGCGTTCTCCGCACAGCTGTCAGAGGACGCAATCGAGACTCTCGCTCTGTATGTGACCGCGCCGCCTACTGCGCCGGAGGGCGCCCAACTGTTCGGCAGGTACTGCACGTCGTGTCATGCCACCCGGGTGCCGCTTGCCGCTGACCTGTTCACCGCCCGGACCATCATCGCGGCCGGAGGAGCCCACGAGGACATGCCGGTGTGGGGTGAGATCTTCACCGATGCCCAGATCGATGCACTCGTCGACTACGTGGTTGCGGCCGCCGAGCTGCCCGACCTGGGTGAGGCAGAAGAACTCTATCTCCAAAACTGCTCGTCGTGCCATGGCGAACTGGGTGAGGGCGGCGTCAACCCGAGCAGACCGGGCGACGTGATCGCCCCGATTTCGACTGAGGAGTACCTGACGACCAGGGACGACGCCACGCTTCACGCCATCGTGTCTCACGGCCAGCCGAACTTCGGCATGTCGCCGTTTGCCGACACCTTCGGTGGGCCGCTGAACAGAGATCAGATCGACCTCATCGTTGCCTACTTGCGGGCCTGGGAAGCGGACCCGCCGGTCGAGCTTCCCCCAGATACGCCCTCAGTGCCAGGCGTGACTCAAACTGCGGGCGAGGTATATGAGCAGTTGTGCGCCCAGTGCCACGGGTCAGCGGGCGAAGGCGGGATCGGCACAACATTCGACGAGGCCTGGCAAGACTCGAGGTCTGATGAAGACATCTTCGATGACATCAACCTGGGCCACTCGGCCACGGCGATGATCGCCTGGGGTGAGATCTTGAACTCCCAGCAAATCGACGGCTTGGTGGACCACATCAGAACTCTGACGGGTGATCCCAACACAACCGCTGCACTGACCTGGGTTCGGACGGTCCGTCCGATCTTCGAGACGTACTGCACCGCCTGCCACGGGAACCTCGGCGGATGGACGGGAGACACATACGAGGCCGCCATGACGACCGGCCTCAACGGTCCAACCATCATCCCGGGCGATCCAGACAACAGCCGTCTGATTCAATCTCTGATCGGCACTCACCCCGACGGCGTAGTGATGCCGCCAGCTGCTCAGATGTCGGAGGCCAACATCCAGAAGATCATCGACTGGGTCGCCGCCGGAGCTCCCGAGCAGTAGAGGACCTCCGCGGTTCGACGCACCAAGAATCTCCAGTCGGCCCTACTGAGTGGCCAATCGACCCCTGGATGGAGGGAGAGGTCGACCGTAGCTTCATGAGGTGATGCGTTCCGCAGATGGTTTCCGATGACCAACGACTCGTCCCCGGGCGGGGACCACGCCGGCGACACCGACAGCGACGAGACGATCAGACGAACGCTGTACCGGCATCCCCTGAACGCCGTCGGCGGAGCTCTCATCCTCTCCGGCTCCTTCGCCTTCGCCATCCTCGTCGCCCTCGATCTCACGACGGGGACGGAAAACCCCTATCGCTCGCTCATCACGTTTGTCGGCGCACCGGTGATAGTCCTGGTCGGACTGGTCATCTTCCTGATAGGCGTGAGAGTGCAGATCGGCAACGCCCGCGCCCGGGGGGAATCCGTTCGCTTCAACCTCCGGATCGAACCCACCGACCCGAGGTTCAGGCGAAGCTTGTGGATCTTCCTGGGATTGAGCCTCTCGTTTGTCGGCATCGTCGCCTACTCCGGCGTGCAGGGTTTCGAGGCGACCGACTCGGTGGCCTTCTGTGCGGACGCCTGCCACGCGCCCATGGAGCCCCAGTCGGTTGCCCATCAAGAGTCGGCCCATGCCCGTGTGGCTTGTGTCGAATGCCACATCGGCCCAGGTGGCACGTCTTGGCTCAGGGCGAAGGTGGACGGAATCAGACAGCTCTGGGGTGTGATGACGGATGCCTACAGCAAACCGATCCCCACGCCGCTGGCCAACCTCCAATCTGCCGACCAGGTGTGCGAGCACTGTCACTGGTCCGAGGATTTCAAGGGACAGAGATTCATCGCAGCAACGCGCTACGGGACCGACGAGGCGAACAGCCCATGGACGGTGAACCTGTTGATCAACGTGGGGGGCGGACCGGAAGGCGGTGTCCGGGAAGGCATTCATTGGCACATGTTCGAAGAGAACGCCATGCAATACATCGCCACCGACGACCAACGCCAGGACATTGCCTGGGTCAAAGTGACCGATCCCGACGGAACCACTGCGGTCTACACGGATCCCAACGGTGGGCCAGATCCGTCTGACCCAGACGTCGAGGTTCGGACCTTTGACTGTTTGGATTGCCACAACCGACCGAGCCACGTGATGCAATCATCCGGTGCCCTCCTCGACCTCGAGATGTCACGCGGGCTCATCAATCCCGACCTTCCGTTCATCAAGGCCACCGGGCTGCGGCTCCTCGACGCTCCTTATGAGACCAAAGCAGAGGCTATCGAAGCCATCCGCGAGGGGCTCGTGAGCTTCTACGAACGCGACTACCCGCAGCACGCGAGCGCATTCCGGGCCGACATAGAACAGGCGGCTGACCAACTCGTCGACATCTACGAGAAGAACTTCTTCCCGGAAATGAACACCGACTATCGCGTCCGATACAACAACGCAAGCCACTTCACGAATGCCGGCTGCTTCCGCTGTCATTTCACGGACCTGGAAACCGAGTCCGGCGTGCGGATCTCCGCCACCTGTGAAACCTGCCATGTGATCGTCGCCCAGGGGCCGTCAGACGATCCCGCCGACCTCGCCACCGACTTCTCGGGCCTCGAGTTCCAGCACCCCGTCGACATCGGCGAAGTCTGGCGAAGCGTGCCCTGCACGCAATGCCATTCGCCCTATTCGGGATACTGATCCATGAGAGCGTCCCTCGTTACCTCGAGTACGAGCCGAGCTGACTCCCGATACTCCTGGACGCTCGTCCATGTCCTTGGATTGGTCGTCGTGGTTTCGGTGCTCCTCCTGTTCGGCTCGACGCAGCGGGTGCAGGCTCAGGAGGAGCCGGATCGACGGTGGAACTCGGAGCTATGCCTCGGCTGTCACGGCGGGAGCGAGGACGTGCTGACTTTCCCCTCCGGGGAAGAGATCTCCATCGATGTCGACGGGGATGCGTTCCGAGAGACACACGTCTTCACCAGGGCTCAACTGTCGGGCGACTTCTCGCGATCGTTCGCCGGCGGCGTCCAGTGTGCGCACTGCCACACCAACATCGTTCGAGTGCCACACGACCAGGTCGGTGTGCCCGACCTTGCGACATACACAACTCAGCTTGCCACGGCGTGTAGGGGATGCCACTGGCGGCAATACACCGTGGAGATCGACGAGACCCATGCATTCGTTCCCCTCGACCAGAGAGATCGAATCCCTGGCTGTATCGACTGCCATGACCCGCACGCACCCCGAGCAATCACGGTCGGCGACCCGACGATGCTGCAAGCATGTCAGCAGTGTCACGCCGGACCGATGTCGACGGAGATTCAGGCGATTCACACCCTCGACCCCACTCAGGTGGAGGAGGCAAGCGCGCCGTCGGTCATTTGGTTCTACCTGTCGATCCTCGGCGCGATCGCTGTGCTGATCGGCGTGATGTGGGGAATCGTGATTCTGTCCGAACGGGTTCGGGCCCGTTCTCAACCGGGCAACGCCTGAATCGTCACAAGCCGGGCGTTTGCGATCTGGTTCCCGGAGCCGAAGTGCTTCTTGACCGGGAACCCCAGATCCCTCATCGTGAAGTATGGCCCGACGGCCACCTTCTCCGTCTATGTCGACTCGCCCAGCCAGCGGGCCCCGACGGCGCCTCGCCGGGACGACGAAGACCCGGCCGGCGAGGACGGAGGATCAGCACCGTGACCATCGGGTCACAGTGGAAAAGGAGGCACTGTGAGACGAAGCAGATTGGCATGGGTGGCAGTGTTTGCGACGGCCTTGATCGCTACACCGATCGTTGTGCTTGCCAGCCACCAATTCACCGATGTCCCGAACACCAACATCTTTCACAACGACATCGCCTGGATAGCTGACGCCGGCGTAACACTCGGGTGTTCAACGACCGAGTATTGCCCCAAGGACCCCGTTACTCGAGAGCAGATGGCGGCATTCCTCCACCGGCTCGGGGTGAACCAGGTCGTCGACGCAGGGGAACTTGAAGGGTTGACCGCAGAAGAGGTTGTGTCGCAGTGCCCTGCGGGTACGACCTTGTTCGTGAGCGCATGCATCGAAACGACTACGCGACCCGCTGCTGAATGGGTCGTGGCCGCGCAAACGTGCGCTCTCGAGCAACGAAGACTGCCCTCTACCGGCGAGATGCTCGGCTACCGGGATCTCCCGGGCGTCACCCTGGTGGCGGAGTGGACTGATGACGTGGCCGACATCACCAACGGTTTCCAGATCTACGTCGCCACCGATGTCGGAACAGGCACGATCGAGGATCCCTTCTCACCAATGCCATACCGCTGCGTCGCAGGGCTTGGTTGAGCCGAAGACGACGAAGAGCCGAGAAACCGCGTCCCAGGGTCGGACCGATTGCCACGGCTCGGGTGGCGCGTGCCTGGTCACTCTCCACGCGCCGTCCCGGTCAGCCTTGCCTGCGAATCGGCTCCCCAGCCTCTCGGGGCCAGTGATACGACACTCGAAGGAGCCTCTGTTTCCTTGATCCGGATCGAGCTCGAACAGATCATCGACCGCCACTCGCCTGCGTCTAGGATGGCGGCGTCAGAGGAAAGGCCTCCTTTGGGCTGGCGCCGGAGACAGGTAGGGATCTCGCTCATCGTTGGCGTCCTGGCCACCGGCGCGTTCTGGGTCACGCTCCCGGCCGCCGGAGCCGAGCACGGTCGAAGGGTCGAGCTCAACGCCGGGCAAGTGGCGGGATACGAGTTGTCGGTCTCGGCATATGAGAACGTCGCCGCGCCCCGCCACCTCGCCACCCGATTCTCGAGGTCCGCCGGCCCAGAGCCCGGAGAAGCCGTTTCGGCCGTCGAGGAGGAATCCACGTTTCCGTGGGGCATCGCTCTGCTTGGTGCGGCGCAGACTGTCTTCGTCATCGGATTGGCGTTCTTCCTCAGATCACCGGCGACGAGAGAGGGGATCTCCTGGGGAACGGCCTATCTTCGAGCTGGGCTGATCTTCCTCTACTTCGTGCTCGCCACTGCCTGGTTGCCGTCGTGGATCGTCTCGTGGAATGCGGTGGCGGGAGCTTCTCGTTGGGTGTCGGATCTCGTTGGATCAGCGGCGTGGCTGGTCCCACTGGCCGTTGGATTCGCCGCTCTCAGGTGGCTACAGAAACGGGAACGGATCTGATGGCGGGTGACCTCGTCTTCCGGCCGGCCTTGGAGTACTACGACGAGAACATCCCCTGCCTGGCCGCCTGCCCGGTCCATACGAATGCCGGCATGTACGTTGCGGCAATTGCAGACGGCGATGACGAACTCGCCTACCTCACCGCCAGGCTGCCCAATCCCTTCGCATCGGTATGCGGCCGTGTCTGCGCGGCTCCATGCGAGGACGCCTGTCGTCGAGGCGAGATCGACCGGCCTGTCGCCATCCGGGCACTCAAGAGGTTCGTCACGGAGCGGTTTGGCCCTGAAACGAACAACGGTGGCCTGTGGAGCAAGGTCGCAACGCCGCCCAGAGTCGAGCGTTCCGAGAGCATCGGCATCGTGGGAGGTGGCCCATCTGGTCTGTCCGCCGCCCACGATCTGAGACGTCTCGGCTATCAGGTGAGCGTCTATGAAGCGACAGGCCATCTGGGCGGAATGATGTTGCTGGGCATCCCCGAATACCGCCTCGATCGGAGTCTGCTGGCCGGTGAGATCCAGGTCATCATCGATCTGGGTGTGGACGTCCACCTACACACCAAACTCGGAACCGACGTGACGCTTCCCGAGCTTCGAGAGCGTCACGATGCCGTGTTTGTCGCCATCGGGGCAACCCTCGGTCGAGGTCTCGACATCGAGGGCTACGAATCCGATGGCGTGCTGCGCGCCATCGAATTCCTCATCAACGCCAACCAGGGCTTCGAGGTCGACGTCGGAGAAAAGGTGGTCGTTATCGGCGGCGGGGACGTTGCCATGGACGCCGCCCGTACAGCCCTTCGAGCGACGGACTACGAGAGGAAGGGCTCGGTGGGCTACGAGGAAGCCAACCAGCGCGCTGCGATGACCGAGGCGCTGGACGCCGCCCGTACCGTGCGCCGCGCCGGGGAGCAAGACGAGGAGACGACCGACTCTCCTGACGAAGCGGAGGCTCGGGCCAGCATCTCCGAAGCCTTGGACGTGGCGCGAACGGCGGCGCGGACCGGTGCCAGAACCATCACCGTGGTCACCCTCGAGTCTCGCGAGGAAATGCCGGCCTCGGAGTTCGAAATCGAGGAAGCGCTGGAAGAAGGCATCGACTTCGTCAACCGTCGCGGTCCGGCGCGGATACTGGCGGCCGAAGGCAAGGTGACGGGCCTGGAAACGATCCAAGTGCTCTCTGTCTTCGACGAAGAGGGCCGCTTCCGCCCCACCTTCGACCAGGACGACCGCGCTGTCATTGAAGCCGACACAGTGATTCTGGCGATCGGGCAGGCCGTTGACGTGGATGCCCTCGGGGTCGGAGGGCCGGAGATCAGCGCTCGCCGCACGATCCAGGTCTCCCAGAACAGTCTTGCCACATCTGTGCCCAACGTCTGGGCCGGAGGCGACGCTGCCCGGGGGCCGAGAACCCTC
>JABAOD010019736.1_pt1 | contig 12280 bp, 8 predicted proteins | sample 7062151 | NCBI WGS metagenome assembly JABAOD01 (sample SAMN14538626, study PRJNA623070) | marine sediment metagenome | biome: marine biome [ENVO:00000428]; feature: marine pelagic biome [ENVO:01000023]; material: deep marine sediment [ENVO:00002113] | place: India: Gulf of Khambhat ...
CCGCAGACGGTACGCCCGGCTATCGCCAGCCCAGAACACAAGAAAATGCCCATCCGCCAACATCAAGGACACGACCGTCGCCCCGATAGTCGCACCGCCACGCGCGTCGGCCTCGGCGGTGATCGCATCATGGGCGCGGTGGATTGCATCGCGCAGGGCGCGCATGCGCTCGCCCGGCTCCAGCCCCTCGGGGATCATAGCAACCGTGTCGGTGATCAATTGGCTCGCGTAATCCCCGGCAGCGTGCCCGCCCATGCCATCGCTCACCACCCAAAGCTTTTGCTCGGGCAGTGAAATGACCGAGTCCTCGTTGACCTTGCGCTTCAGGCCAACATGGCTTTTGGCAGAAAAACGAAAACGTGCGCTCATGCGGGTTGCACCTCTTTCCAGATGGGCGAGGTCAGATCGAACAGGGCAACCTGTTCCGCGCCCTGCGGCAGGCCTTCGCAGATCAGGCTTCGGCGCCCCTCGTGCAAAAAGGCTGTCCAGATGCTGGGCGACTGATAACGGGCTTGCGCCAATCCGGCGGTAAGCGACGCACCAAGATCGCCATCGCCGTCCTCCTCGGTCAGCACGAATGACGCTCCGTTTTGGCGGGCAACTGTCGTCGTAACCGTTGTGGCCGCTTCCAACTGAGAAAGGCGTTCGGCCAACAGGTCGCGTGTCATGTCGTCTTCAAGCGCATCCAGAGCCAGGTTCTCCAACGCCGCGAAATGTTCATCAGCGGACAAATGCACCTCTATCGCCGGACCTTCGACCTCTGCCATCAGCGTCAGAGGGAATCGTCGGCCGACCCGATCAACCGACGGCATCAGCACACCCATCACAGGTGATGCCCCCGCAAGACCACCCGAGAGGGTAAAGCGCCAGATCGGCGCGGTCATATAGAGCTCGTCCCAGGTGGTACCCAATACCTCGGATGCCCCCAACATGCCTTGCTGAATCCAGTCGTCCCAGACCCGTACAAAGCCGGTCGGTGCGTCGATGCGGAAGAAATCTCCGACCGACGGCATCTTGCCAAATGCACCGACCGCTGCCCCCATCAGAACGACTTCGGGCAGCTGAACTTGGACAGCGCGGGCAGCGCAAACGGATTGATGACCGATCCCGACTGCAGTTGGAAGATCGCGATCCGTCCACCGACGTTGAAGATCACCCGCTTGCGGTCCGACACATTGGTCCGCCGGACTTCCGCCGCATCCAGCAGCCGGAACCAAGCCCACGGCCCGTCCTTGCGCATCGCGTTCTCGGTCTTGCGCGAGGACGGCTCGAAAGACACCTGCGCAAAGCCGACCTGCCCCGGCCAGGTGACCGGCACCGGAGTGGTGCTGCCACCGCGATGCTTGAACCCGACCTCCTGTCCGTCAATCTGCAGCGAGACCGACTTGGCCTTGGGGTCCAGTGCCTCTGGCGTGATCTGGAAAGCGACGGCGGGCGACGGCCCATTGGCAAAGAACGCCTCGCGAATTTCTGCCGCACGCTGCATTTGCTGGATCGCAGAGGGCGAAAGGCCCAGATCGACCCCGTTCACACGTTTGGCCGTCCAAGGCCGCGTACGGATGTCGATGTTGCGGATCAGGTGCTGGTTGACGAACCCGTCGATCAGTCCCCCCGGTGCAAAGAGCTTGGCGAAATCCTGTAGCGGAACGTCAGCTGCCGCACGGCGGTTAAACGGATAGCGATTGTTCAGCGCCTGTTCGCAGAAAGGCAGAACATTCGCCTGCCAGATCGCGTTGATCGAAGATCGCGTGCCATCGGCGGCAATCCCGGACGAGCCCGTTGTGATCTGCGACGACCAGCGTTCCATCGGTCCCTGCACCCGCGCGGCCATTTCCTGGAACCGCAGGATCGCCTGACCCTGTTCACCACTAGCCGAGCCGCTGAAGGACATCTTGTTCAGCTCTTGATAGACCTGTGTCAATGCGCCGATCATGCCGTCAAGCTGCGAGGGCTGCCCCTCGGGCCGCTCCACAAGCAGGTGCAACCAGCCGAAACGTTCCTCGACATAGGCCCCGGGCGCTTTCGGCGGGGTGCCATCCGCCGAGGGTGTGCTTTGCAGCGCCTCCATCAGGATCTGGCCCTGAATGGACAGGTTCGAGCGCGCCTCGAGTGCTGCAACCGCGCCTACGCCTTGGGTAAGGGCCTCGGTATTCACAAGATTGCGGTCTTCGGTCAGCTTGGTCTCGTTCGATATCTCGGTGAGGATATTAACAATGGGAGAAGTCGGACCCGACAGAACATTCGTCACCTCGACTGCGTGGCTCAGGCTCTCCATCGGAATGATGTCGATATCGGCCAGCAGCGAGTCATAGCGGGAAATGTAGTCGTTGTAATACAGGTCCAGAACATCGCGGCTGAGCAGCGCGAGCACCTGATCTGTCTGTTCTGCTTCACCGCGCGGGCCCAACACCCAGCTTTCCCGCTGGATTCGGGTGGCAACACCAAGCGCCTCTTCAAGGAAGACGTTGTTGAAGCCGTCATAGGTGAAGATGCCCTCGATCCCCTCGTTCAAGGGTTTGCCGGACGAGCGCACCAGTACACGGCTGACCGCGGGGCCGCCTGCTTCGGTCAGACGCCATTTGGGCAGGGCGGTCGACTGGGCTGAATTGATGATGCCGTTGTAAACGCGTTGCGCCAGCGGCAGTTCCGACAGGATGCCTTGAATCTGCTCCACCAACGGCCCGTTCAGAGTGACCTCTTGCATCGGCATATCCAGCATGGCCGTCAGGTGATCGGTCAGATCAGAGCGTAGCTGCGCCCGGCCCGGGCCAGCAAAGGCCAGCGACCAGTCCAGTTGCATCCACTCCATCACCAGATCACGGTTCATCGGACCTTGCGAGCCGAGCATCAGATAGACCTTCAACGCTTCGTACAGCAGATCGGGGTTGTTCATATTCGCCGACATCTGCTCTTCCAACCGCAGCAGAAGACGCGGCAGCAGGCGCTGGTTTAAAGCAGCACGATAGGTTTGCGCACCCTGTGTGCCGATAACCTCACCTTGGTAAAGACCATAGGTCAGCTTGCTCTCGGGCTCGGGGTCGGAAAGCGCCGGGTTGGCCGGCATGTCACGCAGATGGTTCAGTGCTGCGACAACCGGCGGTAAGTCTGTGTCGCCAATGGGGCTGAGCGGCAAGGTCGCAGCGGCAGATTGATACGACTCGACACTTTGCGCGGCCTCGGCGATCAGCGCCTCGTTGCCCAGATAGCTGCGCACCCAGATCGCACCTGTACCAAAGGCGGCCAGAACGGTCGCGGCGATGGCGGCACGTTTGGTCCAGCGATAGCGACGCTCAACCTTGTCATCGGCCGACACAAGCCCGGCTTCGTTGAAGATCACTGTCTCGAAAAGACGAGTCAGGAAGAAAGACCGGCCAGACCCCTGACCGGAGCCAATCGCCTGACGGCCGATGCCAAAGGTCCGGGCCATTCCCATCATCAGACGGTCAATCGGCGTGCCTTCCTGCGTACCGGAAGTGAAATACACACCGCGCAGCATCTGGCGATACTGATAGCGGTTGTCCTGAAAGACCTCGTCCAGAAACTCTTTCGCCACCTGACGCACCGAGGCGACCTGCGACGGGAAACCCGCAATCAGCGCGCGGCGCTGATGATCGACCTCATGCTGCATTCGCTCCAGCGACTGGGCGTTGAGACGCGCCAGAATCTGGCCGAATTCCTCGTCGAAATGCGCGATGGGCGACTGGTCGCCTTTCACCGCATCCAGCGGCAAGGTGAAACCCAAAACCTGCTCGCGGTCCTCCTTGCCGAGATTGTCAAAGAACTCCGAGAATCCGGCGATCAGGTCCGCCTTGGTGAACAGCACATAGACCGGGAAACGCACACCCAATCTTTCGCGAAGCTCGTTCAGACGCAGACGAACAGCCTTTGCATGGTTCTTCTGCGTGATCTCGTCCTGCATCGAGAGGTCCGAGAGGCTGATGGCGATCATTGCACCGTTGATCGGCTGGCGCTTGCGGTATTTCTTCAACAGGCCAAGGAAACCCAGCCAAGCGGCATTGTCTGCCTCTGTATCGCTCTCCTGCGTGGTGTATCGGCCAGCGGTGTCAATCAACACCGCTTCGTTGGTGAACCACCAGTCACAGTTTCGGGTGCCGCCCACACCGCCGATAGCAGATTTTCCCATCTCATCAGCCAGCGGGAATTGCAGGCCAGAGTTCACAATGGCTGTCGTCTTACCGGCGCCCGGAGGACCGATCATCACGTACCACGGCAACTCGTTCAGATGTTTGCGACCGTTCTTGGATTTGCGTAGCTCGGCCATTGCGGTTTTCAGTTTGCCGCGCAGTTCGGCCACTTCCGACGCGATCATGTCTTCGCCGGTATCCACCGACTCGACAATTTCTTCCGTCATCGCCTTTTCACGTTTGCGACGGCGCAGGAAGATAAACAGCAAGATCGATAGAACGAGGAACCAGACCACACCTATGGCAATGCCGCGGTTCATGGCACTGTCGAAGGGGCGCCATGTCTCAGACCCGATATGGGCCGCAAAGAACCAGATCAGGGCCGACAGAACAGCGGCCAGCACGAGAAGCGCGGTATAGATCGAACGGAACAGGGGAAGAATATAACGTCTCAGGATCATGACTTGTTCTCCTGCACCAGCAGGATTTCAATCCGGCGGTTACGTGCTCGGCCCTCGCGGGTCGCATTGTCGGCGATGGGTTGTTTATCGGCACGGCCCTCTGCCGACAGTCGCGACGGATCAGTCAGGGTCAGCGCGATCGAGTTCATCACAGATTTCGCACGCGCCAGCGACAGGTGCATGTTCGAGGGAAAGCGCGACGACCGGATCGGGACGTTATCTGAATGGCCGACGATGATAACGGGGCCGGGTTCGTCGTTCAGCGCAGTTGCGACCTGCTGGATCGGGCCTTTGAACGCATCCTGCAACTCGTCCGAACCGGATCCGAACATGCCAGAGCCAACCAAACGGATGATCAGCGTGTTGCCCTGCTGGAAGACCTCGACTACGCCCTGCTCGATCTCGGGCTGAAGGAAGGTTGTGACCTTTTCGATCTGCGGCGGCGGGGGCGGAGGTGGCGGCGGGGGCGCACGGCGCTGCAGCTCTGCCGGTGCACCGGCGTCGATCACCGAAAGCTGACCGATAAGGCGCTCTGTCGAGGTCGACAGCGCATAGTTGAGGCCGGTAAACTGTAGGGCCAGAATGGCGCCTGTCACCGCAATTGCGATCCAGACCACGCGCCAGGCCGACAATTTCTTGAAGGGTTTCTTAACACCCTCCCAATGGGGCGCGAGATCGCGTTCAACCGGGCCGCGCTGGCCGCGAATGATGCGCGCCAGACCGTTGCGGATCTGCAAGTGTTTGTCGGAGCCACCCTGTTCTACACGCAGACGCCCCTCGAAGCCGAGCGAAAGGCACATGTAGAGAAACTCGAGCATGTCGATATTGTTCGCCGGTTCCTTTTCCAGCCGCGCCAGCAAGTCATAGAACCGGTCGCCGCCAACGGTTTCTCGGTGGAAGGTGCCAACCATCGACTGCAAGGCCCAGCTTGACTGCCCGCCCCAAGGCGTATTCAGAACCACATCATCCAGTGTCGCGCAGAGCGCATAGCGCGCGACTTTCACTGTCTGCGCCGGGATACCCGCCTGAAGCGCACGGTTCTCAAAGGCACGAACCTCGGCCACTACGTTCTGGCGCAGTTTCTCGGGGTCCATGTGCTGGGCCCGGTTGCGGATGCGACTGATCAGCGAAAACAGCGTCGTCGCACAGGCGTTCAACCGGTTCATACCGGTCTGCGAAATCTGCACCTCGGACCCACCCGATGTCTGAGGCTGCGCCGAAGCCGTCGGGGCCTGTGGTACTCCGAAAGAGTCCTCCGCCGGGGCTGCGGGCTGCTGTGGCGCCGCCTGTGGCTGGGGCGCGGGCTGGGACGGGGTTGTACTACGGCGGCCGCCCGGGTTGGGGCGGATCACCGTCTTGTCGGTATCGTCGGGTTCTGCAAACGGGTCGTCACCAGACATGGGTAATGTCCTTCAATCAGCTGTTCCGGATTGCCCAGAGTTCCATCTTCAGGCCGGGATAGTCGCCCGACACATGCACTGCGATGCCGCCCGAGGTCGTCATCTTGCCCCAGTATGGGCTGTCGCCGTCCATTTCGAAATAGACGACGCCGGAATGATACGGGATTTGCCGTGGCGCGACCGGCAGTGGCCGCAACGTGATCCCCGGCAGGGCGGAGTTCACCAACTGGCGAATTTCCTCGACCGGGCCGATCTTGCACTGTCCGGCAAAGTGGCGGCGCACATCCTCGGCCGGGATATCGGCGTTGACGGCCAGCACGAAGCCCGCGTTGCCGATCAGTTTGCGGTCGGCAATGACACCAACGCTGATGCCGTATTTGCGTGGCTCGAGCGCAATAGAAATCGCGGTCTGTTCCAAAACCGAGCTCAGGTACTGGCGTAGCGCCCGGATCACCGGGGTGAAGGTGTTGGTCAGGTCGTCATGCTTGTAAGGCGGAAACTCAGGAGGCTGCTTGTCGGCGGACATAAAGGTCGCCAACTCGCCCGCCAGCGAGACGCAGGTGCGATAGACCGCTTCGGGGTGCAGGTTTTCGATCGAGGTCATATGGCGAATGACAGGCAGCATTCGGTTCACGCACATCAGAAGCAGGAAATCCTGAATTTCGGCCGCGCCCTTGCTGGGGCCACTTTCTGAAAGGCGCCCCGAAAGGGCGGTCATGCGATGCGCCAAAAGCCCTTCAAGCTCATTGACGAAACCGCCCAAAGGCTGGCTGGCCCGGACGTCCAGACAGCTCGGCATGAAGGCGCGATCCAGAACGATCTCTTTGTCAGGTCGCACCTCGATCACCTTGGCAATCGGGATCGCCAGCTTGTCAGCGAGATCATCGACCTCGAGCGCGAATTGCAGGCGCATCTTGCCGACGCCGATGGTCACCGGCTTCTGCTGCTGTCCCATCGTGTCTGTGATCTCCAACTCGGAGGGGCGCAGACGGCTGGCCGACATCTCGGCGCCGGTCAGATCCACCTCTGTGGCGCCTTGCCGACGCTGCGGGACCGTCAGGTAGACCACGCAGTCCTTGACAGTCTCGGGCACCTCAAGCGCGGGCGGGTGATCGTCGGTTTGCGGCACCCGGAACACCGTCCCGTCGTGGGTTAAACCCGCGCAAGACTTCAACGCGAACTGCCCGACTTTGAGGGCCTCGTCGTCGATCTCCAATGCGTTGACACCCCATGCATAAGGGGAGACGCGCCGCGCCAAGCCTGCGACCAACGCTTCGGTATAGCGGTCGGCCTGCTGAAAATGGTGGGGCTGCAAAAACAAGCCCTCGGTCCAAAGCACCTTGCTGTCCCAGGACACTAATTAACCCTCCTGCTGGCGCCTTGCGGCGCTTGTCGGCCTTGGCCGCATTATTTCAGTTTCTCCAGTTGCTCTTTGTAGGCCCGCGCAAATTCGCGGCTAAAGAGCTCTTGGAAATCATTCTCCGCCTGATCCGAAATCTCGGCATACATCTTCTCATAGACTTCCCAGTACCGGGCCTTTTTGCCCTTAAGAAGACCGCCTAAACCGCCACCGGATTCAATCTTTTCCTCCAGGGCAGAGGGGTCCAACTTGGCAAGCACGCCTTTTAGGGCGGCCTCCATACCAGTGACCATCGCGACCTCATGCGCCTTGATATCGTTCAGCGCCTGTTCAGTGGCGGTTTCTGCCCCGAGGTAGCCTTTGGTCGCGGGCTTCACCAACGCCTCGATGGCCTGCTCGGGGCTGATCGAGAACTTCAGCGGATTGTTACCGCCCGCGCTGATCATCGTCTGTTCAATACGGAATTCGGACTTGATCGACGTGCGCGTCATCAGGATTTCGCGCAGCCCCGTAATCATCGCCTTCATCACCCGGCCCATGCGGGCCATGCTGGTCTGCAACTCCTCGTCGCTGATGTCGATCTGATCGTCCGAGACCGAGGCGAGGAAAGCCTTTGCCGCCGACTGATCACCCGACATCAGCGCCGGTGTGACAGAGGTTTTCTCCTCGCCGCTGGCCGCTGGTGTCGGTATAGGTTCTGGCGCCGGAGCAGAGGCAACTGGAGTCGGTTGCGGTGGAGCCGCCGGGGGCGGCGAGGCCGAAGGCTTGGTCGCAGGTGGATCCGGCTCCAGCAGGTCGTCCCAATCATCGGGAATGATATTGGCCGACGGTGCCGCCGGGCTGAATCCGTCCTGCACCGAAGGGTTATGATGCGGAATGCTGGCCCCTTCTCCTTCGCGGCCGTCCGAAGGTTTCTGAAAGAACGGGTCTTCCTCTTCCCCCGAGGGGGGCAACAACTCGTTTATCGGATCGCTATAGTCCAGCTGCGCCGGACCCTTTGGCCCCTCAGGTGCCCCTAAAAGATCGTCAAGGAAATCCCCACCCGGTCCCGCATCGTCCATCAACGACAATGGATCGGGCGCATTCTGCGCCTGTCCGGGAGACACGATATCCTGCGCCATCGGCGCGGCCAGCGTGTCGATACCCGCCAGTTCATCGGCGATCTCGACCACCAGCTCATAGCCACCAAGCGTTAAAACATCGCCGTTGTTCAGCGGGGTTGGGGTCTTGCCTAATGGCACTTTGGAATAGTTCAGGAACGTGCCGTTGGTCGACAGGTCCACGATCACCACGTTGCCGTTGTGGTCTTCGATCACGCAATGGCTTTTCGAGAGGGTTCGGTCGGGATCGGGCAGCACAAGGTCATTGGCCGGACCGCGTCCAACGGTCAGGCTGCGCCCCTGCATCGGAATGGGGCGGGCATCGCCGGGCACAAGACCCGTGGACTGGAATTTCAAAGTAACCGGCATTCGCTAATCTAACCGCCTGTCAAGACGGATGGTTCCCCCTTCATGATCATCCCACCGCAAGCGCAATTGTCCGCGATCCTTGCGGCTAGCAGGCCACAGATCATCACAGTCGTCGATCCTTTGACAATCGGATGCGGCGCTGGTCCGGCAACGAGATCGGATTGCCGGGCGGCCAGAAGCCCCCCCACAAGTACTGTCGGCGCACAGGGTCCCGCAATGGGCAGCGGTGCACCCGGCGGAGGCGTCGGAACCGGAGAAGGCGGTATGGGTAACAGGCACCCGTGCATATCGGTCGTTCGGGCTTGCGGCATTGACATGTGCTCTATTCCTTCTCTTTCGGTTCGACATTGCCGTTCCCACCGCGGGCAATGTCCAGCGCCCTGTCGACCAGCAATTGGCCATGCTCTTCAAATTTATCAGAATTCTCACGCAGCGCTATGACATTCATTGCAAAGGCTGCCACCTCGGACGCCCCCGCCGGAGCTTGGTGTTGTGATAGGTCGCCCGCGCCAAGAGTGCCATCGGAATACAGGACACTGAGGGCGCAGTTCACCGTATCATCGTTCACCTCGGCATGATCCAGCGTGGCGCGCGCAGCTTCCCGGTTTTCATCCGTAGGCTTAAACACCCAAGCCTCTGCCGCCGCCAGAGAGGGAGGATCGTTTTCGGACTTTGGCCCGACACAATCCCGTGCGGCCAGACAAGCCCACCAGACACGCTCGCGAGCTGGCAAAAGGATCGCCAGTAAATGCAGCATATCGACCGTTGCACCCTTTTCGTCCAGTTCCGCCAGCACGACTTCGGGCATGGCGCTGGCCGGAGCACTGATCGGAGTGGTCAGACGCGTGTTGGTATTTGCCAGCAACCGGGCAGCCGGTTCTTTTGGCACTTTGGTCAGATTTGAAAATCGTTCGCTCATACCTGCCCCATCAGTTGATCATCGTCAGGCCGCCCTTGAGGGTCAGCAGCGAGTCGGCTTTGACAGTTGTCAAATTGCTCTTCATCGTGGCCATGGTGGAGGCGTCGATGTTGATCATCGGACTCTTGATATCGATGCTTTGCGGGGTGATCTTGATCGACGATGGCCCCACCTTCAGCTCGATCTCAGCGCCAGCTTCAATCTTTATATTTTGCCCGGCCGTCGTCGCGATGTTGCTCGCGACGTTGGTGGTTTGACTGCCACCGATGGTGTGAGTGTCATCAGCCCCCACATCGCGGGTGTTATTGTTGTCAATGGTCTCGGACTTGTCGTTGTGAATGGTAACGGTTTTATCCGTCTGGATTTCGACAATCTCGCTACCCGTCTCGATCGTAAAGGTCCGGTCACCATCATTGATTGTTTCAACAACGTTGTTCTTCACCGTCTGGTGCAGATCACCGTCTCCGCTTGCTTCATTCTGCGTTTCCGGGTGGCCGATTGTGACGGTCGAGTGGTTCTTGGTCAGCCCGATATAGTCCTTCTCGGCCTGAAAGCGGACGAGTTCCTCTCCTTTCTTGTCTTCGAACATCAGCTCGTTGAAGCCGCCACCGCCCTTGGAACTGTTGGTCTTGATCCCGGACTGCGTCTGATTGGCGGGCAAGGTATAAGGCGGCATGGTGTCCTTGTTATAAAGCATACCAGTACAGATCGGTCGGTCGGGGTTGCCGTCCTCGAACTGAATGACGACCTCCTGTCCGATCCGTGGGATATGGATCATACCCCAGTTCTTGCCAGACCACGGTGTCACCACCCGAACCCAGCAGGTGGTCTTCTCGTCCTTCTTGCCGACGCGGTCCCAGTGGAACTGCACCTTGATCCGGCCATGTTCGTCGGTCCAGATTTCCTCGCCCGCTTTGCCGACCACAAGAGCCGTTTGCAGGCCCGGAATTTTCGGCCAGGGTGTCAGGCGTTCAGACCGGTATGGATCGGCTGCAAGTACCGTGCCGAAGGTGCAGTTATAGACCTCTCCCTGCATCTCCTCGGGGAAAGGGTCGGGGCCAAGAGCCAAATCACGGCGATTGGTCTGCTGCTCATAATCCGATTGGGTCTGGATATAATGCACCGCTTCAGTGACGAGGTATTCCTTGTTGAACTCCTTCGTCTCGTGCTCTTCCAGCGTGAAAGTCCGGCCCGTGGCGATCCGCGGCAGGTTACCGGCACCCCGATACTGGACGGCCACGGTATCCTCGGCCTCTTGCCAGACCATGGCGTATTTCTTCCCGAGATCAGTGTCGCCCTTGTCCGGTGCACGATAGCGCCCCGGGTAGTCGTAGATCTCATAACTTTTGTGATTGTGTTTGGACGGTGTGTTCTGGTTCTGAACCACCTGTAAATCCGCTTTGGGCGTCACGAAGTGGTAGTCATCCAACGTCACCTTTCCGGTTCGCACAGCACGCTGTTTGGTGAACTCGGCCACGTATTCGCCCGTAGTGCTGTCACTGCGCGGCTTGTAAGTCGCCTTCGCGTCCTTTTCCAACGGGCTATGTCCGCTGCGACCATCCACGATCATCATCTGTTCTCGGTCGCCGGAATGGTCGAACCAATAATAAAGGCCCTCTTCCTCCATCAGTCGGCTGATGAAATCGAAGTCCGTTTCCTTGTACTGAACGCAGTAAGTGCGCTTTTTCAGCGTGTCGGTTGCCTTAAACTCAAAATCGCTGAAACCGTGGTCTTTGAAGACTTCTTCGATGATTTCCTTGGCGGATTTCTCCTGGAAAATTCGGTTGTCCCGCACGCGGGTCAGGAACCAGGGCCAGGGACGCACTTCGGCCACCAACTGCATGTAGCCATCAAACAGCCCCAGATTTTCGACCGAAACACAGGTTCCGTGGAACTTGCGCTCCAGCTCCGAGGTCGTTTCCAGATGCAAGCTCATGGTCTTGCCCAGAAGATCTTCTATTTCGACATTGGTCTTGGAGCTTTGAAACTCGATCCGAACCTCGGTGAGGGCTCCCAGCTTTTCCTTTACGATGGCCCGGCGTATCTGAAGCTTATCCAGCGTGTAACTGCCAGACATCCAGAAGATGTCGTCGTCATGTTCCTTGCTAACAACCATGAGCTATCCTTTCACGCGCAGTGGCACTGCGTGCTGATCTTGGGTCGATCGAAGGAACGCTCCTCCGCGCCAATATTTGCGCCCGGCCAAACCGGATCGGCCCGCACCTTCCGGCCCGGTCAGAATAGACGGGGTCAGCCCGGCGGTGCGCGGGTTCAAGTTTCGAATTTGTCGCGCAGACGAAAACGCGCGTCTCCCGGTAATGAGAGCAAAGCTTTGGCCAGAGGTCCCATGTCCCATCACAGATCCTCCAGCAGGGCGGCGAGGTCGTCGTCGAAATTATCGCTGTCACCATCGCCAAGATCCAGATCATCCAGATCGAAATCATCGTCGCCGTCGAGGTCATCATCGAAGGACGACAGAAGCTCATCCAAATCGCTGTCATCCTCGTTGCCAGACGCGTCGGGGAC